>CEUS01204185.1_pt1 | contig 10400 bp, 6 predicted proteins | sample 427031 | NCBI WGS metagenome assembly CEUS01 (sample SAMEA2622837, study PRJEB7988) | marine metagenome | biome: marine biome (ENVO:00000447); feature: marine epipelagic mixed layer (ENVO:xxxxxxxxx); material: "saline water (ENVO:00002010), including plankton (ENVO:xxxxxxxx)" | depth 140 m | reverse complement strand
CTTCTTGTCGACCGCCACGCCATTGATGTCGATGTCGACACGGTCGTTGTCAGTGACGTGATAGAACCAGAACCGGAATCGCCCGGACAGACGCTCGCCTCGCCGGCCGTCTGCCACTCGAAATGGAAAGACCTGCCGCTTGCCGATTAACTCCTCGGAGAAGAGCAGGGTCGGGCTGTTTTTGTGGCCCAGCGCACTCGAACCCTCGTCGTACCAAGGGTAATTCCGGAACGGTGGCTTTCGCTGACCGATGCCCTTGCCCATCGGCAAAAATCGATAGGTGCGAGGACCCGCAAAAACAGCCTCGCGCGTTCGCACAGCCTGCGTCCACGCAGCGATCCGCTTTCGCTGCTCAGGAGCTGCCGTCACGGCGCGGCCAAAGTGAGCGCCGACATTCCAGAACGAAATGCTGTCGGCTCCGTACGTATAGAAATTGGCCGCCGCGCCCCGTGCCTCAGCTGTGTTCAGCAACATGCTCAGGTATCCTTTGGCGTGTTCTGCTGAGGTGGCAACACCGCGATCGAGCGGAAGCGGAGGTCCGGACGAAAACGAGCCGATCATATTGCCCATCGTCACAATCGTGTCGACACCCGCCGGACGTGTGAAGCGGGCAAACTCGTCGACAGGTGTCTGGGGATCGGTGTTGTTCCAGGTCGAGACCACTACAAAGTCGATCCACCCCTGCTTGACCCAGCCCTCGATGTCCACTCCCGCCAGCCAGCAAGCGTGCAGTGACTCAGGAACTCGCACCCCCAGGGTCAAACGCTGGCCGTTTTTCCGACGGCGCCCCGACTTGTCCATCATCTCGCGGACCTGCCCGACATAGCGGGTCATGATCGGTGCCTTTTCACGCCCCTGGTGCCTCGGAAAGTGCTTGGCCCAGCGGACAAAGTTCAACTCGAGACCATCGACGGGGTACTCCGCAATGATCTCCGTCATAATTCTCATCCGGTGATCCCGCACGGCCGCGAACGAGTAGTCCAGTGCCGTCTCGTTGGTCCGGCCATCCGGTTGCTTGATTACATACTCAGGATGATCGATGGAAAACTGCGAGCAAAGATCATCGAATTTGTTGAGCCGGACATGGTGGGTGTCACCCATGCGCACAGCCGCCAGCACTTCCTTACCTTTGGCCTGCATGTGCCCGGTGACGAGTCGCAACGGGTCGGTACCTTGCTTCATCAAGTCCAGAATCCCCTTGATGTAGACACCGTCTTTCCTGTTGTTCCGCGCGCCATACAGTTCGCCGGCTGTGGTGTCGTAAAAGCAGATGTCGGGCATGCAGGCCAAGTACACGAATGTCGTGAAGGGGACCGCCGCGGACTCGCGATCCAGCCACTCCTTGATGAACGCTGCCGAGTTTTCGCCGGGCGCTTCTGCCAGCACCTGCCCATCGTCATTGAACACGCTCCGAGCCACGCGTTGCTCCGCGGCACCGGCAACCGGCGTCAGAAGAGCTAGAAACACAGCAGACCAGAACATCGACAACAAAGACCATGTCATAAAATTCTCACACCAGGTAACCAAAGGATCTCTGGGAATATTTAAACCAGAACCGGCAAGTGCTGTCGACAACCGCCGGACTGAACTGGCCGTGAGCGTTTCAGGGCTTGCTAGAACGCCCCCCTTTTTTGCCAGCTGTTGCGCCAAATCCGCCAGCCGGCAGACTGGGATCGGTTGGACTGCCAGTTGGACAAGTCCTCCCTGGAGAAGGCGAATCAACCGCACCGCGCCGGCGGCGCGACAGAATTCGCACAAGTCCTTGAGAGTTAACGACTTGGACGATGCTGTGGGAGTGCCTGCGACAGCTCGCGAAAGTAGTGGAGAAGGGGCTCCAACAGAATGCGAATGCTCCGGAAAAACGGCACATGCCCAGCGAGAGCGTAGAAAAACCGACGTAAACAAGCCATCGCTCCAGCGTCTGGCGAACCATCAAAGGCCTTTGGCAACAAAACGCAGCAGGAGGGCCTGCGTTACAGGAAACACCGAAACAGACCTTGTTTTGCCCCTCGTCACAAGCATCGTGCGGGGGCGTTTCAGCGAAGATGTGGCAAGAACAGCATGTAATTCTTCCGAAGTTGTTGATATAAAGAAGGCGGCCCTACGCATGACACGGGTTCCCACGACGTTGCTGCTAACAGGAGTTTGAGCATGTTGACAGTTGCCGGACCTTCGAATTCACGCGGCGATTTTTGCGACGGTGTCTCGCGACGTGATCTGCTGAAAATCGGAACACTCGGCGCGCTGGGGACTGCAGGGGGCTGGTCTTTGCCGGATTTGTTGCGAGCAGAATCGGTATCGGGCCGAAAGTCGCCTAAGTCCGTCATCATGATCTACCTGGTCGGCGGACCTCCCCACCAGGACATGTTTGACCTCAAACCGGAAGCTCCAAAAGAAATCGCGGGGCCCTGGCGTCCGATCGCTACCAAAGTTCCCGGCTTCGACATCTGTGAGGCATTTCCGCGTCTGGCAAACCTCTCGGACAAGTTAACCGTCATTCGCTCACTGATCGGCAACCAACACGGGCACGACGCGATCCAGGTCTTTAATGGGCGCGATCCCAGAAAACCCAAACCGACCGGCGGTTGGCCGCAGTTCGGAACGATGGTGTCCAAAATACAAGGACCGGCTTACCCGGAATCTCCACCGTTTGTGAGCCTGTGCTACACGTGCACACACGGTCCCTACAATGAACCCGGCCCAGGCTACCTTGGGATGTCGCATTCGCCTTTGCGCCCCTTAGGTGACACCCGAAAAGACATGGTTCTCAACGGTATAACATTGGACCGCCTCGCCGACAGGGAATCGCTCTTAAAGAGCTTCGACATCCTTCGACGTGACATCGATCACACATCGGCGATGACGGGCTTCGACTCCTTCACCGAACAGGCGATGGGATTACTGACATCGTCGAAGCTGGCTGAAGCCCTCGATCTCTCCCGGGAAGATCCTCGTGTGGTGGCTCGCTACGGCACCGGCGACCCGACGATCATGATCGATGCCAACGGCGCTCCCCGCGTGCCGCAGAGTATGCTGCTCGCCAGGCGTGTGATTGAAGCCGGCGCCCGCGTTGTCACTTTGAACTACAGCAAGTGGGACTGGCATGGCGGCTTGAACGCGGAAGGCCGGGCCGACAATAGAATCTTTACGCGTGAAAGGGAAGACTTCCCCATTTTCGACCAATGCGTCAGTGCGTTGGTCGAAGATCTGCATCAGCGCGGCCTGGCGGACGATTGTGCGGTCGTCATTTGGGGAGAATTCGGCCGGACGCCAAAGATCAGTGCCCGAGTCGGCCGCGACCATTGGCCGCAAGTAAATTGCGCGTTGATGGCCGGCGGGTCGATGCAACACGGACAGGTCATCGGCGCTACGGACAGAATCGCCGGTGAAGCCGCCGCCCGTCCCGTGACCTTCGGCGAAGTCTACGCCACGCTGTTCGACCACCTTGGAATTGACCCGCGTCACACGACCATCAACGACCTTAATGGTCGCCCGCAATACCTGGTCGAAGACACCGGCAAGCTAATTCCCGAGTTGATCTCCTAAGCTTCTGTTTCTTCCATGCCTGCGCATTGAACCACGTTCTGTGCAGACCATGATTGCGACGGTCGGGTTCTTGAAAGTCACCCCGTCGGTGATCAGCAGCTCCGTCAGACGGAGCCCGCCTCACGCCGTGCACCAGCGTTTCCCGCTCGTGACACCATGGCCGGCGTCCGCTCCACCTTTTCGCGCAATATGCCATGTGCGTGTCGGCATCCTCGAATCGGTCGAGTTGAACCGCCCCTCGTGCCGCCGGTGCGGGTCTGGTCGCAGACCTGTTTTGCAGAAATACTGCGCATGCCGCTGAGCGCAATGGGCTCCAGGTACTCAACAGCGTGAAACAGGCACGGAGCACACAAAAAAAACCTGCCGGTCACAAACCTTTTTTTCAATCAGCGGTCATGAAATACGTACGCGACTATTCTTGAATCACATGGAAGCTCGCCTGATGCTTGACCCCTATCAACCTCCACAAGAGGGCTCAATATGGAAGGCAAATCCATCGCCAACTTGGGCAGGGTCGTGGAGGCACATCGCCATTTTCTGGCCGTCTCTCTTGTACATCATAGCGTTTCCACTCTACGGCCTTACAGTCACCGCCTTCTACACCGGCAGTCTTGGCGCGAGGGGGCTCGCGCTAATCCACCTGCCTTGCCTCGTCGCCTGCCTTTGGGTCTTGCCCTTGGTTGCGCTCGTACAACTTATCATCGGCATCTACGGTTTATGCACCAGGAACGGCCGGGGCCAGAGTCACATTTTGTCATCCCTGCTTGTCTGTGGACTGACATTCACCTTCTACCTGTATTTGAGTGCGGGAAATTTTGTGACGGTTCAGGCCCGGCGAGTGGGGAGGCCGGGCCACTGGGTGAGCGTAAATGTCCTCAGCTTTTACACACCCGAACTGCGGGCAACGGCGAGAAGAGCAACTCGCACGGTGGGCGCAGGACCGACTCAAGCAGCCGCCACTACGCTGCTTCAATAACAACGACCTCGCTTAGTCCCTCTTCTGGACAACTTCTCCACGCACGCCAAAAGAGACCAGCGAGAGACGTGTAATCTTTGACTGATTGCGTGCCGATATCCGGAGTTCGAACCACGGCACATCGGCGACGATACGGGACAAGTCGAAGTCGCGTTTTACGTTTTCCAGGTTCTGGTTTCTGGCGAGACTCACGAACTTCTCGCCAGCGGTGGCAGGCGAGCGGATTTCGATAGCATTGCTTAGCTGGTCCTCGTCAAAAGCGATCTTGGGACTTGTAAGGACCGCGGTTTTGAATACTCCGCCGTCAGATGCTTCAAAACGGTAGACGATCCGGCCCGCCCCACGAGGTGGTAGATTGAGCCCCCATTGTCCCGGGCGGAAGCCGTTGAGATGCCTGGCGTGAATGGCCGAATTGCCTCCGCCGGAAAATCCGTCCGAGTATCGAAATCGCCCCACCCCGAACACGGTCCGGCTCTTGAGGACCGCCAAGCTCGCCACTAGTTTTTTGCGAAAATTTGCATCGATCAAATACTCGTTTCCAGGCCGTGAGAGGATTTCGATTTCTTCTTCGTAATTCCGCTGGGCGCGATTCAATAGATCGCGGTTGCGTGACTCGAAGAAGCGGTTCATCGCGTGTCGAGCTTGCAAGTCGAGCGAAACGACTCGCTGAGCCCGCGCCACGTATTGGATGCGATGGAGGAGATCCGGATCCCCTCCATCTGCAATCGCCGCCTCAACCTGCTGCACAGCCTGGGCCATCAATCGGTTGGTCTGGTCAACGACTTTCGGGCCAAACGTGCCGACAACGTCTGACACCGTATAGTACGTACCACTAGCGGCGGTCTCTTCCAGCAGTTTGTAATAGCGAAGCATCGTTCTTGCCGCAGGTCCGTAAGCCAGCTCACAGAACTCCAAGACTAACTCATCGACGTCCAGCGAAGGATCCCAGGCAAGTCGCGAGTAGAGATACAGGTTCAAGCCTTGCGTGCCCCAATTCGGCTGGCTTTGGCTGTAGACACCGCGCACTCCATTTTTCACGAAATGGGGGAAATCGACACGGAAACAGTGCGTCAACGGGTAGTACAACCAATGGTTGTACGACGTGTAGTAGAGATAGAGGTGAATCGGATTCCCAAACTGCGACCACGACTCCAGGGCGTCGCGAAAGCGTTTCTGCCGTGGGTGCGTGAGGGGCTGGGCACGATCGACGTTCCATTGTGGAATCCAGAACACAAGGTTCTTTTCTGGCTTCACCTGCAGCGGTGGACCTACACAATGGTAGTCCGCGTAAAACGTCACGAACCGATCGGGATGCTTGTCTCGAATCGCCCGCGCAACCTGGTTGGCAAGTTCGACGATCAAATCGGAATGGTTGCCACGAGCAAATCGCAGCTTCGTGCATTGGTCGCACTCACAGAATCCTTGATTGCCGTCGTTCGGACTGATGCACAGGAGCCGCGCATCACTGTTCTTGCACCAATCGTCGCGAGCTCTTTCAATGGCCATCCGAATCACGTCCGGGTGGGTCGTACAAAGCTGTAACGGGTGACGCCGTCCCTGCCAAAATCCGAAATATTCCGGGTGATCCTTGAAGCGGTCCCGCGAGACGATGAACTGGTAACTATGACCGTTACCGACGTGATCCCAACCGCCCAGGCGATTCCGCCGAGCCCACGATTGCGTACTATCGCTCCAGCTCTCATCCATCTTGTTCGGACTCGTTGCCAAACCGCCACGCCGGTCGAAATACGGAGCCAAAATCTGTCGGCCGGTGCGCACGGACACGGTTTTCTGGCGAGGCACGATTTCCCAGGCAAGTGACGGCTGTAGCCAACGGACACCCAGTCGCTCCAGCAACGAATAAACGGCGTGCCCCGTCGCGGCGTCGTTCCGCCCAACCAGAACGACAGCCTGGTCATTCACCGCGATGACACAGACTTCCTCGTTGCGGTGTTTCGCCCTCGAGAGTTCCTCCCGCAAGCGACTCCCATGTTCTGTCGCCCCGATTTCGACCCGAATACCTGTCGGCTGTTCCGATTCGGCCACGATAGGCAACACCGCACCCGACATTCGTCTCAAGCAGCGTTGCAAGTCGACGCTCGCCGACTTCTCAATCTCTGTCGGTGCTTTGGGCAAGACAATGGTTGCCAATGGTCGGCCATCCTGGACTAGGCTCAACCGCTCGGCGGCGGCGTTCGCCCACACGCCGAGCGTCAAAACAAGAATCACACCGATGGCGGGTTTGGCGAAATGCTGCTTGTACATGCTTCACTCCGAATGCTCAGTGATCGTGATCAGAGAATGCGTGCTTCCCAATTCAATGCTGACACGTGCGACGTGGCTGGCCGAGTCCAATCTGTTACCAGTATTAGCTACAAACGGCGCATTCACCAACCTGGGGTGATCTACCCTGGGGCAACAGATGCGGAATTTTCAGGCCCCGTCTTTGTAGTGATTCACGTCATCAGGCAACATGACCGGAGCGATACAAAGACAGACAGCAGCTGCGGAAAACCCCTCCAAAGCGGCCCCACCCGATCGCAGGCAATCCCCCCATACCAACAGCGCCGCACGACTTAACGCCTCAAATGACGTTTTCTGAGGGTTTCTACAAAACAGTGGAAGCTCCCGTACACACCCCTCTTCGTAGCCATTATCTGTTTAGCATATTGCGGAAGTCGCATTGCCACAGAGGTCTACCGATTTGGAGAAGCGTTCGGTCCCTTTGAGTAGAAGAAGCCGTTTCGTGAATACAGAGAATCGGGTTAACAGACCTGGCATCCTATCGACCGCGTGACGTCGTGACAGGCCGGCCCGGAAGCCAACAATGGGCAGATCCCGCCGATCGAATCTCGCGGACCGCGGGGTATAAACCAAATGCTTTCCAGACGATCAAGACGGAATGTCTCGACCGTTGCATCGACTTCGTCTTGGATCACTTGTCTGTACCCCACAAGGGCGTTTACCGGAATGATTAATGATCGGTGACGGATCGCACCCAACCTTGCCCTGCCCCATTTCCACGACCACAATATCAGCCTGCTCGCTCACGCACCTTACCGGGCCCGAGTATCACAATCGGGTCAAAGTGCAGTACTGGCCAGCGTTCGCGACGAGCGTAGGCTGGGTCGTCTTCGCGGCGATTCTTTCTTTGAAGTGTACCGAGAAACGTGGGGGAATCATGAGTTGGACTGTTTACTTATCTGGCGAAATACATACGGATTGGCGGCAGCAGATCATCACTGGTTCACAAACGGCAGGGTTGGCCGTCACTTTTACTTCCGCGGTGACGGATCACCAGGCCAGTGATGCCGCAGGTGATGTGTTGGGAGAGCAAGCTCAGCCATTTTGGCGCGATCATCAGTCGGCAAAGGTCAATGCAATCCGCGGGCGAACCCATATTCAAAAGTGCGATCTCGCTGTGATCCGATTCGGTGATCAATACAAGCAATGGAACGCCGCTTTTGATGCAGGATTCTGTGCAGCCCTGGGAAAGCCGTACATTACGTTGCACAGCGACGACATCGTTCATCCGCTCAAAGAAGTGGACGCTGCGGCGATGGCCTGGGCAACGACCAGCGAACAAGTGGTGGAAATCTTAAAGTACGTGGTGGCCAAATAGTGTTCTCAATAAACGACCGACGCAGAACCAGCGGAATTGAGCCAACACACACCCGATGTCGGCTGCGATGAGGCAAGAACGGTCCGCCTAAGCTGGCGGTGCCCTCTTAGCCACTCATGACACGCTCCGGGGGAACACCAGACCACCGAGCTGCACGCTCACGATCCCAGTGAGGGCGATCACCAGATTGCCGCCGGTACCGTTCCGCTGCCCGGCCGCCGCTATATTGGTAGCGTCTGGATACGTCAATAGAAGGAGCTTCCCATGAGCAAAAGGAAACGGAGGAAACCCTCAAAAGCGGAAATTCGCAAAGCCTGGTCTGAAAATCGCCGTAGAGACAATCGTAGAAAAGGCGCTGTTGAAGCGGAAAAGAGGCGGCACGACAAATGGGAAGCGAAATATCTCGCGTCGGTGGATCCGGATGAAGACATACCGTGGTGCAAGAAGTGCCGCGCGCACACCTACTACGACACTGAGATGGTGTGGGGCGTGATCAACGAGGAAGATATTACTGGAGAACACAGAGAACGCATAGGAAAGGTCCGCAAGGAACAGTGCGTTCTCTGTAACGGAAAAGTGGTCGCCCCAGCTCAAATCAAGAGTGACGAAAATAGTATCTTCTTTGCGTCAGGCGTCATTCCCTTGGTTTTCCTCGCCATGTTTATTGTTGGGTTCACGAACAATGGAATCGTCACGATCGGTTTCTTGATCCCGGTAACCCTGTCTATTTTGGGGTTAGGTTACTGTGCTTACCGAGGCCAATTGTCACCCAGTTACCACAGCTGGTTGCAATGGTCGAAAGAACGCAAGGAGACCGTATAGGTCGCCGCCGCCGTCCTTCCTGCCGCCGGTGCGAGTGCCGGTTGCTGCGGCAACTGGTTCAGCCGGTTGCGACCGGGCTGTTGACATTGAGATCGGCGACCAGGCTGTCCGGACGGCCCATCTGTCGCAGCCACCGGTAGTGGGCCCGCACAGCGGACCAGACCGAGTTGTGAGCCACGTAACGTACGCCGAAGTCGCGACACGTCTGTTCCATCAACTCGGAGATCGCCGGGTAGTTGACGTGGCAGATTTGTGGGAAGAGATGGTGTTCGATCTGGTGGTTCAGACTACCGGTGAACCAGGTCACGACGCGACTGCGGGGGGCAAAATTCACCGTCGTTTCGACCTGGTGAACAGCCCACGCCTTTTCGATCTGGCCAGTGTCGCCGGGAGGAACCGGAAAATCTGCTTCTTCCAGGCAATGCGCCAACTGGAAGACGATACTGAGCGTCAGGCCCTGGACGAATGAAGCGATGAAGAAGAACAGCAGCACCGTGTGCCACGCATGAAACATCAGCGGGATGACCAGCGCCAGTGACACAAACAGCAGTTTTCCACCGACAAATACCGCCAGGTGACGGCCACGTGGACGGGCGAACTGGTTGAATCCGATCCGACCCGTCAGCACACCGCGGATATCGTCGTAGAACTGCCATTTGAACGGCAGGAAGCCATACAGCACCCACAGGTACAGGTGCTGGAACCGGTGAAACCGTCGTGCTTGCTGGTGAGGTGACAGGCGGCCGAGGGCGCCCATGTCGATGTCACCATCATGGCCGGTGATGTTGGTGTAGGAATGGTGGATCTGGTTGTGGGTCCTCTTCCAGAAAAAGGAACTCCCACCCAGGAGATCCAAAGACATGGCCATGAGGCTGTTGACCCACTTGTGGTTGGAATAGGCCGAGTGGGCTCCGTCGTGCTGGATGTTGAACCCGATCGAGGCTATTGCCAATCCGAGCGAGACGGCCAGCGGCACGGCCTGCCACCAGGTGGCGGCCAGGAAAACCAGCGTCGCGTAGGAGGCCACGAACCAGATGGCAATCATCAGGGTCTTGGTGTACATCGCGGCACAGTCACGGCGACGGCGCCCGGTGCTATTGAACAGGTCGTCCACACGCTGCCGTAGCGCCGTCAAGAATGCGTCGTCGGGTTGAGCAAACTTCACCTGAGAGTCGTCCTTAGGGCAGCGAACCTGGACAATATCGTTTTACCACCTTGGGCGTGAATTTCTAGCTTGAATGGCGTTCTTTGACAAGCTGATGTGGGTCGAGGTCCCTTGTGATTGGCCGAAAACGGGTTGCCTAACACAAGGGTGCAGGTCTCCGCAGTCCGACGGGGCGGGGCCGGTTGCTGGCCACACGCTGTGCTCGAGACACGTACAGTCCCGTTTTTGCGCACCCAACTGCCCTCGGTGGGCTCTAGATGTGTTGAGTA
>CEUS01150503.1_pt1 | contig 10401 bp, 10 predicted proteins | sample 427031 | NCBI WGS metagenome assembly CEUS01 (sample SAMEA2622837, study PRJEB7988) | marine metagenome | biome: marine biome (ENVO:00000447); feature: marine epipelagic mixed layer (ENVO:xxxxxxxxx); material: "saline water (ENVO:00002010), including plankton (ENVO:xxxxxxxx)" | depth 140 m | reverse complement strand
TATTTTTTAAAATGTGAAGTTAAAAATATTTGGGATAGTAAAATAGCCTCACGTTTGTGTAGGACGTACACTCAAAATCATGGGTTAAAAGATTTAGTTTTAGAATTTTGTGGTAAAAAATTAGACAAAAGACTTGGTAGTAGTGATTGGAATAAGAACTTGAATGAATTAACAGATGCTCAACTTCAATACTGTAGCAACGACGTGATATATCTGCATAAAATAAAAGACGCTCTTAACAAAATGCTGGTTAGAGAAAATAGATTAGAACTTTATGAAAGTTGTATTCAGTTTTTAAAAACAAGAATTAAGCTAGATCAAAATGGATTCACTGAAGATATTTTTCAACATTAAATAAATATGAATAGAGATCTACAAATAGCAAAGAGGACGATCAGCGCAGAAATTAAAGCTCTAAAAAAACTGTTGAAAAGTTTAGGAAATTCGTCACAATTTTCAAAAGCTGTTAACCTAATTTCCAAGATCAGAGGCAAATGTTTAGTTGTTGGTGTAGGAAAGAGCTACATTATTGGACTTAAAATTTCTGCAACTTTATCGAGCTTGGGAACTCCTAGTGTAGCTTTTTCAGCAAATGATTTACAGCATGGTGGTCTCGGTGCTATTCAAAAAAAAAATGATGTTTTATTAATATTTAGTGTATCTGGTGAATCTTCAGAACTGAACAGTATCTTAAGATATGCAAACAGACACAATATTAGTGTCATCGGAGTAAGCTGTAAATCAACTTCCATGTTGTTGCGATATTCAACTATAAAAATTTTACTACCTAAAGTTGTTGAGGCTGGCCATAGCTTGGCGCCTACTTCTTCTTCATTAAATTTTCTTTCCTGGGGTGATTCTTTAGCAATTGCTTGCATGAAACGAAAAAAGTTTACAAACCAAAAATTTTTGTCAACTCACCCTTCTGGAACATTGGCTACGGCATTAATCCAAGTAAAAGAAATAATGGCAAAAGGAAAAGAAATTCCAATCATTCCTATTAATCGAACTATACGTGAAGCAATAAAAGAAATGTCAAAAAAAAAATTAGGAGTTGTTTGTATTAAAGAAAAAAATGGCAAAATAAATTTAATAACCGATGGAGATGTGAGACGTAATAGTAACAATCTTTACAAGAAAAAAATTTTTCAGGTATGCAACAAAAATCCCACTTGGGTTTCTGAGGACTCTACAGCTTTATCAGCGATTGAAAAAATGAATGCTATGAAAATAACATCACTTTTAGTAAGCAAAAATAAAGATATTAAAAAAAAGATTAAAAATATTGTTGGTGTTCTTCATCTTCATCAATGTCTAAGTTGGGGGATAAAATGACAACAAATAAAAAATTAGTCCAATTAAGCCTTATATCTATTGGTGTTTTTTTGATTCTGGCAACATATTTCTTTTATCCAAAAATTTATAAAGAACAGCCTCTTGAAAAAGCAAATATTAAAGAAGAGATGTTCAAAACTGAAGAGGCTACTGATAATTTATTTGAAAATATCGAATACAAAGGTGTATACGATATTAACAACCCATTTACAGTCGGCGCAAAAAAAGCATATGTTTTAACTGAAAACCCCAACATTGTTTTTATGACTAATGTAAAAGTTACTTTAAATATGGATGATGGAAAAGTTGTTATTATAACAGGCGATAAAGGTAAATATAATAAAGAAACTTATGATATTCTTGTAGAAGGTAATGTTAAGGCCTCAGATAATAACACTATAATCTTAGCAGAAAACTTAGACCTATTGGCAAGCGAAGATTTTGTCTCTATTTATAATAACGTTGTTTTAACTAATGACGATGGTTCGCTTAGAGCGGATAAAATAAACTACGATTTTGAAAACAAACAGTATAAAATTTCAATGTTTAGCGATAAAAAAGTAAAAATAAGATTAATTGAATGAATAGCGTAAAAAAATTTAGAATTATAAAATTTAAGTCAAAGCCCATATTGGCAGCAAAAAGCATTTCTAAGTCTTTTGATGGCAAAGTAGTTCTAAGAAAAATTGACCTTCATTTAAATCAAGGTGAAATGTTGGGTTTATTAGGAAGTAATGGTGCCGGAAAGAGCACATTTATGAATATTATTTTAGGTATTCTTAAGTGCGATTATGGTGATGTCTTTTTAGGTAATACTAAACTAACAAATTTACCCATTCATGAACGATCTAAATTAGGTATTTCTTACTTGCCTCAACAAACTTCAATTTTCAGAGGGCTTACTGTTTATGAAAACCTTTTGGCAATTGCTCAAATTGTGAAAAAAAGAGAATCAGCACAAAAAGAAATTGTTGAAAAATTAATGGCTGAATTTTCAATAACACATTTAAGAAATGTGAAAGCTACTGCTTTATCCGGAGGAGAATTACGAAGAACAGAAATAGCCAGGTGTTTAATTAATAATCCCAAAGTTTTGTTATTAGATGAGCCTTTTGCGGGAGTAGATTTGTTATCACTGCAAGACATAAAAGGTCTACTAATAAAATTGCAATCCAGAGGTTGTGCCGTATTAGTAACAGACCACAATGCTCCTCAACTTCTTAGTGTTGTCGATAGAGCTTATGTTGTTGCAAACGGAACTATAGTAGCTAACGGAACTCCGAGACAAGTTGTGAATATAGCAGAAGCAAAAAAACTATATTTTGGTGAAAATTTTAATATTTAGTTCTAATGAACAAAAAATTTTCCGTTCTAATAAAAAATAAAGCCAAAAGTTTTAATAAAACAATCTCTGTGGAAGGTGATAAAAGTATCTCTTTTAGAGCTTTAATGATTTCAAGTCAGTGTTTAGGTATATCTCACCTGAAAGGTATACTTGAAGGAGATGACGTAAAATGTTGCATAAAATGTTTAAGAGATTTGGGAGTAAAAATTATAAGAAAAAATAGAGGGGAATTTTTTGTTTATGGCAATGGTGAGAATTCATTTAAGCAACCAAAAAAAAGAAAGCTGTACTTTGGTAATGCCGGAACGCTTGGTATCCTTCTAGGACTATTAGCAACTAACTCAAATATTAATATTAAAATTTTGGGAGATAAATCTTTAAATAAAAGAAATTTTCAAAAATTTATTGAACCTCTTTCAAAAATTGGATGCACTTTTAAACCAAAAGATAAAAAAACTCTGCCTATTATTGTTCAAGGAACTGATTATGGCCTAGCTCAACACCATATTTTGGATTCAGGATCCGCACAATCAAAAGCTTGTGTACTAATGGCAGCATTAAATTTACCTGGTATAACTACAATTGATGAAAGAAAATTATCTAGGAATCACTCTGAATTAATTTTAAAAAATATAGGAGCTGATATTCAAATAAAAAAAAGAGCTAAAAGTAATTTAATTTCACTTCGTGGACAACAGAACTTAAAAAGCTTTTCTTTAGAAGTGCCGGGCGATCCATCATCCGCTGCTTTTTTCATTGCTCTAACTTTATTAACTAAAGGTTCTAGTCTCACGATAAAAAATGTTGGTCTTAATTATTATCGCACAGGTTTTATAAGATGCCTAAAGTCTATGAATGGAAATATTAAAATAAAAAATCTAAGAAAAAAAAGATTTGAAATTCTAGGTGATATTATTGTTAAAAGTTCAAATTTAAAACCCATAAATTTTCCGAAAAAAGAAATAATCTCAACGCTAGATGAATTACCAATAATGTTTATCATTACATCCCAAATAAAAGGGGTGTCCACTTTTAATAATATTCAGGTATTAAGAGGGAAGGAATCTGATCGTATAAAAAAAATATCTGAAAATTTAAAAGCTTTTGGAATCGTCACACGCTCCACAAAATCCTCTTTAAAAATATGGGGAAATCCGAGAGTTAAACACCAAGGACAAATTAAAATTGCATCAACTATGGACCATCGCATTCAGATGAGTTTCTGCATTTTGTCGTTGATCACTGGTTTTAATGTTTTAATTAAAGGTTTCGAAACAGTTTCCACTTCTTTTCCTTCTTTTTTAAAATTATTGAAAGAATTAAATATAAAATATGAAATTAAAAAATAACGTTAGATTACTTATAACTTGTGATTCGGGGGCCGGCGCTGGAAAAACAACTGCTGCTAAATATTTAAGTAAACGATATGGATTGAATCTTCTTACAAGCGGACTTTTGTACAGAATGGTTGCCTACAAACTTCTTATTTCAAAAAAAAATATTTCCGATACAAAATTTTTAAAAAAAATAACTAAAAATATTAATTCAAAAGATTTAAAGAATCTGAAACTTTACTCACCTAAAGTTACAGAATTTACATCAAAAATTGCTAAGATTAAAAAAATTAGACAGCTATTAAGAAGTTACCAAAAAAGATTTGCTAGAAAAAGACTGGCAGTTTGTGAGGGTCGTGACCAAGGATTTCTGTTCAAAAATGCAGATATAAAGTTTTTTTTTAAATGCTCTTTAAAAATTGCTGCTAAAAGACGATTTAAAGAATTCAGAAAAACTAACAAGAAAATTACTCTTAAAGACGTAAAATCGGCTATTAGACAAAGAAATTATACAGATGTAACAAGAGCTTTTATGCCTTTACGTATCCCTCAAGGTGCTGTAATTGTTTCGACTTCTTCGATTTCAAAAAAAGAAATGTTTAGAAAGATTTCGAAGATAGTAGATAAAAAATTATTATTAAAATATGGAAAAAACTATAGAGCAAGATAAGGGAAAATCACATCAAGAGTTCGAAAAACTTCTTTCGGAAGACTTAAAAAATAGAAAATTTAAAGAGGGCGAAATCACAACTGGTATTGTAAGCAAAGTTGGGAAAAAGTTTGTATTTCTAGATCTTGGTCTTAAATCGGAAGGAGCAATACCAATTGAAGAATTTAAGCTTAGCAAAGAAATAGACAAAATTAAACCTGGATCAAAAGTTGAGGTTTTGTTAGAAAAAATTGAAAATGTTGGTGGAGAAGTTGTTATAAGCCGTGAAAAGGCCAGAAGAACAAATTCCTGGAAAAAAATGGAAAAGGCCTATGAAAATAAAGAAGAGATCAAAGGTGTAATAGTTAGCCGATGTAAGGGCGGCTTGGTCGTGGATGTTGAGTCGTGTTTGTGCTTTCTTCCTGGCTCGCAGGTTGATTTACTTCCCCTTAAAAATTTTGAACATTTAATGAGAATTCCATTAAAATTTGAATGTGTAAAATTAGATAAAAAAAGAGGAAATATTGTTTTATCAAGACGAGCAATACTGGAAAAAATTAGAGACTATGACAGAAACAAAGCTATAGCAAAAATAAAGGAGGGCGATATTGTACAAGGCACTGTAAAAAATTTAACTGAGTGGGGAGCTTTTATTGATTTAAATGGTGTCGATGCCCTTTTACATATTACTGACATATCATGGGATAGAATTAATAAACCTGCAGAATTGCTTTCAATCGGACAATCTATAAAAGTAAAAATAATCAAGATAGAAGAAGGAACAAAAAAAATAAGTGTTGGAGTTAAGCAATTGACTGCTGACCCATATGAAAAAGCAATAAATAAATATGAGGTTGGAAAAAGTTATGAAGCAGTTATTACAAAAGTACAAGATTATGGATGTTTTGCCAAATTAGAAGATGGTTTGGAAGGTTTAATACATCAATCTGAATTATCTTGGACTAAAAAAAATATTCATCCGGGCAAGGTGTTAAGTACTAGCCAAAAAGTGACTGTGCAAATTTTAGAAAAAAATTTAGAAAAAAGAAGACTTTCATTAAGTTATAAGAACACTTTAATTAATCCTTGGGTAAAATTTACCAAAGAACATAAAGTGAATGATGTATTTGAGGGTGTAGTAAAGAATATAACCGATTATGCTCTATTTATAGCAATTAAAGATTCAGAGCTTGATGGAATGATACATTATAAAGATTTGAGCTGGTCTGAAAAAGATACAGAATTACAACAATATAAGAAAAAACAAATAGTCAAATATAAAATTTTAGAAATAGATGAAAAAAAGGAAAAAATAAGACTTGGAATAAAACAACTTGCAAACGACCCTTTTGAGTTTTTCTTAAACAAGAATGTATCAGATGTGATAACTGCTGTTGTAGAATCTACAAGTAAAAACGGAATTTATGTAAACGTTGGAAAGAAAGATCAATTGCACTTAATCAAAAAAAATCAGTTAGCAAAAGATGCCGAAAATGCACGTATATCGAGATTTGCTAAAGGAGATAAAGTAGATGCTATGATTGCTGAATTAGATAAAGAAAAAAGAAAAGTTACCCTATCTATAAAGGCCTTGGAAGAGGAACAAAGAAAAGAGGCGGTTAAAAAATATGGATCCACAGACTCAGGAGCTTTACTGGGAGAAATACTTGGGCCTCTATTACAAAAAAAAAATAAAAAATAAAATCACATAATTGCCCTTATGGTATTGAGTGAAATAGAAAAAAGACTAGCAGACAAACATCCAGGTATCTTGAGAGACGATATCAATAAAATTTTACAAATTATATTATCAGAAATAACAGATGCTTTATGTCGTTCTCAGCCAGTAGAGTTAAGAGGTTTTGGTCGATTCTCGGTTACAATAAGAAAATCTAGACAAGGTCGAAATCCTCAAAATGGATCAAAAGTGGAAGTCCCCTCGAAAAAGGCAATTAAGTGGAAGTGCAGCAAAAGCCTGTTTGCTCAATTAAACAAAAATTTTACTGAGGACAAAATATCTGTTACAAATTAACGTACAATTTGTAAACCAGTGAACAAAATTATTCTCGCTTTAGACACCGCAAATTTAGAAGACGCATTAAATATTTATAAAAAAATTAAGGATAAAATTTTTACAATAAAAATTGGATTAGAGTTGTGGAACTCTTTTGGAAAAGAAGGAATTAAAAAGTTCAACCAAATGGGGTCAGCAAATTTGATGCTTGATCTTAAATTAAAAGATATACCTAAAACAGTCTATAAAGCAATAAGGGCACTAGATGATATAAGTTGCGGATTTATAACTGTGCATGGGCAAGGTGGAAAAGAAATGGTAAGAGAAGCCAAAAGAGCAGCTAGCGAAATTAAATCTAAACCAAATATAATGATGGTAACAACTTTAACATCTTTAAATGATAGTGATTTAATTGATATGGGCAGCAATATTACCGTAATTCGGCAAGTTGAAAAATTAGCTAAAATCGCAAAAGAAACAAAAGTCGGCGTTGTGTGCTCGGGCCACGAGGCTAAGATTGTTAGAAAAACAATAGGACCCGATCTGTTAATTTTTACACCAGGTATTCGATTGAAAAATAATGATAAAGACGATCAAAAACGTATTTGCACTCCATCAGAAAGTATCAAAAATGGAGCGGATAAAATAATTATGGGACGAAGTTTAATAAAAGGTGACATAGAAGAAAATTTTAATAAAGTATTGGACTCTCTCAAAGTATAAATTAATTATGAAAATAAAAAAAGGAAAACTTTTAATTGATCAACATGATAAAAATTATTTGTATGGAAAAAAATTTGGTGGCAATTATGTGCCAGAAACCTTAAAAAAACCAATTGAGGATCTATCAAATCTTTTTGAAAAACTTCGTGACGATAAGAAATTTTTAAAGGAAAGAGATTATTATTTTAAAAATTATGTAGGAGCACCAACTCCTTTTTTTAAATTAAGAAATTTAACAAAATATTTAGGTGGTGCACAAATTTGGTGCAAGCAGGTTTCAAAAGCAAATGGTGGAGCCCATAAAATCTATAACGCTACAGTGCATGCACTGATATGTAGAAGAGCTAAAAAAAAATATATAATAGGAGACACAGGAGCTGGTTATGCGGGAAAAATGCTAAGCATGGCGGCAAAAAAATTTGGTCTGAAGTGCAAAATATTTATGGGAACTAAAGACATTGTGCGCCAAGCAGTAAATTGTCGCGCGATGAGAAAAAATGGAGCTGAAATTGTTCCGGTGGATTCAGGAAGTAAAACTCTTGTGGATGCTGTTAGTGAATGCATGAGATATTGGGTATCTAATTGTGATACAACACATATGTGCGTGGGTTCAACAGTTGGACCTAATATTTTCATAAAAATTTGTGCATGGAGTACGGCACAAATTTCTAGAGAGCTAATAGACCAGTTAAAAAAAGAATTTAATAGAGTTCCAAAAAAATTAAAATTAATAAATTGCGTAGGAGGAGGATCTTCAGCAATGGGTTTTTGGAATGAATTTATAGGTTATGATAAAAATCAAGTTGAGCTTATTGGTGTTGAGGCTGGTGGTCCAAAAAATAGTAAAAAACATGCCGCTCCGCTAACAAATGGGGCCAAAATTGGTATTTTGCACGGCGCTGTTCAATATGTAATTCAAGATTCAGAAGGTCAAATAGAAGAAACGGAATCTATTAGTGCTGGTTTGGATTATCCAGGTGTTTCGCCGTTACATTGTCTTTTAAAAGACTCGAAAAGAGCAAGATATACCTCGGCTACCGATGAAGAAGCCCTTGCTGCTTATAAATTAGTTTCAAAATTGGAAAAAGTTTCTCCATCTTTAGAACCTGCGCACGCGTTTGCTGAAGCTATCCGAATAGCTCCAAGATTAAGTAAGGATAACATTATCGTAGTGGACAGTTGTGGTGATGCCAAAAAAGATATGAAAATTATAAGAGAAAGATTAGGAAAAAACTTATGATAAATTCAAATTTAGCATTAACATTTAAAAAATGTAAACAAGAAAATAGACCTGCGCTTTTAACTTATACAGTTTCTGGAGATCCTACTAAAAAAAAATCTTTTGAAATCCTAAAGGCTATTTCAACGCATGCAGATATTTGTGAAATTGGAGTTAGTCACAATTGTAATACTGGAGATGGAAAGCAAATTCAGGACAGCACATATAGGGCCATAAAAAATGGCATAAAAATTAAAGATACATTTTCACTAGTAAAAAAATTTAAAAAAACTAAAAACCCTAAACCTATTATTTTAATGGGATATTATAATACTATTGTGCAATATGGAGAAAATCGATTTATAAAAAAATGTAAACAAATTAAGGTTGATGGATTAATTGTTGTTGATCTTCCATGGCCTGAAAATAAAAATTTTTCAAAAAAATGTAAAAAAAATTATATTAACTTTGTACAACTTGTTGCTCCAACTACATCATTTTATAGAATGAAAAAAATTATAAAAGATTCTCACGATATGATTTATTATATTAGCATGTTGTCAACAACTGGAGGTAAGCTTAAAGTTTCTCCAAGAAAAATTCTAGAAAATTATAATAAAATCAAAAAAATAAATAGGTCTAAAAATTTGGTAATAGGCTTTGGAATTACTATCAAGACAATTTCCTCATTAAAAAAGGCTGATGGTTTAGTGGTAGGAAGCGCATTATGCAAAAAAATTTCAGAATCTGTAAAGAATCGACAAAATCCTGTCACAAATATTAATAATATGGTAAAAAAACTAAAAGGCAAAATTATATGAATTCATGGATAACAAATTGGAAAAAAATAAAAATAAAAATTAAAAGGGTAAAGCAAATTTTTAAAAAACAGCCAACGGGACAAGAACAAACCGATTGGAAAAATTGCCCGCAATGTAAAAAAATATCATATCTTCCTGATTTAATTTCAAATTCTTATATATGTGAATGTAGTTTCCATTTCGATTTACCTCCAACTTTACGTCTAAATTCTCTTTTTGATTCAGGCTATGAAACTATCGAAGCACCGGACAATATCGATCCCGACCCTTTGGGTTTTGAAGTAAAAAATGCAGCCCGCGACGGATACAAATATATAGACAAAATTAAAAATTATAGAAAAGTAACTGAGCAGCAAACCGCTTTGTTGTGCGCCTCAGGAAAAATTTCTAACTTAAGTGCAGTAGTAGTTTGTTTTAACTTTAAATTTGGTGGAGGTAGATTTGGCCCATTAGAATCAGAACATTTTTTGAAAGCAGCTAACTTTGCAATTCAAAAAAAAGTAGATATTTGGATGGTTATATATCAAAGCTCTGGGATTGATGTACATACAGGAGTTACCGGGTTGTCAGGAATGACTAAAAGTGTAATTGCGATGAACGAAATTAAGATTGCTGGAATCCCAACTTTTGCAGTAGCTGCAAGAGCAGTTGCTGGTGGAACATATGCATCCAGCTTCTTTATGCACGATTTTATAATATTAGAATCTAAATGCGTTGAAAATATACTTTTCTCGGGAAAAAGAGTTACTGCAAATATTTTAAAAGGCACAGATCAAATACCTGATGATTTTGGAACTGGCCCAGGAGTAATGAAATCAGGTTTAGCTGATATTACCCTTGAAAATAGAAAAGAATTAAAAGACACTATAAATAAACTAGCAAAAATAATTTTGAAAAAAGAAAATTTAACGACTACAGAAGAAGCTCATGAAAATCCAGAAGATTTTAAAAAGACTGCTTC
>CEUS01105143.1_pt1 | contig 10402 bp, 7 predicted proteins | sample 427031 | NCBI WGS metagenome assembly CEUS01 (sample SAMEA2622837, study PRJEB7988) | marine metagenome | biome: marine biome (ENVO:00000447); feature: marine epipelagic mixed layer (ENVO:xxxxxxxxx); material: "saline water (ENVO:00002010), including plankton (ENVO:xxxxxxxx)" | depth 140 m | reverse complement strand
AGGTTGGATTAGGGAGCAGGACCCGTATGGTTGGGTGCAATGGTACTGCAGGTTCTACAAGGGAAGAAGGAGCCCTGACGATGATAGGCAGATCAGAAGATGGAGGGCCTTCGCAGGGGAGAAGGGGAGGTTCAGAAATCAACTTATTAATCTGGTAATTTCCAGGGAAACTAGTCATGATGACGTATCAGTAAGCCCAGTAATCAGGCAATCACTCCAACACTGGGCGTATCGGCTGAATATTCGTGACTTCGAGAACAGCTCCCTAGAGAAATGGAAGAATGAAGTCGGTTGAAACAATACATGAAATAGGACTGATTTGACAAATATTCACTGGGGTGGGGAGTTGTACAACTACAGGCACGAGACTGTCGTCGATGCAGATATGGAGTCAACCTTCGCGTGGTTCGAGCACGAGGGCTCCTTCCGAAGATTGATGCCTCCATGGGAGGTTGCGGAAGAGGTACGTGCCGATGAGTCATTGGAAGTGGGTTCGCAGAGAGTATTCAGATTCCCTATGGGGCCGATTAAGATGACTTGGGTTGCAGAGCACACCGGTTATGATCCTCCCCGATTCTTCTCCGACAAGATGGTCAAAGGCCCATTCCGGTCGTGGAGCCATGACCATCACCTGTTAGAGGAAGATGGGGTTACCAAGGTGATTGACGAAGTGAGCTACCAAGTTCCCTTCGGGCGACTGGGAAATCTAGCAGACAAGATTCTGGGTGGGCTTCTAGTAAGAGGGAGGATTTCGCGGATGTTCACCGCGCGGGAGCTCCGTCTGCAGAGGGACATGTCCCATCATTCACGGTTCTCTGGCCTTCCACGAAGACGAGTTCTGATTGCTGGATCCTCGGGAACGATAGGGACTCAACTTGTAGCATTCTTGGACACGGGGGGTCATGACGTTTGGAGGTTGGTCAGGAGGCCTCCCCGGAATAGTCAAAATGAGCTGTTCTGGGACCCTGATGCAGGAATTCTAGATCCAGAAATCCTGGAAGGCTTTGACTCGATTATACACTTGGGAGGAGAAGGGATCGGTGACAAGAGATGGAGTGCACGCAGAAAAAAGGCGATCCGTGACTCACGTGTGAACAGCACTATGCTGCTTTCCGATTCCATTTCTAGAATGAGGGACAAGCCGGAGGTTTTCGTTCTAGCTAGTGCGATAGGCTGGTACGGGGATAGAGGGGAGGAAGAGTTGAACGAGAGAAGTTCTTCAGGGGGTGGTTTCCTTCCCGATGTCTGCTCAGACTGGGAGTCTGCTGCTTCAGTGGTGGAGGAGTGTGGAGTAAGGACAGTTTTCCTTCGCAGCGGTATAGTCCTTACAGCAACAGGCGGGGCCCTGGGGAAGATGCTTCTTCCCTTCCAACTTGGGGCTGGAGGGCCCATGGGAGGGGGAAAGCAGTGGATGTCGTGGATCTCATTGGATGACGAGATTTACGCAATTCATCACCTCCTAATGAGCAAAGGTTCCTCGGGAGCTTACAACCTAACTGCTCCAGAGCCAGCAAGGCAGAAGAGATTCGCCAAGGTTCTTGGTCGCGTTCTGAGACGTCCAGCATTCGCACCGATTCCCAGATTCGCGATTAAAACAATATTTGGGGAGATGGGGGTCAGTCTAACACTCGAAAGCCAGAGAGTAACCCCGGATAGGCTGATTGAGGAAGGCTTTGAATTCCTCCATTCCGACCTAGAGCACGCTCTCAGGGATACACTAGGTATCTGGAAAGACTAGTCAGCTTTCGTTGTCTTTCTTCCGAGTCCGAACAGGCTTTCGTCGGGGTGAGATATCGCCAAAACAGCCGGAGCTAGAATGAGGCTTGCAATCACAGACAAGCCAATCATTACGGCGCAGAACAGCCCAAATGTAGAGAAGAAGCCCATTTCTGATTGGTTGATTATTAGGAATCCTGTGATGTCAGAAACTGCTGATCCAAATAGAGCGATACCAGATGCCCCGCCAACTGCAGCAATGGATGACAGAGTGGTTGCTCCGCTCTCCATCTCCTCCCTGAAGCGCTGAATCAAGTGGATTACGTAGTCAATCCCTACTCCTAGAGAAATCGCAGCAATGGAGACTGTGACCATGTTAAGTCCGTAACCAGCAATTCCTACTATGGAGTATAGCCATACTATCATCAAGAATATCGGAGCAGTTGTGATTGTTGCTAGAGTAAATGGACTTGTTCCCCAGAGGAGGGAAAGAGCTACTGCAATTATTGCGAAAATAATCACGTAATCCGGACTAACGAGGAAGAATGATATTGTGGACAGGACTAGTGCGTTAATTCCTATCCTGAAGGCTAGTTTTGTTGGGTTTCTACTGTCTTTTTGGAGTCGCTCTACTACGGATGACTCTTCTCGGAACCCCCACCAAAGGGCCAAAATGCAGAATATCACCCCTAGTAGGAGGGTGTCTTGAAGGTCGTCTTGCATTGAGTCTGCTGCAACGAATCGGATAATTGGCTCACCAGTTGGGATGGCCCATGTGACTGGGTGCGTTTCATCCGAGAATGCTGTTACTAACTCGCCTCTTTCGTAGATCGGGCTAGAGGATAGGTTCTGAAGCGGTGCCATGTCAACTGCTAGCTGTTCCAAAGCGGGCTCGACGAGTGCAAACTGCTCTGGGCTCGACAGTCCGAACCTAAGAGATGTCCTGGGAAAACTTGGGGTTTCTCCGGACAGCGTCAACCATGGCCTTTCGAAATCTAGTTCTTCCTGAACTTGGATGAACTCGCCAACTATGCTGGTTGATAGGGAGGGGTAGCCCCCGCTAGCTGGGACTCCACGGGTGATCATGAAACCGTATAGGAAGTTCAGGCAGTTACTATCTTCGATCGATGGAACATAGATGAAGACCATCTCCCTGTTTGGAATTTGTAGGGTGTCACAACCAACCCCCCCGTCCCGAGACTCAAAGTCCCATCCCGCTTCCTCGAAAGGGGTCTGGTTCCATGCCATTGCCGCTCTTGTGTACCAGAGCATTAGATCAATTCCAATCAGCTCCACCTGGCCATTTGGCATCTTGGATATCTGATCAGGATCATCAGGGCCATGGGAGTTCATGTTATCTCGAAGTTCGTCGATTGCATCTAGTACGAGTGGGTTCGAGATATTCCCTTCTATCAGGATGTAAGCAGGCTCTCCCTCGTCGCTGAATCTTTCATTTATTAGACCGACCCCAACAGCCAAATCCGAGTCCTCTTCGATGAAGTCTTCAACTTGAAAGTCACCCTCTAGGGACAGCATTATCGGTGTCGCAATAATGGTGATCAACAGGGATATTGCTACTACCACGGGAGAGTATCGCGCAGAAACCGTTGCTAGGTTGGAAAGCCAAGAGCTTGGGACCATGTGTATAATATCGGCCCTCTCTTCGTCCAACTTTCCTCTTGATTCCAGCCAGAGATCGATGTCAAGCCTGGCCAGAGGGACCCAGAGACCGGTTAGGAAGAATGCGCAGAACACTCCAAGACCTGCTTCGATACCGAATGACCTCAGTGCTGCAATGCTTGAGGTCATATTTGCCATGAATGCTACTATCGTTGTGACAGATGTTAGCAAGATTGCGAGTCCGACCTTGCTGATTGCCTTGTGAACCGCCTGTTCAGAGCTTTTGCCGGAACGTCTCTCTTCCTTGTACCTATGAAGGCTATGCAGGCTGTCGTCTATCTCGATTGCCAGAATGAGTATCGGTAGTAGGTTGGAGAACTGGGATCTGAAGATTATCTCGTTGTCCAGCCATTTGCCCAGAATTATTGCCCAGCCGATAAGGCCGTACATCCATACCAGGGAGACTGCAAGGGCGGTAGCAACGATTGCCACGTCTGAGACTCTCCTTAGACTAGCCCATAGCAAAATCAGAATTGCCATTCCCATTAGTAATATCAGGTAGGCACTTGAGAGTAGCTCGCGGTTAATCTCGACATTAACAGACTCTGCGAACATTAGCGAGACAATGTTCTCATCGCTCGTTCTGAGGTCCTCTTCCAAAGACAAATACAACCACTCAACTGAGCACAGGGGCTCACCATTCTCCTCTCTGTCCCTACAGACTTGTACCGAGTTTCGAATTGGTTTCGTCTCCAGATCAAAACCACGCCTTTCGTAGCCGAATTCTGAACTGGCGTTCTTCCATGTGAAGGTCCATCCGCTCTTCTGCATCTCATCTCTGTCGAAGTTCACAATCAACCATGCTGCAGAAGCGGACCACCTTCCAGGCAACCATTCCTCTGAAATTAGCGAGCCGTTCTCAGAGATTCGATGGTTAGACGGCCCTATCACAGAGCTGTTTTCGTCGGGAATGAATGCTCTATCGTTTGATAGGAACCTCAGGAATGCCCCGTTGCTGTTGTTGGCCATTCTATGCGCTGCGAGGTCTATGTGATCCTGTGTAACATTTGGATCGTCGAAAGGCAGGCACTCCAGCAGTCCACAGTCTGTCCAGTTTGTTGGAGCTGGGTCTGTGGACGAATTGATGTCTAGGGTCGCTGCAAGTTTGTACGGATTGATCCTAGGGGAAGTTAGCGAGGACTGGTCGGACATGAATGTCCTGAATTCAGTAGCCAAGTCCAGTATCCCATTGACGGGATCTCCTGAGATCTCAGATGCTAAAGGGAGGTAGAATTCGGAAATCTCATTTTCCTTTAGTTCCCTGGCATCCAAATCAATCTCCCTCAGAACAGTTAGGTTCAGAATCCCACCCTCGGGCTCAAGAATTCCCATTCCCTTTCCGGGGTAGTCCGCGATCATCGTCACATCAGAGTTCGGATCTCCGAAGTGGCTTGGGTCTCTGACGAATATCCCGAATCCCCAGATGTTTCCAGCAGCAGTGAATTCTTCCCTAAGTACCTGATTAGCATCGAGTTCCGGGGATTCCATGTCGTAGGACTCTATGTCAATGGGTTCGAACGAGGCCATGATTCCAGGGACCATGAGGATAGAAACTACGAACACGAGGAAATGGGCATTCTTGCGACGTGGGATCAAGTAGTCGGCTAGTGCATCGAAGTTTCTCACGATTGATCGCAGACAATGAGATATTTCACTAATTGCTTCCTCCTACAGCCCGCTTTCCTTGAGATTCTGAAGGGCATCTCTCTGAGATTTTGTTAGTTTTTCGGGCTCTGAGAGGTTGAATTCGACATCAAGCGGCCCACCAGCGTGGCCGTGTCCTTGGAGTCTCCTTCTGTCCCCAATCCTCGCACCCTCTGGAATTTCAATCTGAACTCTTTTTCCTGCGGGTGTCCTAATTCGTACCTTCCCGCCCATCGCCAATGTTGAGTACGGGACTCGGACTTCTTGAACGAGCCTTCCCTCCTCCCATCTCCGGCCGTCTTCGGCATCTAGACGGACAGTGATTAGCAAGTCTCCAGAATCGCCCTCGGGATGCTCATGGCCCATACCCTTGAGTCGAAGAAGATGGCCGTGCTCAGCACCTTCTGGGACTCTTACTGTGATTGTGCTCCCCTTAGTTTGAACTCCAGCCCCGCTGCAGGAGGAGCATCGGCTAGGGGAACCGAAGCTGGAGCCGTCACACTTGGAACACCTCCGCATCCTCCGGTGGCTGAACTTGACCTGTGTACCACTTATCGCTTGGTCCAGGGAAATATCAAGCCCTGCTTCTATGTCTGCACCTTTGGGCCTTTTTCGGGGCTTGTTGGGGCTTTGCTGTCCCCTTCCGAAACTGAAATCGAAGTCAGTAGATGTGCTTCCTCTACCACCCATAAACTGAGAGAATATGTCTCCCAAATCTACGCCCCCGAATCCAGAACTCCCGCCTCTTCCTTGGAACATCTCCTCCATCCTTCTCTGCTGATCATGATTGCTTCTACCCTCAGCAGTTCCAATGGTCTCGTAAGCGGATTGAATTGACTTGAACCTCTCTTCTGCAGCTGCATCTCCTGGATTTCTGTCTGGGTGGTATTGCCTGGCTAGTTTCCTATAGGCCCTCTTAATCTCGGCATCAGAAGCATCCTTGGAGACGCCAAGATCCCGGTAAGGGTCATCCGACACATGCTCCTCTAGCAGGTGTCGTCCTTCAACCTGATGAGTGAGGGTTACACACCGGTGCGCTAATCATCAGTGTCCCGTTGGAATAGACATGGGAGTTGGTTGGGCGGTCTTCAGGAACTATACGGGACACGCAAAGGAGATTCTAGGGGACGTAACAGATTATCCCAGATTCTTCCTGATGCCGCCTTCAGCAATGGTGGAAGCATCCGAGGATGGGAGCAATATTGTTACTCTACTGGAGCCCGACGAGCATATCGACCACGAGGTGGAGATGGTAATTAGGCTTGGAGAGGGCCTGGTTCCGACCCAGATGTGTGTTGGAATCGACACAACCAACAGGACTCGGCAGACTATGGCCAAGAAGAAAGGATGGCCGTGGCTAGAGGGTAAGGGATTCAGGGGTTCTGGTGTACTTGGCACATGGACTGACTGGGACGAGAGCCCAGTCGAAATCGGCCTTTCCGTGAACGGAGAGACAAAACAACTGGCCTCTACAGAACTAATGGTTCACTCCGTCGAGTCGATCATGGGCCATCTCAACGGTTGGTATGATCTAGAGCCTGGAGACCTAATCTGGACTGGTACCCCAAAGGGGGTAGGGCCTATGAACAAAGGAGATGTCATAGAGGCATGGATGAAAAACTCGCATGGTGAAACAGTGAGCCTGCTGAATGCTGTATGCGAATAGACAGTAGTGAGGATTCAACATGGACACCGGTACGAGGAGGATCACTGGGACTTGGCTAATAGATGACAGCGGAGTTGTTCAACGCGGTGACTTCATTCTGAACGAAGACGGGGGCGTGGCTCCGAGTAAAGGTGACGAGGACGTATTGGAGGTCATAGACGGATCGACTAGACTAGTGACTAGATCAATGCAGAACTGGCACACGCACATGGCGATGGTTCTGAACAAGTCTATGGGAGAAGGCCTACCTCTAATGGAATGGCTTGAGACCTCCATCTTTCCTGTAGAGAAGGGGCTGACACAGGACTTTGTAGAGGCTGGTACTCGTGCGGCAGCAGCAGAGATGATAGCCACTGGTACCACTTTCGCCTGTGACATGTACTACCATCCAGAAGTTGTTGGTAAGGTCCTAGTGGAGAGTGGGATTCGCGCAAAGGTCTGTGGTCCGATCACAGATTTCCCAACTCCGTCATACCCCGATGGGGCTGGGCAGGCGCTTAGGATGATCGAGTCCCTTCTAGCAGATGGGGCCCCAAGTCAGGGAAGAGTGGATTACGGGATAGGAACACACTCTGTCTATACCTGTTCCGAGGAGACGCTGATGAAAGCATCAGAGCTCTCTAGAAATTCAGGTTGCACACTAAGTATCCACACTTCTGAGACGAGGCAGGAGGTTGCCGACTGCCACTCTGAGCATGGCATGTACCCTATCGAATACCTCGACTCAATCGACTACTTCACCGAGGGAACCGTCTGCGCCCACTGCGGTTGGGTGACCAAGAAGGAAATGAGGATTCTGGCCCGACATGGGGCGCATGCCGTTCACTGCCCTACCAGCAACCAGAAGCTGGCCTGCGGTGGTACAATGTCTTACCCCGCGATGATAGAGGCAGGAGTAGACGTCAGGCTCGGGACAGACGGGGCAGCAAGCAACAACTCACTGGACATGCGAGCAGAGGCCAAGGCAGCAAGTCTGGTACAGAGGCATGACCATTGGGACGCAAGGATACTGGGGCCTGAAGAAACCTGGTCTCTTTCCACAAAAGGATCGAGGGACTGGATTACCTGGGATATGAATGACGTCAGGATGCGCCCTAGGGGAAAGCAAGGAGGTCGTATACTTTCCAACCTGATCTATTCTGGAGCGAGGGTGCTCGACGTGTTCGTAGGAGGGGCGGCAGTGAGGAGAGAAGGGGTGACTCTGACTATTGACGAAGCGGAAGCGAGCGAGGGCTTAGAGAAGGCAGTTGAAGAGTACTATTCTTGACCCTGTTGAGAGATCTATGCATTGAGATTTCAAGGATGGAAGAGGAACGCGGCACCTAGAACAGCGTAAGTCGCCAACAGCATCGCTCCCTCCAGCCAGTTAGACTTTCCATCGGAGGCAATCGAGTTAACTATCAAAACGGCTAGGAAAGCAGATACAGTCTCAATCATCCCAAACTCGAAGGTTAGTGGGACTCCAAGTATCCAGGCGAAAACCACCATCATTGGGGCGACGAATACTGCGATCTGAGTAGAGGAGCCCATAGATATGGCGAAGGATAGATCCATCTTGTCCTTGGCCGCGACAGAAACTGCTGTGAAGTGCTCCGCCGCGTTACCGAAGAGGGGAAGAAGAATGACCCCTATGAAGAGATGGGGTAGGCCCATTTCGTCGGCGGCTGACTCTACAGAGTGAACAAGAATCTCGGCCATCCAAGACACCAAAATTGTCGCTACCACGAGAAGGATTGCGGCATCACGCTGAGTCATCTCTGGCTCCTCGTGGTGGGATCCGTCTGTTGCAAAAAGATGCTCGTGGCTATGGAATTGGAAGAATAGGAACAGCCCGTAAATCAGTAGCAGAATTACAGCCGCGATGTGGCTCAGATCCTGCAACGATTCTTCTCCGGATTCGCTGCCTACTGTAGAGTGAAAGACTGTGGGGATAATCAGTACGATCATCGAAAGAAGTAGTAGAGACCCGTTGGAGCTGACCTGAGTCTCAGAGAACTTCTGCTCCGCGAAGTGTATGCCACCCCAGACAAATGCAAGACCCATAACCAGAAGCAGGTTCCCGAGGATGCTGCCGATTAGGCTGGCTTGGACTAGGTGGATGTAGAACATCTGAGTCTCTGGATCTGCCTCATTGTATGCACTATAGATCAGCAGCAGAGCGATAATCATCTCCGCAGCATTACCGAAAGTTGCATTCAACAGGCCCCCGAGAGATTCAGAGGTCCTGAGCGCGATCTCCTCGGTAGCCCGGCCCATAAGGAATGCGAGAGGCATTATTGCGACCAGCGAGGAGAAGAATGCCATGGATGAGTCGTGTGCGATGTAGTTGAAGTAGGCGGTAACTGGAACTGCCAAAAGAAGCAGGTTCAGCTTTGTCTCCCGAATCCCCATTGCCCCTAGCCAGCTCACATGCTCCGTCATCATTCTGTGCGGGCCCAAGATTCTAGGTCAATGTTACGCCTTGTACGGTAGCCTTCTTGTTGTCGAGACAACGCGGCAATTTTGTGCAAGCGCCAAACAGACTGGCTTTGACAGGAGCTCCGGGTACTGGAAAGACCACGGTGTGTTCACTGCTTAGTGAGGCTGGAATTGGGGTCGTTTCCGTGGAAACGCTTGCAGAGATGTTCGATTGTATAGGAGACACCGACCCAAGCGACGGCGCAAGGCCTATCGATTTGGATGTTCTACGCTCTATTCTTGATGATAAGTGGTCAGTTAGTCCTGAGGAAACTACGTTGATTGATGGTCACCTCTCCCACCTACTACCAGTGGATTGTGCGATCATCCTGAGGTGCAAACCAGCAGACCTTCAAGTTAGACTATTGGATAGGAGGTACAGGGATGGGAAGATCTCACAGAACGTAGACTGGGAGATACTAGGAGGAGCTTGGAACGAGATCGACGAATTAGTTCCCGTGATCGAATTCGACACCTCCTCAGACTCAGCTGACTCGATAGTGGAGTCTATTTTGGGATGGATAGCAGATGGCTTCAAGCCTGAAAGGCCGACCAATCCGATTGACTGGGTGGGCAGAGGAGAGGTTTAGGATGTTCGAGAAATTAAGAGAAAGGTGGACAAAGGCGATCAAACCGCTAGTATTGAGGATGGAAGGGGTAGATCCTAGCTTTCTTACCTGGACAAGTCTAGTCCTTGCACTAGCAGCCTTCTACCTGCTTATGGAAGCCGGTTCGGATAGCAAAGGATCCTTGTCCATAGTTGGCGGGATTGTGATCATCCTCGTTGCCGGGGTTCTTGATGGATTGGACGGAGCTCTTGCTCGTCATCAAGGGACTGATGGGCCGTATGGGGACTTCCTAGACCACACTATCGACAGGGTCGTCGATGTGGGCCTTCTTGTTGCAATTGGCATGAATTCGGCCTTCGTTGACGACCCTAGTTCGGGGTACCTAGCTGGTCTCCTCACTCTATTCGGATCCTATATGGGCACACAGGCCCAGTCAGTTGGTCTAGATAGGATCTATGGGGGATTCTCGAGGGCCGACAGAATGGTACTAACCCTGGTTGCTCTGATTGTGGCGGCATGGCAAGCCCATGCCGGGATTGCCGGATTTGATGTTACAGAGATGCACGAAGCGGGCGAGTGGATCCTGCTGGGGAACAGCGAGCTCAATGGTATGACCTTCGCGCTAGCAATCTCTGCTTGGGGCGGGGTATACACATTCTTGGTAAGATTT
>CEUS01281858.1_pt1 | contig 10403 bp, 13 predicted proteins | sample 427031 | NCBI WGS metagenome assembly CEUS01 (sample SAMEA2622837, study PRJEB7988) | marine metagenome | biome: marine biome (ENVO:00000447); feature: marine epipelagic mixed layer (ENVO:xxxxxxxxx); material: "saline water (ENVO:00002010), including plankton (ENVO:xxxxxxxx)" | depth 140 m | reverse complement strand
CCTCCACCGGAGTCACTGCCGGCAACTGTGAGTACGGTTGGTCGTGTTGAGGTTTGGGCCATCTAACACCCAGAGAGTCTGGTGTGTTTGCGTGAGGGTGCCGTTGTTGCGGATTGGCTGCATGGCACAATTGCTTGATAGGTTCGATCGGGAAACGATCTGGTCAAGTCCAGCGAGCAAACAAATGTATAAGGATCGAGCATGATGGATTGGCCTGAATGATTCTTACTGGTAAGGCCGCAAGCAAGAACAGCAACCACGCATGGTTCAGATTATAGCCGGGCGAGGGTTTGATTTTAGGTAGCTTCTTCCATCGCCTCACAGGGCGGTCTGTTGGGTTCGCCGAGGTCTGGTAGTGTCGGACGTCCAAAGCCTTGTTCGGCCGCCATTACGTCTACAGAGAAGGAAGCTAAGTCCTCGACCGGGAGTAGTTCGAAGGGAGTAGGATCTGACACTTCCAGCCATTTGAGGTAGGCTCCGCATTTCGAGCATAGCTCAACTCGATGCGGGCAGCTAGGATCGGTCTTTACAGCGGTGAGATTGGATGATTCGCCGCAGTAGTTACATTTCTCGGATCGCTTTGGCCAGTCTAGTCCACAAAACGAACAGCGAAGGTGGCTTCTACCGGGTAGGTCTTCAGCAAATGCAGGCCATGATCCACAAGCTGGGCAGTAGCCGTGTGGCCACAGCTCGGAAATTCTGACTCGATCTAGAGTGAACAAGGACCGTACAGTGACATAGGCCAAGGGGCCTACTGCAAGCTCTGAGGCAAGCCACAGGACGTCCGGTGCTATGCCTTCTTGCATCGCTTTCATGCGTATGGCTATTTGGTTGCGGTTGAAGGAAGCAGTAAGGAGAGAGCCGATGTCGATACGGCCAGAATCTAAGCAACTCCGCACACGTTCGGCGGCTTTACCGGATTCGCCCCGTGCTAAGTCTTTACACGCCTCTTCCACTAGTGGCCTCAGCAGGTTCACAGGCAGGGTTACAACCTCTTCCCTCAATGCAGGAATGCCACGCTCAAGTTTGTCCACTAGATCAGACATAGAAATCTGCATTAGTGGCTCTTTGCCACTCAAGCTGTCGACAGTCCGGATCGTACGCTCAACGAGTGGGCGTTGTAGGGCGATCGTTTGGAGAAGGTCGGGTTGATCAGCGCCGATTGTGTTCCAGCGTATCTGTGCCTGATCGAGTAGCTGGGTTGGGTTCAGCTTGGTTAATTTCATATCTGATTTAGGACCTCAGAGGAAATCTTACCCTCGTATTGTAGGACACCAAAGGTCGTGGCTACTTGAGTAATTCTGAACTTACCAATCAGCTCGTTGTTGTTGAAGGTGGATTGGTACACTCGCTATAATCAAGAAGAGTCGTTTGACTTGTCCGAGGTTTGGGAGATCAAGAAACATGGCAGAGTTTATAACTGTAACTGAGACGGCCGCTTCAAAAATAACTGCCCTCATGGCGGAAGAGGAGAAGGCTGACGCTGGTCTTCGGGTTTTTGTGCAAGGTGGAGGTTGTTCAGGATTCCAATATGGGCTGATGATCGAAGAAGGTGGTGGTGATGGGTCTGCTGACCGAGTCTTCGAATCGAACGGGGTCAGTCTGTATGTGGACCCAATTAGTATGCGCTACCTTTCCGGGGCCCAGGTTGATTTTGTCGATAATCTGACGGGTGGTGGATTTACGATCAAGAACCCTAATGCCAAGTCGACTTGTGGATGTGGGTCATCGTTTAACGTCTAGGTGCCGTAATCGAGGGTTTACCTGATTCAGCTGGGTTGCATGGACACACAATCGGCATATCTAGAACGTCTGCGTCCGCTTGGGGCCAAGCGCTCCGGAAAGCGGGATCTGATTGTCGACGTATTCCTGAAGCAGGATGGCCACCTGAGCGCCGATGAACTTTTTGATCTGATTCGTGAACAAGACCAAAAAATTAGCCGAGCAACTGTATATCGAGCCCTTCACTGGATGGTTGGGGCGGGCGTTGCCCGGAAAGTTGATTTCGGAGATGGGCGCTCCCGTTTTGAGCACTCTTACCAGCACCCTCGACACTTTCATCTTATTTGCAAGTTGTGTAATCGTTCATTTGAGTTTCTTAGTTCAGATATTGAGGTACTTGTCGAGGAGGTCGCTTCGGCTCGTGGTTTCGAGACGAGGCAGAGTGTTCTGCAGATCTATGGAACTTGTGACGACTGTCAAGCGGGTCGTTCCGTACAGCGGACTGTGGCAGCAACCGAGTTGCTGTTCGCCCGTGATGCGCTCAGGATGGCCATTGCGACTGAGCGTAGTGGACTGGAGTTTTACAGCCGTGGTGCTGAGTTGGTCGATGATCCTCAAGCGCGAACGGTTTTCCAGCGCCTGGCAGCTGAAGAGCGTGAGCATCTTACAACCCTAGAAAAGCGTTTTGAGCAACTACTGCTTGAAGACTCTGATCTTGAGTCTTACCCGACTTTTCTATTTTTCAAGGGCGCTGCTGACGGGTTGTTTGCGTCTGGTACAGATCGACTTGCGAAGGTTGCTGATGACCGAGAAGCTCTGATGCTTGGTATACGTTGCGAGCGTGGATCGTATCGATTCTTCAAGAGATACGGCGAACGTTTTGAGGATTCTGAGGGGAAGCGGATTTTTTTGGAGTTTGCTGCCGAGGAACGTGAGCACCTCAGATTACTTATCGGAGAATATCGGAAGCTAGTGGGGCGTAGTAAGGCGGCTGACGGATCTAGTTCCCCGGAAGCAGAGGTTGCTGGTTAGCGAGGCTTCTGAGCAACTAGACATGCCATTGCATCTGGAGAGATTCTTTCCTCATCATGAATTAATTTCCAATCAATAAACTCCTCCCGCAGTTCACCAGGACGAAGTAGGTGTTCTGGTGATTTTGGGCCTCTTCTGTGTTGAAGTTGTGCTCGAGTAAAGGTTTCATACAGGATAAACCCGCCCGGACGGATGGAAGCGCGAAGGCAAGGCCAGATCGTTCGCTGTAAATAGTTGGTGCAGATGATTAAATCAAACCGGTTACGGGGCAGAGTGATCAGTGTGAGGTCAGCGACCCAGAGTTTCGCCTCCCTAAGGACACCGGATTTTGCTTGTTTAATTCTGTTGTAATCGTGGTCCACGCCATAGATGTGAAAGCCGTTGAAACAGGCTTCCCGGGCATTGCGTCCGGTGCCCATGGCTATGTCTAGAAGCTCTGGTGTCGGCCCGAGATGCTTGCGCACAAGCGGTAACCACTGCACGATGAAGGAAGATGGTGAGATGCTCACAGTCGGTGCTCCCGTTCCACTGACTGATAGGATGGAAAAAGGATGTCTGCTGCAATCATAACGGCGTCGGCCCTGTCACTCGTTGGCCTCATAGCAAGTTTCATGTTGGGCTACCTGCCTGTGACGTTGGATGGATTGCCACACGCCGGATTAGCTATCTTTGTAACTTTGGTCACGTTGTTCACTCACTGTATGGCAATGTTCTATCTTATCGGGAAAGGTCGCGCTGTTCGCGATGCTATTAGCGAGGGTGAGCTGATTAGCGATGCTGGGAGCCGAGTGTCGGCCCTTCGAGCCCCAGTGTTCAAGCTGAGCAGTCTCGCAATAGCTCTGACGATGGTGACTGGAATCATTGGAGGCGGGGTGGATACAGGTGTGCTGCCGGGTCTTCTACACGCTACGCTTGCCTTGGTGGCCATCGTTGCTAATAGTGCCGCGTTCTGGAGAATCTCGATGGCTCTCAATGAGTCCTCTCGGATAGTAGCTGAAGTTAACCGTGACCTTGGAATCTCCCAATAAAAGAGGACGCGGAATTGGAAGCTTCGTCGACTGTATTCTCTAAGATCCTGTTGTTCGATATTGACGGGACTCTACTACTATCTGGCCGAGCCGGATATCGAGCTCTAACTAGAACTTTCGAGGAACAGTTCGGAGTAGAGAGCGGGTTTGCGGGTATACCGGTTGCAGGTCAGACTGACGCACTGATCTTGGATGCTGCTCTAAAGCGTGCTGGTTTAGAGGTTACTTCTGGAGCCAAGGCACGTTTCCACGCGCGCTACTGTGAATTGTTTGCCAACGAGATTCAGTTTCCTGGTCCTCGGAAGGGCCTTATGCCAGGCGTGGCTGAGTTGCTAGAGGTCCTGACCCGACAAGAAAAGATCCGCTGTGGGTTGCTCACAGGGAACTTTGCCAAGCCTGCTCGTATAAAGCTACAACACTTCGACCTTTGGAAATATTTCTACTTTGGAGCATATGGCGATGATGCGCCGGTTCGAGACGATTTGGTGCCTGTCGCTGTCGAACGGGCGCGGCGAGAGCAGGTGATTGTGCAAACTCCTGGTGATGTCGTGGTTATCGGTGACACCCCGTTAGATGTTCAATGCGCGGTGGCAGCTGGTGCCAGATCTATCGCTGTAGCGACTGGTTCATATGACGAGGTGACTCTTCGTGAGACCGTGGCCGACGCGGTGTTGGCGGACTTCAGTGATACTCAAAAGACCGTTGAAGTTCTGCTCTCCTAGGCCTAGACAGGGATACCGCTTTGTTGTCGTCATTCTGCTTCATGCCCCAAAGCTGAGGCAGAATGACGATACGGTCTTGGTCTAGGTTGCGTGGGTAACTCAGGTTGATGACCAAAGAATGCTGGTGGCGGAAGCGCCTGGGAGTCGAACCCAGCCCTCCCGGGTTAGCGGGAGGCGACCGGTTTTGAAGACCGGGAGGGCCACCGGGCCCCGTTCGCTTCCGAACGGCGAAACCATCATCCCATTTCGTCGGCCTGCTTTGTGCACTCAAGGTGTGTTGTTAGTCATAGCCTTGAGTTTCTTTATGTGGTGATCAAAATCCGCTGTGGGGGTAACTCTATTGTCAAATTGGTGACTCCAGAGGCGCTAAGCAATGTGACGAACATGCAAAATCGAGCGCGCACACCAGTAGGTAGAGCTGGCCCCTGTACGTCTCTCAGGTGTCTGAGAGGGGAACCGCCTTCCTAGGGGGTGTCCTCAAGCCCACAGAGGGCATGGTCTTGTCTAGAACGTTGAGGTTGGGGCAGGAAAGTGTTAACCCTCGATCAAACGAACCTCTCCAGCTCTGGGACCTTTGGTCGATTCTTCGACCGTGAAGTCGACCCTTTGCCCTTCTCGGAGCAACTCGAACACGGCTCCTCGAACAGCGCTACGATGGAAGAAGTGTTCAACCCCACCTTCGTCCCGAATGAAGCCAAAACCTTTATCGATTAAAAGACGCGCGATAGTACCGCTGGCCATACGAACTCCTCAGAATACCCGAGCCCAGTCGCCATCACGATGCACCGTCGCGTCGCGAAACGCCTAGGACCTGACAGTCACCCTAGTTGCTTCTCTGCAGTTGGGCCAGAAAGCCACAGCCACCCACTCCCCTTGCGGATATGGGTTACGGAACCGTCCGAATCTGTGAAATCACAGCGGACGAAGCCGCCTCAACTTGGGCTTTTGAGGCGATCACACCCTAGTCTCCACCAATGCACCCTCACCCAAGCTGGATGTGGCCAGTCTAGTGAGGTTTGTTGGTCGAAGTCAAGTGAGGAGTTTCTTTCTTGGCTTACCTTCCTCATCGGGAGGCCGACACGGATAGCAAGAGTGGCCCACACTGTCTGGAAACAAACATGGTGTGCAGTTGGCCCAAAAAAATCCCTAGTAAATGCCGAATATAGTTATTGTTGGGCGTTTGGTGTGCTATTGGTTTGTTCTGTGGTTGATTTGGCCGCGGGTTTTGATGTCTGGCTTGCGGGTTTCTCAGGAGGATAGGTGGTCCAAAAGTGTCGATTACACGCTGGGCACTCCCAAAATTGCTGGGGTGTCCAAGGAGTGTTCGGACCTGGGTCCTTAAGGTCCATTTGGGCTCCGCAGCGTTGACAACGAACAGACACATCAGGGTGATTCATGGGGAGATTCTAGTGCCTGAGCCGTTTGTTTCGCAATACCGCTCAATTTTCTGTGGTCTGAAAAAATATTTATTGGGTTTGGCAACGGCTACCGATTGATTGGTGGAGTGTATTTGATGGTTCCAGGGGTAGTACTCGCAGGTGGTGCGTCATCCAGGATGGGTGGTCGCCCGAAGGCATTATTACGTGTCGGATCGGATCAGGAAACCTTTCTCGAGCGTATTGTTTCTACTCTTTTGTCTGGTGGTGTAGACGATGTGGTTGTTGTGACCGGCTACCATGATGAGGTCATCAAGCGCGTTGTTGACCGGATGTCCAAACCGGTTCGCCTGGTGCAGAATCCCTCTCCCGAGTTAGGCCAGCTTTCGTCACTATTGGCTGCGCTAAAGGCTATTGATCATCCTGGCGTAAGAGCGATGCTAGTTACGTTGGTTGATTTACCTCTTTTGTCAGCTCATACGGTGCGCGCGTTGTTAGAAGCATACCGGAGGAACCGCTCCATGATCGTGCGCCCAGTGAGGGCTGGGCGACATGGGCACCCGGTGATTTTTGACCGGGCCTTGTTCAAAGCTTTAAGTGAGGCTAGGCCCCAGTATGGGGCTAAACCAGTAGTGAGAGATCATTTGGATGAGAGCATCGAGGTCGAGGTAGATGACGAAGGGGCGTTCCTTGATGTGGACACCCCGGCAGACTATGAGAGGATGTTTGGAGGGCCACCGCTAGCTCTAGATGATTGATCGTGAGCTGGTACGAGCTTAGAATGACAAGAGGGGCCAGTGGCGCAGTTGGGAGCGCGCGTGAATGGCATTCACGAGGTCACGGGTTCGACCCCCGTCTGGTCCACCACTTTTTCTTCTAGGGCGACAGCAGGCCTGCTGCTGCTATCTTTTCTGGCGAGCCTAGGTAGATTGGCCTTCTGTCTACTTGATCAAGTTCAGTTGGTCGTGGTTCCCCCAGCCAATTGCGTTCGGGAACCTCCGTCATGACTCCTCTAGGCCTGACGGTTTGTTAGCCAGCTTCAGCCAATCAGTTAGTTGCTGCACAGCCTGTTCTGGGGTGGTTCCGTAGAAGGGCATTAGGGCGGTTGGCCCTCCTTCGCCGCTGATAAGGAATGCCCGCCAGCGGTCCGGGTCCACCAATGTCGTTTCTATGACATAGTCACGACCGTTGATCGTGTGTTCGAATCGTTGAGCGGTCACGGCGTAATTGAATACAAGGTAGCGATATTAACGTAGATCCAAAAGTTCTAGGATTTTAGCTACTTTGTGGTTTGAAACAAGCGAAGGCAGGTACGAACAAGTGTCAACAATACAGATCGTGCTTCATAGCTAGGGCCAAAGACTGGAAAAAACTTTTCTTTTGACCATCGACCAACACGCTATGCACACTTCCCTCACATTTTTTCCACATTTTGTTTTTCTTGGGCGACTCTTTCACAGAAGAGGCACTTTGTGTATCAGTGTGTCAGGGTTTGCGGACTGGTGCTTGGCTCCATGAAGCCGTCATGAATGTGTGTTGGGCAGTGATGGAAAAGATCCACTGTGGTGGGTTGTCCAGTCCTGTTGAGGACCGGCAAAGGGTAGAAGTGAACAAGGTTTGACCGGTGCAGTGTGGCTCTTGCGTAGACCTCGGAACACACCAGGATGGGGGAGTCGCTGATGTCATTAACTTTACGGCGAATGAGTTCCTGTCCTTCAAGCGGAGGCTGTCCCTTTGAGCTACTATCAGTTCCAAAGGTGGCCTCAAAAAGCCGTTCCTATTTACCGATGTTGCAGTGCGTTTCAAGCTATCTGATTCTCAGATTATTGCCTAGAGTTTCCTTGTAGAGATGTTCTTTGCAGGCTCCGCTCAACTACGAACTAGCACTGGATCGCTAGTGAGTTTTTCGGCCCACTTGCGAGCTTGTGATGCCGCTTCATCCTGAGTTTGGCCTACCAGGATAATGGAATCGAGCGGCTTGTCGCTGTTGGCGTTTGTGACCCATGCAATCCAGTGGGCACCTTGAGATTCGGTCATAATGTTAAATTGTGGCTTAATGGTCATGGCTTGATGTTCTGGTTTTCGACTAAGTTGACGGTCGCTAGCGTTGAGTCTACCAAACGCTTCTTCGGTTGAGATGCCACCGGTTGAACCCCCTGAGCAACGTTTCCGTGGTTTGCTAGTTGTAGGGTCGTTCCACCGTTCGATCTAAAATGTTCGTCTGACCTGCTGGCATCGTACCTCAAACAGTGGTTGAGTGCCACGCTGCTAGCAGTCTACGGTCATTGCATAGCTTTTTCTGATTTTCGTACAATCCGCTGGCATTGTTTCCTGAGTTGCTGGGATATTGCCTGCCTTTTGAACGGGAGAGGGCATTTCCCCTGGTGTGGGTATAGAGGTTGTTGTCTAAGCTATCGGACAGACTTTGGTAGGCACGGTGTCCCTCATTTAGTGGATCCATCAGTGGAGAGGAGTAAGTCGATCTATGAAATTGGTTTGCCCAAGCTGTGGCAATGAACAGGACTTCCAGGCTAAGACCTTGCAAGTACAGACCTTCAAGGCTAAGGGAACAGAATCCGAGCTTACTGGGAGGAGCCGCTCTGTTCTACTCGAGTTATTGTGTGACGAATGTGAAACAGGAGTTGATTTCGGGGCTATCGAACCTGAGCTTCGTCGGGAAATTGCTCTGTTGCTGGATGTCGAGTAGGTGATTCCGATACGCCGATGCTTTTCGTGCTTGAGTTATAGGCGAGAAAGGGTTTTGTGTACTTTCTGCCTGATGACAGTTTGTCACTAGACTATTTCTCGGAAGTCTTTGGGAATCAGTGGAATTTGGCTGCGGAGTAGTTACCGCAGGCTGGCCTGCAGGCATGAATCGGAGGTTATTTTCTAGGGTTACCGTGTGGTGGAAAGTCGATAGTCTATTGACCAAGCCCGAGCACCACTTTTATCCTAGAGTGTTAGATGGATGATGACTACGGCCAGTCGCGTCGTCGGCAATTCCGGGATGTCAGAGAAATCAGACATCATTACCGTGAACTATCCTGGTGCAGTTTGCCAAACAGTGATGAGGTTGAGGCCTTGGACGGCATAGGCATCGCTTCATCTCATCGCGCTAACGAGATAATGAGTGAGAGGGAATTACGGTGGGTAAGATATCCAGAGGAGGTAGCTGTCAGAAATCCTGAGGATGCTTTCAGTGATGAAATAGACATTGATTTTCCAGCGGTCTCAAATTTGGTCGACCGCATGAGGCGTTCGTTTTTCGGTGCTGGCCAGGAGCGAACCTTCATGACCGAGGTCAGTCTGACAAGTGCACAGGCGAATACAGGCACCAAAGTTCCGCTAGATATCTCTCTTCATCACTCTTGTCCAGTTTGTGGAGGCCGGGGAGAAATTTGGCTAGAACGATGCAGTGCTTGTGCTGGTAGTGGTGCTGGTTTGCTGCCGCATCATCTTCAGTTACTTGTGCCACCTGGCGTCAGACACGGCACCCGTCTTGGATTTGATATCACGCCGCCTTGTTCTCCACCGGCACGTGTGCGGATGAGGGTTTTGGTTCAGCCATAGCCTATCCTGCTGAAGGAATACTTGATGACCACACAACAGACCCAAGAGGCTGCGATTCTTGAGGCGCTCCGAACGGTGCAAGACCCGGATTTAGGCCGGGATATTGTAAGTCTCAATTTTGTTAAAGATCTGCGGGTCGAAGACGGGGACGTTTCTTTTGCGATTGAGCTTACGACACCTGCCTGTCCGGTGAAGGAGCAGATGCACGACGAGGCAGTGGCAGCTGTGTCACGACTCGACGGGGTGACGAAGGTCACGGTTGATATGACCGCCAATGTTCGTGCGGTTGACTCTCCAGAGGCCGGGAAGGTTTTGATCGACGGAGTGAAGAACGTCGTAGCTGTTGGTGCGGGCAAGGGTGGGGTGGGGAAGAGCACGGTTGCGGTGAATCTGGCTTTGGCTCTGTCAAGGTGCGGTGGACGCGTTGGGGTCATTGATGCTGATGTCTATGGTCCAAATATCCCAATAATGCTAGGTATTAGTACTCAGCTCGAGACCGACGGTAAGAAGATTGTTCCGGCCAGAAGTCATGGCATCCCGGTGGTTTCCATGGGGTTCTTGACAAAGGATGAGACGCCAATTATTTGGCGCGGCCCGATGCTGCACGGTGTTGTTAAGCAGTTTTTCCACGATGTGCGTTGGGGTGAGCTGGACTATTTGGTCGTCGACATGCCTCCAGGGACCGGTGATGTTGCCTTAAGTCTTAGCCAGTCGGTGCCTGTCTCCGGGGCCGTGGTCGTTACCACGCCCCAGGTGGTATCGTTGGCCGATTCCCGTCGAGCAGTTGCCATGTACAAGAAGTTGAACGTGCCGGTCCTCGGTCTAGTGGAGAATATGAGCCACTTCGCGTGCCCAAGTTGCCACGAGGAGAGCGACATCTTTGGGAAAGGTGGCGGAGAAACGGCTGCTGAAGAAATGGGGATACCGTTCCTTGGACGTATTCCGCTCTACCA
>CEUS01123699.1_pt1 | contig 10404 bp, 9 predicted proteins | sample 427031 | NCBI WGS metagenome assembly CEUS01 (sample SAMEA2622837, study PRJEB7988) | marine metagenome | biome: marine biome (ENVO:00000447); feature: marine epipelagic mixed layer (ENVO:xxxxxxxxx); material: "saline water (ENVO:00002010), including plankton (ENVO:xxxxxxxx)" | depth 140 m | reverse complement strand
CGCCGGGGGGAGAATATCCTCCAACCCTGAGCAGAGAGCCGGGGAGGTCGGGCGAGATTGCGGCCAGCTTGTCCGTTAGCCCGGACCATCCACCAGTGCTCGACCAGACAATACTCCAGAGTACGAATGACGCGACAATCATGGCGACGGCCTGAAGCGCGTCGGTGAAGACCCCCGCCTTCAGGCCTCCACGAACGATGTAGAGTACGGCCGCGAATGCCATGGCCACAACGATGGCCCACGAGAATCGCGCTTCGATATCGGCGACGAGATTCAGGACGAGAAACAGGGAATAGAATATGTTGCCGAGGACATTGGTCCGGGATTGGATATTGATCAGCACCGCCATGAAGCGAGCCGCGGGCCCGAAGCGGAACTCGAGCCATTCCGCGTTCGTAAACACGCCTGAGCGATACATGGGGACAATGATGTAGAAGCTGAGGACGAACCAGCCGACGGAGATGCCCAGCCACCACTGGGTGAGCTGAGAGAGACCGAGGTCATACGCACCTCCGACGATGGCCACGTAGTCGCCACTGTCGACGGCAGTTCCGAAGGCCGAAAGTCCGACAGCCCACCAGGGCATGGACTTGGCGGCAAGATACCAGTCGAAGCTCTTGGCTTCCTTCCGGAATCGGGTCAATCCGTAGAGGACGATGCCTCCGTTGATTGCGGCGATGACAAGCCAGTCGATGAGGGCCATAGCCACAATATAGCGTCCGGATAGAGCGACGCAGTAGCAGAACGGGCGCGGGCGAGGTCAGATCGAACAACATTCTGAAGGCTGTGTGTTCTGAGGTCCCTTGCTTATCTTGAAGGTCCAAGGAGGTTTCCGATGCGACAGGTCTACATATCCGGTGAGATGGTCCCTGAAGACGAAGCCAAGATTTCGATCTTCGATACCGCAGTGACTTTGGGCGACACCGTCACCGAATCGACTCGAACGTTCAAACACATTCCTTTCAAGCTCGATCGACACATCCAGCGTCTCTACAAGTCGTTGAAAGTGACACGAATCGACGCGGGATGCGGACCGGAGGAGATGGAGCAGATTACGATGAACGTGCTGGAGGCCAACCTTCCAGAGTACGGAGAAGACGAGGACCTTTGGATCGTGCACAACATCTCGCGGGGCGTTTCCATGCCGGGTCCGGACCCGACCGTTCGGTCGGGTGGCGCAACGGTGATGATCCATACGCTGCCCATGGATTTGACGGGATGGGCCAGGTTCTACGAAGAAGGCTGTCATGCGGTGACGTCGATGAGTCGGATTATCCCATCGCAATCCCTGGACGCACGGATCAAGAACCGGAGCCGAATGGCGTATACACTGGCGGAGATGGAAGTGAAGCTGGTCGATCCTCAAGCCCAGGGGGTCATCCTGGACGCCGACGGCAACGTGGCGGAGAACAAGGGTGGGAACATTTTCGCCGTGAGTGATGGCGTGGTGCGAACACCACCTGCGCAAAACAGTCTGGCCGGTGTGAGCCGAGAAACTGTGCTGGAGCTGGCGGAGACGGTGGGTGTTCCGACGCAGCAGACGGACCTTCAGCCGTATGATCTCTATACGGCGGACGAAGTATTCTTCACGAGCACGCCGTATTGCATCATGCCGGCGACGAAGTTCAACGGACTTTCTGTTGGAGATGGCAAGGTCGGACGGATCACGAAGCAGATTCTTACGGCCTGGAGCGACCTGGTCGGGATGGACATCGTGAAACAGGCCACAAAGCAGCTGGAACACAGCAACTGAGCTGGTGGGAGCGGTCGGAGCCTTTCCCGAGCAACGGCCCCGTCGTTTCTGGTCGGGGGTGTGGGCGAAGGAACTTTGGCCACAGTCTTACCGGTTGGGCAGATCTTATTCAAACAATTTCGGATCGCTATAGACTCCGCTCAGGGTGACCAAGTGTTATAGCCCAAAGGCTTGCGCCGGTAATGGGTACCGTTCGTGAATACCAAGTTCCTTAGAAGCGCAGTCGAGGGGACCGCGAACCTTAGCGGCAAGGGATACTGATGTCCGATTGACGATCAAGAATTTCCGAATGGGGGAAGGGCTGCTGTTTTTCCGTTTGGAGATTGGCAATTGGCATTTAAGGACTTGAATCAAGGCGCGCCATGAACGTAAACAGCGAAATTAAGCGACTCGAGTCGCTGATTGAAGAACAAAGGGCCTACCGGGCGGACAGCCTCAATCTGATCGCGTCGGAGAACACGCCTTCCCCTTTTGTGGAGGGGATGATCACGGAGGAGTTGAACCGTCGGTACGGATTCTACTCCGGGAGCAATCCGAGCAATCAGCACTACCAGGGCACCCATCACGTGGCCGAGATCGAGGCGCTTGCGCAGGCGGCAGCGAGAGACCTGTTCGGCGCGAAGTACGTCGACCTGCGATCGCTGTCGGGAAACGTGGCTGGAATCATTTCCATGTTCGCGCTGGGGAGCCCGGGTGACACGGTGCTCGAGGTACAGAACGCGCACAAGTATGCCTACAAGCTCAATACCTCAGGTCTGAAGGTCGATCTGAATCCCATTGCCATTCCGTGGGACGGAAAGACGTACAACATCGATCTTCCGAAGACCTCGGAGCTGATCGAAAAGCACAAGCCGAAGCTGGTGGTGGTCGGATCGGCGATGTTTCTGTTTCCACAGCCGGTTCGTGAGATCCGGGATGCGATGGACGCCCATTGTCCCGAGTCCTATCTGATCTATGACGCCGCCCACGTGATGGGGCTGATCGCGGGAGGGCGGTTCCAGCAGCCGTTGGCCGAGGGAGCCGACCTGCTGATCACGAGCACCCACAAGACGCTGGCAGGACCTCAGGGCGGGATGATCCTGACCAACGACGCGTCGATCGCGGAGCGTATGGCCACAGCGACGGCGCCTTTGATCGTCGCGAACCACCATCTTGCTCGGATTCCGGCGCTGGCGGCGACATTTCTGGAGTGGAAGGCCTGTGGCAGCGCGTATGCGGACGCGATCGTGGAGAATGCGAAAGCGCTGGCGCGTGCGCTGGAAGAGCGAGTCGTTCCCGTCGTCGGGGCGGAATACGGATACACGGAATCCCACACGCTGTTGCCGGTGGTCGACGCCTTCGGGGAAGCGAAGGCGGTGGCCGATCGTCTTGAAGCCTGTGGGATCATTGTGGGAGGGACGGGTGTCCCGGAAGAGTATGGAACGCACGGTCTTCGAATCGGCGTTCAGGAGGTGACTCGATTCGGCATGACGCCGGACGACGCAGGACCGGTCGCGGACTGTATCGTCGACGGCATGTCCGGCAAGGAAGAGGTTGGCGATCGAGTTCGAAAACTCGTAAAGAAATTCTCTAAGGTGCAGTTCACGATATAGCCACTTGAATGGCTCACCAGGAGAGCGACATGAAGACCTATCTCGAAGGGTGTGGCGTACCGACAAGGCGGGTGGGAAATGTGGAAGTGCCCCGACTCATCATGGGCATTCACCCTTACGATGGATGCTCCTACCAGAACCCGGATCGAGATGCCCAGAATGGGCGCGCGTTCAGCCAGGTATCTGCAGTTTCCGATGTGATTCGGTGCGCGGTAGAGGAAGGCGGCGTCACGGCTGTGCAGGTCGACCATATGCTGCCGGTTCTGGATCGGTTGCACCTGCAGGCTGTCTGGGAAACCCAGCGGGCGACGCAGACCGAGATCGGGCTGGTTGCGTTTATCTTGATTCCGGTGATGCTGGACGGCGAACAAACCACATTCTCTCCTCGATCGCACGCGACGTTTTACGCTCACAACGAACGGATGGCTGGCGACGCGTTCAGGGAACACATTCGAACCGATCCGATCGTGCGGTACAACATCGGGGACGGGGAGTTGGTGACATCCGAAACCGTCAAGCCATATACGGAGGAGGAGGCGAGCCGGTTCGAGATCGACTACGGAATCCTCGAGCTATACCTGGGCTTCTTCGCGGGTTGTGACATTCTGGTGGCCGATCCTGGAACCGAGATCGACTTGCTCGCGATGATGGGGCGGTTCGACCTGATCCGTGACTACGTTGGATTCCTGCGCGAGCGATTCGGGACGGTGATCACGAGCGTTCACCACGCCGGCGTTACCCTTCCTTTGCTCGAACAGGAGAACATCCCGGTCGACGGCTATCTGACGACGGTCAATCAGCCGGGTACGTTTATGTTTCCGACGCGGGATCACGCGATCGACGCGATCAAGAACGCCAGTAAACCTGTGATCGCGATCAAGCCGATGGCAGGAGGCCGCTACCTGGGCCATCAGGCGTTCGACTACGTGTTCAACGACGTGGGTGTCGCCGCGTCCATGTTCGGGATGGGGACGGTGGATCAGGTGAGGGAGACGATGGGAGCAGCGAAGGATGTGCTGGGAGCCGCCGCCTAAAAATCGTGATCTGGGCTGCGTATGGTAGGGCCGTGGCCCTACGCGCATGATGCAGTGACATCGATCGCATGATGACGAGGTCTGATGGATATCTGCTTCTCAACAAACGTTGGTGGAAAGGGCTGGAGCCTTTCGGAATGCGCGGCGTGGGCGCGAGAAAACGACTTCGACGCAATCCGCCCTCACGTCGACGGGGTGGCGCACGAAACGCCGGAGAGTCTTGCGAACACGTTTGAGCCCCACGGGATCTACGTTGCCGCGCTGACTGCCCACAACAACCTGCTGGATGACGACCCGGACGAGCGCCAAGCGGCCCGTGGACGTCTGATCGAGGCGATCGAGGTCGCGGGAAAGTTGAGCGTTCCGATCGTGATCACGCACGCCGGAAGCCCCGTGAGTCACCACTTTTACGGGGCGTATTCACATCCGCCCGGGAATCCGACCGATCGATCTATCGAGTTGGTCGAACGGTTTCGCGAGATGTACGAGCCGGTGATCGAGGCGGCGGAAGCGAACAGGGTCGTGATCGGTCTCGACAATGCGGTACGGATGGGAAACATCGCGTGTAACCCGGAGATGTGGGAGCGCATCTTGGAGGCCGTCCCATCGGACCGTCTCGGACTGTCCTGCGACCCGTCTCACTGGGTGTGGATGGGGATGATGCCGGCGGAAGACGTGATTCGTGCGTTCGCGGGGAAATGGGTCTATGCCGACATCAAGGACTGCGAAGTGAGCCCGCAGATGCTGTTCCGTCAGGGGATCATCGGAAACTGGTGGTGGCAGTATCGCATTCCCGGACGCGGCCAGCTCAACTGGGGGACCATGATCGGTGCGCTGACCGAATCCGGCTACGACTATGTGCTGTGTGTGGAGAACGAAGATCGAGGGGCGCCTGGACTGGAGGGGTTTGCGTTGGGGTGCAGACACCTGAGGCCGCTACTGACTCGTTCGAGTTGAGGCCGAGAGGAGGATCGCTTGCGGCGCAGTGTGCTGATCACCGGCGCGGCCGGTTTGTTTGGTGGGATCTTGCGATCCCACTGGCAGGATCGATACGATCTGAAACTGGCCGACATCCAACCGATCGAGGATGTAGCGTCTCACGAGACGTTCGTGGAGATGGACATCAGAGAGGTCGATGCTTTCGTCGACGTTTGCCGTGGTGTCGACACAGTGGTTCATCTAGCCGCGTTCCCCGGCGGGAGAGCCGAGTTCTACGACACGCTTCTCGAGTTGAACATCATCGGTTGCTACAACGCCTTCCACGCGGCGCATACGGCAGGATGTCGTCGACTGGTGTTCGCGAGCACGATCGACGTGGTCGGAGGATATGCGGAAGAGGAAGACGTGCTGTGGGACGAACCCGTATGTCCCACGACCGTCTACGGGGCGACGAAGTGCTGGGGCGAAGCCCTCGGCCGGGTTTATGCGCACTCGCACGGGCTGTCCTGCATCTGCGTTCGCTTGTGCAATCCCAATTTCAGGCAGGACGGCGACTGGGACCCCGATGGTTTGAGATCGGGACTCAGCCATCGGGATGCCGCTCAACTGATCGGTCGGTGCGTGGACGTCGAGGATGTCGACTTCGCCATCGTGAACGGGATCTCCAACCACTGGCGAGGGCGGTTGGACGTGGAGATCTCGCGTCAGGTTCTGGGCTACGAACCGCAGGACGGGACGGCGTTCCCGCAGAGCGGGTGAGCTCGATGACAGTGATCCGTACTTACGGACGCGTCGTTCCTGGATGGGTGGATACAGTCACTCAGAGATCTCTGACACCCACGACCAGTCGATAGCCAAAAATCCACGCGCATCCCTCTGGGCCGATGATTTCGTCGGACAGAGACTTCAGGGCATTTAAGCCTATTTCGGCCTCCGTAGCGCCCGCCTTCAGAGCACGGTCGATCCAGCGGTAACTCCTCACCAATCCCATGAATTCGTCTGAAGTTCCGTCGATCTCCTGATGGAACCAGATTTCCTTCGTGTACCCATATCCATCCATAGTTCGCATGTGATCGAGGTGTTGCACGATGGGCCAGCTCTCGAGGTTGGTCCACTTGCCACTCGACTTGCCCCGCTTCGTAGCCTTCCGTGCGACCTCCTGGTACACCAGCTCGAGACGCGGATGAACGGTCGGCGGCATCCAATAGGAGAATTCGGCCAGGACGCCTTTCCTCTGATGAGGGAGGTTGGTAAAGTGGGAAAGTTATCTCCGTATCTCACGAAGCAATTAGATGCTGTGATCGGTGCAGTTCGAAATGCGAAGGCGTCTTAGCGCATTCGGTTCGATTAATCCTGTCCAATCAAGCCTTTCAGGTAATTGCAGTACGCATTGTCATCCGAATGGTTGGCGATGTTTACAATCTGCTCTTCCGAGATCCATCCTTTCCTCAAGGCGATCTCCTCCACGCAGGCGATCTTTAGCCCTTGGCGATGCTCGATCGTTTGGACAAAGTTTCCGGCCTCGGTAAGACTCTCGTGCGTTCCCGTATCCAGCCACGCGAAACCTCTTCCCAGGATTTCCACCCTGAGTTTTTCTCGACGTAGATATTCATTGTTAACGTCCGTAATCTCCAGCTCGCCACGATTCGATGGCTTCAGAGTCTTCGCGATATCCACAACGTCTTGATCGTAGAAGTAGAGCCCGGTGATCACGTAATTCGACCTGGGGGAACGTGGTTTCTCTTCGATCCCGATCACGTTCCTGTATGAGTCGAATTCGACGACGCCGTATCTCTTCGGGTCGTTGACGTAGTAGGCAAAGACCAATCCGCCCTCTTTCAGCTTCGAAGCGTTCTCCAGCAGTTCGGAAAGTCCGTGTCCGTAGAGGAGGTTGTCCCCGAATATCAAGGCACAGGGGTCACCGCCGATGAAGTCTTCGCCGATGAGGAACGCCTGCGCGACTCCGTCGGGTCGGGGCTGGACCGCGTATTCCAGGTTCAGTCCCAGTCGCTGGCCGTCTCCAAACAGCGTTTTGTAGAGGTCGATGTGCTCGGGACTCGAGATGATGAGGATGTCCCGAATATCCGCCAGCATCAAAGTTGACAGCGGATAGTAGATCATCGGCTTGTCGAAGATCGGCAGGATCTGTTTTGAAACGGAGATGGTCAACGGAAAGAGACGTTTCGAAACGCCTCCCGCCAGGATGATGCCTTTCATGGGTTTCCTCTCTTCACAGCCGGCGTGTCTCTAATGAATGAGGCTGGCGGCACTGTGGCGCAGACGAGTGTTCGTGGATGGTTTTTTGGAAACGCTTCACTTGGGAGCCATCCAGTTGGTATTGGTCGTCTCAGGATCTGGACTTCCTGCTTCAGCCGATCCGCCAGCGCCTCTCGTGTTGTTTCAAGATCATACCTGGCTGGCTGGTTTATCAAGCTCCCTTTATCGATCGGGGGAAAAATGATCGCAAAGGAAACTCGCGAGGATCTGGCTGATCCTCTGCTGTCGCGCACGGCGGTGTGACGGGCCGGATAGCTCTTTCATGTCTTCGATGTCGTGCAGTTCTCCATCCGGCAGAAGGTCAGCCAATGCGCCGCGGTCCGCAAGAATCCGTGCGGATCAGCAGACTGTGCCGCTTATACAACCGCAAGATGGCCGCGGGCATCAGCAGCGAAGCCCGAAACGTCTGCGAAAAAACACTGCAACTTGCGGTGGCCAGGGTTGGCTGTTGTCTCACGTGTGCTTGGGGGGCATACCTGCTAATGGATTAGGAGCGCCGCCGCCGCCGATAGGCGGCGTGGGTGGGCTGGGTTGGGTGTCCGCGGCTCCGGGGTTAGCGGGTCGGGCACCCTTCTTAGCGGTGCCCGCCAGGGAAGGTGGGCACCAGATCAAAGCGAAAAAGATTCAGATACTCAGTTCACGCAGGTTCTGATCGGTGTCCATCGGTGGTTGCTCTGGATTCTGTTCACCATTTTTCCGGAAGAATCGAATCTTATTTCGTGAAGTCCTTTAACGCTGGGGCCACTTACGTCGCAAGACTTCAACAGCTTTTTCGATCTGCACAACCTCACCTTTGTCGTATTCGCTCTGCATTTGCGCAATCTCGTCCTGACTGGGCCTTTTAACGGGCCATCGATCTTCGTTGGCGACTCGCCAGGCCAGCCGTGCGCAGAGGAATGCGGCTTCTTTTATGTCCAGGGCCCTGACCTTGTCCACCGTATCGTGCGCCGAATGGTAGAAGGTCCTGGTGAGACTGTTTTCCGGGTCACGAAGAAAGCAGGAGGGGACGCCCTGCGCCATGAAGGGGTAGTGGTCGGCGGAAAGGTGCTCGGGTTCGCGCAGGGGGGAGGTTTCCTGGTCTACGAAAAGGTCTTCGTTGAGGTCCTTGCACACATCGCGAAAATACGCCCTCGTGTCCGGACCGTAGAGCATCAGGCCCAGTGGCGCATTTCTTCCGGAGGAATCCAGGTTGAACATGATCCGGGTGTTGGCAATATCCCGGGGGTGCGAGTCGACGTAGGCGTGGGCGCCGATGAGGCCGAGTTCCTCCACGCCGAAGAGGACAAAGCGCACGGTGCATTCGAGCCGGCCGGAAAGCCGGGGCAGGACGCGGGCGATTTCGAGCGCCGCAACCAGGCCCGAGGTGGGGTCTTCGGCCCCCTGTGCGAGGTCGTGGCCGTCGTAGTGGTTCCCGATGACCACCATATGGTCGGAAGATCCTTTCACATCGCCGATGATGTTCCAGGATGTTTTTCTGGCCTGCGTGTCGGTCGTTTCGATCTCGACTTCTGCCTGTTCGTTCCTGCGGGTGAGTCGTCTCAGAAAGAGGCCGATTTCTTTCGATACCATGATCCCGGGGATCAGGCCCCACCGGTTGAATCCGAGGGTTCCCGTAATCGGACCCACGCCTTCCGTGTTTCCCACAAAGATAAAGGCCCCGGCCCCGGCGAGGATGGCACGATTATACTTTTCCGTTCGCTGAATCCAGCGCTCCTCGGAGGTTGGATTGACATTGGTGACAAGGGCAACATTGCCCTCCAGGTTTGAGGCATTAAAGGCTTCCGGGGCGCCGGCGCCCAGGTCCACGATCTGGCCGTGGACTCGACCGGGAGGAGACATCGGCATGGACAGGCAATCCAGATCCCGGTGCAGAGGTGAGGTTACAGACAACCGGGCTTTGCCGCGCGTCCAGCCGTTGTACTCGAATTCCTCGGCGTGAACATTTTCCAGCCCGTACTCCCGCAGTTTGCCTTCCAGAAATCGGGCCGCTTCCTTTTCCTCCGGAGTTCCGGCAAAGCGACAGCCCATGTCGTCGCAGAGTATCTCGAAATTGGACCAGAGCTCGGGCGAGGTGAAGATCTGGCCCGCAAGGATCTCGTCGAAAGATGTAGAGGTTGTTTTGCTCATGGTATTTTTCCAGTTAGATATTTTCTATTCCGGGCGTGATCTTTTCGATCGCTTCAGCCAGGGCCCTCTCCCTGTCTTGCTTCGCTCGACGGTACCGTTCAGGTGCCTTCAGACGGGGTGAGAGCCTCTGCGGCCGCATCGTAGCGAGTCGTACGTGCGAGTACGACGTACCAAAAGGACCTTCTATATTTCCTACAATCCGCATCGCACGTGTCATGGCTTGAAGGTATTATGGCTGGGATCGTGAGGGTGAGCACCCATGAACATCGACCAAGTACCAGCCGCGCACGGCAGCCAGGGGGACGCGATTTCTTCCAGCCTCCTGGAAATGCCTGACGAGGTGGTCGGCCAACAAGTCTCGGCGAGCGAAGCCTCGTTCTTCAAGGAGCACGGGTATTTAATAAAGCGAGGCCTGTTGGAAAAGGCATCGCTCCAGCCCGCCCTCGACTACATCTGGCAACGAGCACCCAGCTGCGTCAGCCGCGACGACCCCTCGTCTTACACGCACGCCCACCGCCTCTGGGAGCGGACAACGGTGAACGGCGAGCCCGGCGGCGACCAGAACCACTGGAGCGGCGCCCGGGGGGACAACGGCATCTGGCAACTGCTCAGCTCCGGGCCGACCGGGCTAGGTGCGGAGCCATTCATGCTTCAGCTGGTGCCCAATTCTGCGGAGGTGCAG
>CEUS01279111.1_pt1 | contig 10410 bp, 9 predicted proteins | sample 427031 | NCBI WGS metagenome assembly CEUS01 (sample SAMEA2622837, study PRJEB7988) | marine metagenome | biome: marine biome (ENVO:00000447); feature: marine epipelagic mixed layer (ENVO:xxxxxxxxx); material: "saline water (ENVO:00002010), including plankton (ENVO:xxxxxxxx)" | depth 140 m | reverse complement strand
AAAAAATCACCCAGAAGCAGCACTACGTGCCTCTCGTTCATGGAGAGCATCGATGAGACGCTGGGCGCTTTCTTCCATGTCGATTACGAGGCGATCAATCTTCGTCACAAAATAATTGTGGAAGATGTTAATTGGAATCGCGATCGTCAGGCCTGCGGCCGTCGTAATGAGAGCAACCTTAATTCCGCCTGCAACCAATGTTGCTTCTACTTCACCAGCGATTTCGATCGCTTGGAAGGCCATGATCATTCCAATCACGGTTCCAAGGAATCCGAGGAGCGGGGCAACGTTGGAAAGTGTAGCAAGCCAAACGAGCCCTTTCTCCAAGCCGGCGACTTCAATGGCGCCGGCATTTTCGATCGCTTGTGTAGCACGATCGGTTCCCTCTTCGTAACGGGAGAGGCCACCCTTGAGTACTCGGGCAGCAGGCGCCTTCGATTCGTCGCACACAGCCAAAGCATCGGCGAGCCGACCTTGGGCGACCAACTCATCGTTTTCGGCAAGGACTTTCTTGTTGTTGAGGCCGTTCGTCGTCAGGTCGACTAGTTTCCAGAGAATTATCAGGATCCCAATCCCCAAGGCGAATCCTAGCGGCCACATCATGAATCCCCCAGCCTCCCAGATCTCACCGAGCTGGAGAGTCTGTCCTTCTCCCAACGTCAAGCTCTCCTGCAAAGACCAGAGTGTTGAAGCGATCAAGTGGCCCTCCAGGTAAGGTTATTCGTTTCGGTTAGTGCATGGTTGTGGTTCGAAACACCGCCATGCTTTATAAACTAGGCCGACCAAGCTAGAACACGGTCTATGGGAGCGTCAAGCCGTTGTTAAAAGCTCGTCAATTACAGTTACGGAATTTTCAACGTGTGATCGACCCTTTCAAGCAGAGATTTTAGCCTGAAATGACCTTCAGGTGAATTGTTCGGTACAAGTTAACTCTCTACCTATGAGAATTCGTGTCGCCACTGCCAAGCATCGCTTCGATACATAGTCGCCAGCTTTTTCACCGACGTCGGGTCGAGCATGGCAGGTTCTCTGTTCGCCCTGAAGCCTGTAACGATCGCTTCGGTGAGGATAGCCACAATCTGTTCTATGGGTGGAATCGAGTCGAGAAGGTCCTCAAGTCCGATCGCCGACGATTTAACATCCGTAAGCTTGTCGCCATATCCGGCTGACAACAAATCGGCTTGATCTTGTCGGTCCCGTAGTAGGATGGAGCCGTGTTGAAGCAGAATGTTCCGGTGTCGCCATTGCGCACTCCCTACCAATTTGCGGCCACCTGCTGTAAGCTCGCCGGGTGCAGGATCTCGGAAACAACCTAACGGCCCCGGTGCCAAAGATCGTGTATCCGGCCGTGGACCGGACTTATCATTCTGCTGTGGGTCGAGGTGAACACCGAGTTCAGCTAATCCGTTTGCCAAAGCAGCATGCAGTCTCTGATAGCTCGCCCTCGGACCACCCAGCGTTCGATCCGAGCATACAAATGCGTACGTGATCTCAGGGCCATGGTATACAGACCGACCACCAGTAGGACGGCGGACGATATCGACTCCAACGGTCAACTTCGATGGTGATTGTTCTCTGAGGTTGTCCGGAGCTTTTTGATTACGGCCCAGTGAAATGCACCAAGGGTCCCAACCGTAGAAACGGAGGCCAAGACACCCCGGTGAAACCAGATCCATCATGGCTTCATCGCAAGCCATATTTGTAGAGCCATCCGCAACAGCGTAATCAATGAGGAGAAGCTTAAGGGACGGTGTGTTGTCGTCTTTCTCCAAACCCCCAGGCTTCACAACTCTAGCACGTCTCCCGGTTCAAGCACACGAACCTCAGCAGCGTCACCTACAGCTTTTATGAAGCGGGCCGGGTCAACATCAATCATTTCCCATGTTTTGTAGTGCATTGGAATCGCAATGGAAGGTTCGATCATCTGGATCGCCCGTCCAGCATCTTCGGGACCCATCGTAAAGTTGTCACCAATTGGGACAATCGCCACGTCAACTTGACCCCTAAGAAGCTCCATGTCTTTAGTCAATCCGGTGTCCCCCGCATGGTAAACGGTTTGCCCCCCACTCGTAACAAGGAAGCCGACTGGCACGGTCGTATAACCCTCTGCACCTTCACCATCGATTTTCCCGCCGTGGGGCGCCGACGTGAGCTTCACACGCCCAAAGGGGAAATCGAAACCGCCACCAATGTGCATTGGGTGTGCATTTTGAACCTGCTGGCGTTCCTGTGCGTATCGCACGATCTCGTAGGTTGAAATAAGAGTCGCCCCCGTAGCTCTTATCAGATCCCAAGCATCACCTATGTGGTCACTGTGACCATGCGTGAGAAGCAAGTAGTCAAGCTTGTCCTCGAAGTGATCTGGTCCTACGTCGGCTATGGGATTGTCGGTAAGAAACGGATCGATGATGAGACGCATCTCATTATCAGTGATAACCTCCCAACAACATTGACCGTGAAAGATCCATTGGACCATCGGCGACCTCCTCTATCTTTAGTCGGACTCAGACGTCTCGAAGCTCTCTATCGGTGGACAGGCGCAGATAAGATTTCGGTCCCCGTGTGCATTGTTCACCCTACGTACTGGCGGCCAAAACTTCGCTTCACGCGTGCTCTGGGTCGGATACACGGCTTGTTCTCGGGTATATCCATGTTCCCAATCGTCCGACACGACCATGGTCGCCGTGTGGGGTGCATTTTTAAGCGGATTGTCCGCGCGGTCAGCCACCCCTGTCTCGATTTGCTGAATTTCGGTCCGAATCGCAATCAATGCGTCGCAGAAACGATCGAGTTCTCGCTTTGACTCACTCTCAGTAGGCTCAATCATTATTGTTCCTGCCACTGGAAAAGACATGGTTGGTGCATGAAAACCATAATCCATAAGCCGTTTTGCTACATCCTCGTCCGTGACACCCGTTTCTTTCTTGAGTGGCCTGAGGTCGAGGATAAATTCGTGAGCTACGCGACCATTCTCTCCGCGGTAGAGAACGTCAAAATGTTCGCTGAGTCGGGCCGCCATATAGTTAGCATTTAACACGGCCATTTCAGTCGCTTGGCGAACACCTCGCTGACCTAACATCGCGATGTAAGCCCATGATATTAGGAGAATCGATGCACTGCCCCATGGGGCAGCTGACACCGCTGGAATCCCCTTTTCCCCTCCAACATCAGCCAATGGATGATTGGGCAGATATGGTGCAAGCTCTTCGGTGACACAGATGGGACCCATACCTGGGCCGCCACCTCCGTGTGGGATCGCGAATGTTTTGTGAAGGTTGATGTGAGTGACATCCGCACCATAATCACCTGGACGACAGAGGCCTACCTGAGCATTTAGGTTCGCACCATCTAAATAGACGAGGCCACCGTGGTCATGGACAATCTCTGTAACATCCCGGATAGCCGACTCAAACACCCCATGCGTGGAAGGATAGGTGATCATGATCGCGGCCAGATTTTCGGCGTGCTCAGCTGCTTTTATGCGCAGATCATCTACGTCAATATTCCCGTTCTCGTCACAGCGGACGACCACAACTTTCATACCCGCCATCACTGCACTTGCCGGATTTGTCCCATGGGCAGACGAAGGGATCAGGCAAACATTTCGGTGTCCTTCGCCGTTGGCTTCATGTCTGGCTGCAATCACCAGAAGACCTGCGTACTCACCTTGTGCTCCAGAGTTAGGTTGAAGAGAGCACGCCTGAAACCCTGTGATCTCACACAGCCAAGCTTCAAGCTCTTCGAACACTTTCTGGTATCCCACAGTCTGATCTACGGGAGCGAACGGGTGCAATGATCCGAACTCGGCCCATGTGACTGGAGTCATCTCGCTTGTTGCATTCAACTTCATTGTACATGACCCGAGAGGGATCATACTCGTATTGAGCGACAGGTCGCGGGCTTCTAGACGATGAATATAGCGTAGCATCTCTGTCTCGGATTGATACCGATTGAACACTGGGTGCATCAGGTACGCAGTTCGTCGTTGCAATTCGGAGGGATAGGCCGGTTCATCCGCATCTAATGCTAGGGCCCTGGCATCGCACACCTGGTCGCTGGCAGAACCGAAGATGTTTAGTAGATCATCAAGGTCTTCTTCGCGAACGGTTTCGTCGAGCGTGACCCCCACGGTCCCATCTTTAAAGTCTCTGAGGTTAATACCCTGCTGCTGGGCACGGGCCAACACATCCGTTGCCGAAAGCCCTGATGGTGCAACCTGAATGGTATCAAAAAACTCGTCATGCACGATCGTGTGGCCCAACCTTCGGAGACCATGCGCCAACACCCACGTCATCTTCCGGACCCGTTCCGCAATCGCGCGGATTCCATCCGGACCATGATAAACAGCGTACATGCCTGCCATGATGGCGAGCAGCACCTGTGCCGTGCAGATGTTTGAGGTGGCCTTTTCCCGACGGATGTGTTGTTCTCGGGTTTGGAGCGCCATCCGGAGAGCTGGGCTTCCATCGGCGTCCACTGTAACACCAATAATCCGGCCTGGAAGCTTTCTTTTATAATCATCTGTCGCAGCAAGGTACGCTGCGTGTGGTCCACCATACCCCATGGGGACACCAAACCGCTGGCTGTTCCCTATCGCAATATCGGCCCCAAAGTCTCCAGGAGGGACCAAGAGGGCGAGCGAAAGCAAATCAGCAGCTACTACTACGCCCGCACCACAGGAGTGGAGCTGTTCGCAGAACTCGTTATAGTTCCACACGGCACCGTTCGTCGCCGGATACTGGACTAATGCGCCGAATGCAACGTCCCCGTGAGCATCAACATCAAAATCATCATGGGGCATGACCCGAACATCGATGTCCAATGGTTTAGCTCGGCCTTCTATAACGGAAATGGTTTGCGGGTGACACGCCTCAGAAACGAGAAAAGTATTCTTCTCCGCGTTTCCCTTGTTGCCCCAAAGCATCAGCATCGCTTCGGCAGCTGCAGTGCCCTCATCGAGGAGTGAGGCGTTCGCGATCGGAAGGCCTGTCAGATCAATGACAGCAGTTTGAAAATTGAGCAGAGCCTCAAGGCGCCCTTGAGATATCTCCGCCTGGTATGGCGTGTACTGCGTGTACCAACCGGGGTTTTCGAATATGTTTCGAAGGATAACACCAGGCGTAATCGTCCCATGATAGCCGAGGCCTAAATAGGAGCGGAACTTCTTGTTTTCCAGTGCACGCGCGTGCGCAAGATCGAGCAGACGTCCTTCTGAAACTGAGGTCGGAAGATTCAACTCTTCCTGAAAACGGATCGATGTGGGGACCGTTTCGCCCATGAGCTGTTCTATCGAAGTGGCGTCGATCTTCTCCAACATTTCGTTGACATCTGGCCCAGAGGGGCCGACATGGCGGCCAACAAATTCATCAGAGGGTTCCATCTCGAACTGCATATTTAGAAGCCTGTTGAGGGCATACGATTCACTCCGTTACGAGTGGCATGTCCACGGGTAACATGTGGGAAGAGGGCCCCAGAGACGAAATCATACTTCCGTAGCCCGTACAACTGGGTTCTAGTCGGACTCGTCGATAAGCGAACGATATTCATCCGCTGAGAGTAAGTTGTCCAACTCTGCATCTGACTTCAGTTGAAGGCGAATCATCCAACCCTCACCGTATGGATCAGTGTTCACAAGAGCGGGGTCAGCTTCAAGCGCCTCATTGATTTCAATGACTACTCCGGCAACCGGGCAATAGAGTTCTGACACAGTTTTCACTGCCTCAACCATTCCAAACGATTCCATGTTCCCGAATTCGTCATTAGGTGCTGGCAACTCAATATACACGACGTCTCCAAGTTCGCCTTGTGCATAGTCCGTGATTCCAATCAGGACTTCACCCTCGACGTCTGTGTCTTGGATGTATTCGTGTTGCGGCGTGTATTTGAGCCCTTCCGGAATCTCCGACATACAATCCTCGTGTGGTTGGAGCCCCAAGAGCCCCGGGATGTATGCCCGGGGGACGGGGAGAATACCCGAGCATCGCCTCGAGCGTCAAGGAATTGCACCGTATTGAGGTTCCAGCCTGCACCTAAACTGGCTCAGCATAACTGGTTGCCGGAAACAGGATATGGCTGCATCATTTGTCGTACTTATGATGCCCTACTGTTAACTTTTGAAAGGAGGTGATCTAGTGTCTGATGGGTGTAGAGCCGGGTCTGACTCGGCATGGGCAAGCGATCGCCTCGAGGCAGCGTAACCCCGGCGTTTATCACATCTGTTGTCCACAGGTGTCGGCCGGTGGCACTCGAGTGCTGCGCCGACCTAAAGATTGCGGTGCCCCGCTATGGCGTCGCGTCGAGTCAGGTCCGGTGAAAAACGAAAGTCGGCTGTGGGTACAATGCCCACGGCCGGCTTTTATCATATGACGACCGCTTTTAAACCGTTGTGACTAACACGCCTTCTTAAATGCCTTTATTCAGTAAATACAGCGGAGCGGGAAATGACTTTGTGATCGTCCGAGAGGAAGAAATCGGGCTTCACGATGCCGCAGCACTCGCTCAACGTATCTGTTCCCGAGGAACCGGCGTCGGGGCCGATGGTCTCATAACAGTTCATTCTCGACATGATGGCCTCGTTCGCATCCGTTTCTTCAACCCAGATGGTTCTGAATTCTCAACTTGCGGCAACGGATCGCGTTGTGCGGCTCAGTACGCGGTCGACCACGGACTCGCAGACGCTGAGCACACATTGAAGACCGACGATGGAGAGATCCTTGCTCGCGTCTCGACCGGGTCGGTATCGCTCGATTACTCAATTAATGCTCGCGTCGAACAAGAGTTGCTCACAACCCTCCAAAATAAACCGCACAAGGCTTGGCTCGTATCCATGGGAACGCCCCATCTTGTCATCCCTGTGGAATCAATCGACATCGAGAATTTTGAAGAATTGTGTGAACCGCTCCGAGGCTTGGCAGAACTAGGCGAGCAGGGAGCAAATGTTGACCTGGTCGCGAGAGAGGGTGCATCTATTTCTGTCCGCACTTTTGAGCGAGGAGTGGAAGGGGAGACACTCGCATGTGGCAGCGGTTGCATGGCAGCGGCATTTGTGCTTCGCCAAGGAGCATTAACCCAAAATCGTGTCGAAATCATGACACGGTCAGGGAAAACGCTCGGAGTTGAATTTCTGGAAGGGGGCCAGATCCGGCTGATTGGTCCAGCCACGTTCCTTTTTAATGGGGCATTCCCGGACACTGAAGAGTGAGCGACCCAGAAATTCATCATCGGGCGGTAGAGTCCCTCCTTGAGTGGTTTGATTCACGCAATCGCGATGTTCCATCTCGCGGGTCTGAAGATCCATACGCAATTCTTGTGGCAGAGATTATGGCACAGCAGACCCGTATCGCGACGGTCCGGCCATACTTCAGAAAGTTCCTTGAGCTTTTCCCGACGGTCGAAGCCCTCGCCGATGCCGAAATTGACCAGGTGCTCAAGGCTTGGGAGGGGCTGGGATACTATGCCCGCGCAGAAAATTTACATAAGACGGCGGAACTGGTCGTTTCCCGACATCAAGGAAGTATCCCTTCGGATGTTGAAGCCCTCCGGGCACTACCTGGGATTGGTCCTTACACAGCTGGGGCACTCGCGAGCATCGCATTTGGACAACCAGAGCCCGCGCTCGATGGAAACACACGTCGTGTTCTCGCTCGTCTATTTGACCTTGAAAAACCGAAAGCGCGGGACCTCGAAAACGCAGCCAGAGAACTCCTCGCCATATCTCCACATCATCCCGGAGCGTTAAATCAAGCCCTCATGGACGTTGGCAGTACAATATGTCTCCCTCGACACCCATCCTGTGAGCAGTGTCCTTTAAACGATCCATGCTTAGCTCGCGCTCGAAACACTGTGGCTGACCGTCCCGCACCAAAACCTTTGCCCCCAAAGCCTGATCGGCATGCTGCGGCTGCAGTTATCCGTAAAGATGAATTGCTCTTCCTTTGGAAACGTCCGAGTGGTGGCTTATTGGGAGGGCTATGGGACTTCCCGCATGTTGCTATTGAGAATCCTAAGGAGGCTGCAGCTGCACTTGAAGCCACCATTAAGTCAGAGTGGGGCCTATCCATTTCAGTTGGAAAGAAGCTTCAGTCCGTCCGACACGTCTTTAGCCACTTTCGGTTGCAGCTGGAACTGCACGAGGCTCGATGGGAAGGTGGCGCACCACAACATGAAGATCTCTGGCAATGGGCCCGTATAGAAGATCTCCCCAACCTTGCATTCCCCGTGGCTCAACACCCTTTGATTTCTGATCTCGTGGGGACTCGTCGCAGCTAAGCTGTCAGTATTGGCAGTTTATGGCCCTCCTCTGCCAGATACTCTAAGTAGGCGCGAATAGTGAGATTGGCTGCCACGTGGTGCGAGACAGGGAGGTCCGAATAAATGGCCTGCCGAATGCTTTCAACTGAATCGGCGCCTTCTTGCAGCGCCATTATAACCTGTTCTATACGCTTCAAGCGGTGAACTCTCGACTCTTCAATCCGTTCTGAGGCAGCATCCACAACCGGGCCGTGCCCGGGGATAAGGCGACCGGGCTGTAGGGCTGAAAGTTTCGCCAGACTTTGAAAGTACGCACGCACTGAACCATCGGGGGCAGCAATCATGGTGCTTCCTTCGCCCAAAACCAAATCGCCCGTGAAAAGATCTCGCGTGGACTCTACAAAATAGCTTAGGTGGTCCCCAGAATGTCCTGGGCTATTTAGGGCACGGAGAGTGAATTCTTTGGACAACGCGATGGTTTCTTCGTCTACTAAAGGAACACCTTGGAGATTAAGCCTCGATAGCGTTTCTGCCGAAGCGCGGAGAGGGGCCCATCGATGTGTAGCTAGATCTGCAGCCGCTGAGTGGTCCGAGTGCGCATGAGTAAGGCAAACAGCCTCAACGGTACGTCCGTCCACTACATGCTGGATACGGTCTAGGTGTACTGGGTCAGCCGGGCCGGGATCCAGTATCACGATGTGTTCATTCCCGATCACATATGTCTGCGTCCCCGTTAGCGTAAGGGCCCCAGGGTTGTCGGCCCGGACGGCCGTAATACCGTAGCCGAGGGTCCTTATATTGGACGCCTCTGTCATCTCTTCAAAATTTCAAAACGCTTCTTCGTAGCCTCTGTCGCCAGGCATGAGCGGTCGGTTGGGGTTACGGTGGAGATCGATCTTAGGAAGGATCGGCTCGACTGTCTTCTCGCCCAGTGAGTGAAATGCTTCTTTCTGCGACTTGAACCCCACAAGACGTTCTAGCGTCGTTTGGGTGGGGAACAGAAGTGGTAGCTCGCCAGCGCCAAACTTCTGCAGGGCACGATCTGGTGAAACCCAGGTTGAAGAAACGTGTTCATCGGTCAAGATAACGGAGGTCGGGTCCCCGTCTTCGATGAGAAGGAGGAAGAATCGGGTGTCAAAACGCATGGCTACGGTTCGCGGTGTGATCCAGCGCGCAAAGTATGCAAGTGGTGCCCCCGAGAAGTCCCAACCCATCTGCTCCGCGAGCGTAGAAAACCGGTTGCGTCCCCCCAACAATCCCTGACGAGCTTTTCCAATCGCTTCACCGTTAGACCCGACACTGCCGACAGGTAAGATTCCTGTTTCTTCGAACAGTTCGCGAAGGGCCGCGGTACATGCCGCCCGTTCACCCACTGGTGGTAACCGATGGGCCCATATGGAAGATGAGTCATCCACGTCCACGGCACCGCCTGGAAAAACGAAGGCGCCCGGAGCAAACCGTGCTGTCTGCGGGCGTTCGAGTAAGAGCACTTCGAAATTCGGCACGCCCCTTCGGATAAGCACAATCGTTGCCGCCGCGCGTGGCTCTGCCGGCTTAACGCCATGCGGTAAGGCTCCAGACTCAATCGATCTCACGTAACAGCCGACGCTATAGATGCGAGGATCGCAATGACAGTTGCCACGGCAATCCAAATCGGCACAGCGATAGCAAGCAGAACGCAGAGAAGAGCTTTTCTAGTACTCATACCGTGAGCCTCGCGGATACCAATTACTGTGAGCAAGAGCGACCATACGCTGCCCACGGTACTCCCAATGATTGGGACAACAGCGAGAACAGACGGGGCCGCCGCGTAGCTCACAATACGAAGAGTCGTCTTGAGACTTTGTCGTTCTTTATGAAACATGCGCAACGGCAAGTGTAAAAGGCCGGCCCACAGCAAAAGGCCAACGGTCGCGGCAAAAGGCGCCAGGAAGAAATTTAATGCTGCTGAGGTCCGGCCTGCTTGTGCGAACATCTCGATAGCCGACCGCCACGAACTCCCTTTTGCAGCGTTTGATGCTTCGGACACCGGCAGAAGGAGTTCCCAGCACAAATTGAAAAGGGCGGTAACGACGACAATGATTACGAAATACAAAACCGCGCGGCCTACTTGTTCTTTATTCGTGACCCCTCGGAAAAACAGGGTTGGTTCCAGCATGC
>CEUS01234465.1_pt1 | contig 10410 bp, 8 predicted proteins | sample 427031 | NCBI WGS metagenome assembly CEUS01 (sample SAMEA2622837, study PRJEB7988) | marine metagenome | biome: marine biome (ENVO:00000447); feature: marine epipelagic mixed layer (ENVO:xxxxxxxxx); material: "saline water (ENVO:00002010), including plankton (ENVO:xxxxxxxx)" | depth 140 m | reverse complement strand
CCGGCGGGGCGACCCAGAATCTCGGCCGTGCCTGCCGTCGGATAGATCAGCTGCATCAGCAGCTTCAGTGTCGTCGTCTTACCGGCCCCATTCGGTCCCAGATAGCCAAGCACCTCGCCGCTGGCCACCTCGAGCGATACCTGATCGAGCGCTCGGTAGGGACGCGGTCGCCAAAAGCCCACCGCGTAATCCTTGGTGAGGCCGTCGAGTTTGATCGCAGGCGTGGACATCCAGGCACCGTTGCTACTGGGAGGCTTGAACCAGGCTGCGCTCGAGCTCCAGTTCGATCGCGGCCTCAAAGAACCGCACCTGCAGCCCGCCTTTCACGACCACCCCGTTGATGACGAAGGTCGGCGTCGCCTCGATCTCCACCTGCTCGCCGAGTGCAATGTCGGCTCGCACAGCCTCAAGGGTCTCGTCATACCGCTCGTCGAAGTCGGTCATACCAGTAACCTCCTCGAGCGCGACGCGCACCGACTCCCGTGAGAGCTCCACCTGATTCTCGTAGAGCCAGCGAACCATATCCGTCTCGTGCCCTTCCCGCCGCGCCAGGCGTACCGCCACCGCCGCCTCGCACGCGCCGGTATGTCCGCCACGCGGCGTCTGCGCGTTGCACTCGGGATCCAGCGGATAATCCAGTACCACCTGACGCACAGCCCCCGGATGACTCGACTCGAAACGGGCAAACACCGGCTCGTAGGCCGAATGGGTCTGCGCACAGGACGGACACTGGTAGTCGTTGAACTTCAACACCTGCACCTGCGCCCCGTCCCGCGGCACGTCGAGATCGACCCTGGGCTGCCCATCCCAGAACCGCTCAAACTCCGACTCTTGGGACGCCGGCGACGCCTCGTCAGGGCTAGAAAGTACCGAGCGGCCGAGCGCAGGCTCCCGCTCGCCAGGCATCGCCACCACCGCACCCAAGGTCAGACCGAGATAGGCCACAGTCGCCGCCACCGCCATCGGGCTGCGGACCAGTCTGGCAAGATCTGCCGCCGTCCGCCCCGGCATGGACCGCAGCGGCGCCGAACTGAGCGCCCCTGACAGCAGAAAGATTCCGACCACGGCCACATACACCACGACGCACAGGACGCAAACGGCGCCAAGCACCATGAACGAGGCGTAGCCGAGAAACAACACCACCGCCAGTCCCAGGGTCGACAGCACCAGGAGATAGGAGCCCAGGTTCTCATCAAGCTCCGTCGACCGACCGGTGGCCAGCGTGAGCAGCCCGACCAGCGCAAACCAGCTCGCGCCGAGCAACGCGACAGGAATGCCCCCAAACGAACCGAATCGGCTCCGATACACCTGGGTGCAGCTGACGCTCTCGTTAATGTCGCAGAAACTGGTGTACTCGGGATCGGCGAGCATCTGGTAGTGCACCCAGGTAGACGTCAAGGACGCTCCGAACCCGACCAGGACCAACAGCAGAATTCCGCCGCGAACTCGCGTACTCATCTATCTCGGCTCTCCTCGCGAACGAGACGGGAACTCCGTCCAAAGATGGACAGATACCCCCTCGCTCGACACCGTCGACCGGTAACAGTCGACGCGTCTTCACCGGGTATCGGACTACTGGATCGGCGTCGCGCCAGCCGGAGCGCCGTTCTGCGTGACCGGCACGGCTGCCGTGGACTGATAGATGGTAGCGCCCTGGTTGGTACCGAAGAAGCGCACGCCACCTCCGGCGGTCGGCGCTCCAGACACAAAGTAGGTCGACACGACCGTCCCGGCCGCCGCGCCGTTACAGGAGGCTGGCGCACCAGTCGCAGCCGATCCCGGCGTCATGGCGATGGTGTAACTGCTCTTGACGGACGGATCGGTGTTCAGGTCGGTGCCGATGAACCCGTCCCCGCCGCCGACGGTGGGCGGTGTGCCCAGCCTGAGCAGGGTCGGGGCGTAGAACCCGCTCCCACAGCTCGCAGCGAACGTGGATTGGGCGCTGTTGACCGCGCGCAGCGAGCCGATGGCCGACGCCTCATTGCCGGACATACGCGCCCGGAGCAGGCCTGGCACAGCAATCGCGGCGATGATTCCGATGATCGCGACAACGATCAACAATTCGATCAGGGTGAAACCAGCGTCGTTACTCCGCCTCATGGTGCGTCTCCTTGGTCGAGCTCCGCGGCGATCTGGCCACGACCGGCTCGACACCAGGGTATGTGAGCGGCGCTCTCCCCTTGAGTGCACCGGACCACAACTTCAAGTGCAACGATCCTTCGCAAGGATGGGTCCACCAAAGCGCCTTCCATTAAGTCATAAGTCTTTCTGCCATGAAACAAAGGGCATCTGTCAATGTTCCCGATCCGGCCGCGTGCCCGTCGAGGGTGACATTTTCTGCCATGGACAAGAATTGACAACCAGTCGTTGTCAGGCCGTTAACCTTTACCCGAAGTGGTACTTCTTCAGGCAGTAGCGGACGAAGCGGAAGCTCATCCCCAGCAGGGCGGCGGAGCGACCAGCTCAGAAACCGACGCGGGCGGATACGCCCCAGCTCCGTTCATCATCGTTGCGACTACGCGTCACCTGACCGTCAAGCCAAAATCCTGAGGTTAGCTCGACGCTAACGCCAACCGCACCCACCGGAGCTGGGTCGCCGCGCTCAAGATCGTAGCGACTGCCGGCCCGGACCGCGAACCTGGAAAAACGCTGCTCAACTCCAGCCGCCACGATCCGACGCGGACCATGCAGGGTCTCGGTTGTCGATAGATCAGCATCGAGCGCCACGAGCAAGGACTCCCGAGGACGCAGGGCGATGCCCCCGCGGAGCTGACGCTTGAGCACGAGGGTGACCTCATTCGAGGCGGCGAACTCGGACTCCCTGATGTTGCGCGCGACCACCCCGACCCGCACCAATCCAGTGCCGGCCACGATGCCCACATCGAGGTCGAAGCGGTTCGTGGTGTGGGTCTCCAGGGTCGAGGCTTGGTCGACGAAGTCGTCGACCGGAGCAACGCCGTCGGAGAAACCGACCCCAACCGTCCCGCGCACGATCTTGACCACCGTTGCAATCGCCAGACCCGGCGAGATCGGCTGCACGAAGGTCGCGCCGAGGTGCTGGGTCGTGAGCGATCGGAGGAAGGCTGACCCCTCGGCCCGCGGAGCAGCCTGCCAACTACGGAGTCGATAGTAGCTGAAACCAAGAGACGGGGTCGCGAAGGAGGTCAGAACCGTGAGGTCGTCGTTCGACTCCCGTAGCCCGACGTCGCTACGGATTCGGCGCCCGGTCCGCTGACCTTCGGCCACGGCGCTGAAGAACATCGTAGCCAGGCCAGCCGGGTTCCAGTAGTTGGCGCTGGCGTCGTCGGCGACCGCAACGAACGCACCTCCCATGCCAAGTGCCCGGGTACCGACCGACTCGAACACCTGCGCTGGAGCGAGCGCGGGGCTCCCTCCCAGTACCAACAACGCCAACCCGGCACGCCGCCACCCGGCGAACAAGGCCGGCCGGCGGGCGAAAGCGCCCTTCATCCCACGAGAACGGCGGCGGCAATGACGGTCGTCCAGAGACCGTTCTTGTCGCCAACCGCAGTCTGGGTCACGTTCTGCGTGCGGACAATCTGGTTGGACAGGCGATAGACCTCTTTCTTCTCGTCCCAGCTCTTGTCCGGATCGAAGTCTAGGCCTAGGGTGGTAGCAAGCATCTCGGCGGCTAGTTCCTCGGCATAGTCGCCGGCCGTCTCTTCGTTCTCGCCGAAACTGTGGTGCTCGGAGAGATACCCGAACAACTTTCGGTCGCGCGGAATCGCCACGCCGATGGTCGCGGCGATGAGCCGGTGCGCCTCCTGCGTGGCGGCCTCGGACATGACGACGAAGGTGACCTGCCCCGGCTTGAGACGCCGGATCCCTTCGGCCTTGGACAGAATCTTGCAGCCAGGCGGGAAAATGCTTGAAACCCGCACGAGATTGCAAGCGGCGATGCCGGCCGACCGCAAAGCAAGCTCGAAGGAGGTCAGCTTCTCCCGGTGCTTGCCCACGCCCTTAGTGAAGAAGAGCTCCTTCGGGACGAGATCAATCACAGATGGCTCCGGCGGGACGACACTCGCGGACACTAGGTCAACCCCGGTCCGGTGTCAAGGAAAGCGGTCCGGCAGGCTGAACTTTCGCCTCGAACCGACCGTCTAAGTACAAGACGACGGGCAGGGCTTGACCAGCTGCGGTCCGAGTGAGACTGCAGCAACGAAGTACAATGGGTGATTGGGGTTACAGGGCCACGTCACCCCGGGCCGGCGCCGACCACCGAAGCTATGTCCGACGAACTCCGCGCCCCCATGCAACAGACGGCCGCGGCCGAGCCTGGCCCGATCAGCCGCCTGTTCGGCGTGCTGTTCGCGCCGCGCAAGACCTACGAGACCATCGTGCGGGCGCCGAAGGTGCTGGGCGCCCTGATGGTCGTCACGCTCGCCGTGGCCGGCGGCGCAGGAGTGATACTCAGCACAGAGGTAGGCCAACAGGCGGCGCTCGAACAGCAACTGGATGCGATGGAGTCATTCGGGATTTCCGTGAACGACGAGATGTACACCCAAATGGAGCGCCAGATGGGTAACGCCGTCTACTTCAGCATCGGTGGCGCGGCCATCGGGATCCCGCTCTTGGGCCTGGTCGTTGCTGGGGTGCTATGGTCGGTGTGCTACGTCGTGCTGGGCGCGCATGCGCCGTTCAAGGCGATGTTCGCCGTCGTCGCCCACGCCGGTGTCGTGAATATCGTCCAGCAGGCGTTCGTATTGCCACTGAACTATGCTCGGGGCGCTATGAACAGCCCCTCGACCCTCGCCGCCTTCTTCCCTATGCTCGAGGAAAGCACGTTCGCGCAGAGTACGCTCGCAGCTGTGGATCTCTTCATCGTCTGGCAGCTATTCATCGTGGCGATTGGTGTCGGCGTACTCTATGGACGGCACACCGGACCGATTGCCACGACGTTCTACGTGTTGTACGCCCTAATCGCCACCGGGATCGGATCGGTACTCTCCCAAATCGGAGGATGAGTCGTTGACGGTGCTACGTAAAAGTCTGATCGCAATTTTCATCGTCGCCATCGGCGGCGCACTGGTCTACTTCAACCTGACGTTCGAACGCTCCTCGGGACCCGAGGTGGAGGTCGAGAGGGTCGAACGCAGAAACTTGGAGGCACTGGTATCGGCCTCGGGCACAATCGTGCCCCAGCTGACCGTGGACATCTCGGCAGACACCATGGGCCGAGTGACCCGGCTAGCGTTCGACGAAGGCGACCGGGTTGACCGAGGCCAGTTCCTGCTCGAGATCGACCCCGAAACCCTTCGCTCGGCCGTGGACCGAGGCGAAGCGTCGCTGCGTGCATCCCGCTCGTCGCAGCGACAGCTCGAAGTAGCGGTCGAGACGTCGCAGGTGAATCTTGCCCTCTCGCGCGACAACCTGGAGCGTCAGCAGAACCTGTGGGAGCTGCGATTGATCTCGCGTGAGGCGTACGACCAGGCGCTGACCGACGTCACGTTAAGGGAAACCGAGCTGCAGGCCCGCGAGGTCGATGTCGCGACTCAAGTCGAGAGGATCCGGCAAGAGGAGGCCAGCCTCGAAAGCGCGCGCTACGAACTGACGAAGGTGACAATCACCTCACCGTTCGCCGGCGTGGTGACACGCCGCAACATCGAGGAAGGCGAGACCGTCGTGGTAGGCACCATGAACAATGCCGGCACGGTACTCGCGACCATCGCGGATCTGTCGGTGATCGAAGCCGAAGTGGAGGTGGACGAGACCGACATCCCGAGTATCGAATTGGGCCAACTTGCCATCGTCACTATCGACGCGCTACCCGACGACGAGTTCACCGGAGTGGTGACCGAAATCGGTAACAGCCCGATCCAGGCTGGCGGTCAGGGCGCCGGCACCCAGGCCACCACGTTCAAGGTGGTCGTGACGCTCGACGACGAGATTCCGGGCGTTCGCCCCGGCTTCACCTGCACCGCCGACATCACGACCGCGTTCCGCACGGCTTCGCTCTCGATCCCGATTCAGGCCGCCACGGTCCGTGAGGTTGTGGTCGACGCCAGCGGCAACCTGTTGCGCAACAACACGAACGACCGGCGGCGACCTGGCGTCAGCTCGCAGGTATCTGCGGCAGAACTTCCGCCGGGAGGTTCAGAGGAAGAAATCGAAGGCGTGTTCGTAGCGCGCCAAGGCCGTGCCGTTTTTGCTCCGGTCGATACTGGCATCGCCGGCGAGCGGTATTTCGAGGCACTCAACGGTATCCAAGAGGGAGACCTCATCATCACCGGACCGTTCAGCGAGGTCAGGAACCTGACGGACGGCGACGACATCAGGATCGCTAGCGGCAATGAGTCGTCAGAGGCCGGTGAGAGAAGCGGCGGCTTCCAGTTCAGGTTCGGAAGGTAGCGAAGAGATGCGTCGAGCCGCTGACCTGACCGTTATCGCCCTGCAGGCCATCTGGGCGAATAAGTTGCGGTCACTCCTCACCGTGCTCGGAAACATTGTAGCGGTAGCCTCAATCATCGCCGTGGTGTCCCTTATCCAGGGGGTCAACGAGGAGGTCAGCGGCGCCATCGTCTCGCAGTTCGGGGCTGACTCCTTCAGCATTCAGCGCCGAGGGATGGTGATGACGGAGGAAGACATCGAGCGAGCGAGAAACAACCCGCTGATCACGCTCGACGACGCGGAAGCAATCCGGCGGCTGGCCGACTCGGTGGACTCGGTGATGGCGCAGAGTGGTCGTAGCGGTGAGGTGCGCTATCGGGACCAGGTTCTGGAGAACGTCGGCATCCGTGGGGTAACGAGCGAGTACATCAACTTCCCGACCTTCACTGCAGAACAGGGCCGGCTGATGAGCCCGACCGAAGTCGATCGCAACCGTAGCGTCGCGCTGCTTGGCTTCGACACCGCTGACAGTCTATTCGGCACCCTCGACCCTATCGACAAGACCATCAAGATCCAGGGCGTCAACTTCCGGGTGATCGGGGTGAGCGAGCCGACCCCCTCAACATTCGGTCAATCCCAGGACGAGTACGTGATCCTCCCCATGGGTCGGTTCAGGAAGCTGTTCGGTTCGCGCCCGTCGCTAGAGCTTACCGTTCGCCCTAACACCCCTGAACAAATCGATCGGGCAATCGACGAAGCGACGGTAGCGCTGCGCATTGACCGGCGGCTGCGCGCGAACGAAGAGGACGACTTCGGAGTGTTCACTTCCGACACGGTCCTTGGACTTTATGAACAGGCTACCACCGGGATCTTCGCTGTTCTGGTCGGCATCGTCGGCCTGTCCCTGCTGGTGGGCGGCATCGTGATCATGAACATCATGCTTATGGTGGTATCCGAACGCACCCGCGAGATCGGACTGCGCAAAGCACTCGGGGCGCGTCGCCGGGACCTACTCTGGCAGATACTCGCCGAGTCGGTAATCCTCTCCGTCAGCGGGGGACTCGTCGGAACCGCCATAGGCTGGGGTGTAGCCATTGGACTGAGCTCACTTAGTCCCGTACCTGCTGTGGTCCATCCTTGGTCGGTGGTCCTCGGCGTGACGATGACTGCCGTCGTCGGCCTCTTCTTCGGTCTATATCCTGCTTCCAAGGCTGCCTCACTCGACCCGATCACGGCGCTCGGCCGTGGTTAACGACACCCCATGACCAAGATTGGCGGCGGACTGTTCGGCGAAATCGTCTCAATGGCGATGGACACGCTCCGGGAGCAAAAGGTCCGGTCTGGCCTGACGATCCTCGGCGTGGTCATCGGGATCATGTCGATCGTCGGCAGTACGTCGCTGATCCGGGGACTCGACGAATCACTGCGAAGCACCATCCAGTCGATGGGCCGAGACACAATCTTCGTCACCAAGTTCAGTGGCATCAGTCTGGGCTCTGGACGAGAGCTAACGGAGCTGCTCCGCCGCCCCAACCTGACCCCGGACGATGCCGAGGCAATCGCTGACCAGGCCGATACGCTTGCCTCGGTGAATCTGGTGCTCGGGCAAGGCGGCCAACCTACCCAGGAACGCATCTACCACCGGTCAGAGCAAACCAAGCGACTCAACATCTTCGGCTCCACCTCCAACTACCCAGAGGTGTTCAACGTCGAGGTAACGGAGGGACGGTTCTTCACGCCGGGTGAGACGCGGCGCCGTGCTCAGGTGGTGGTGCTTGGGCTTACGCCCGCGCAGGCCCTGTTCCCTAACACCGACCCGATCGGTAAACGGGTTCGGGTCGGCAACCTTCGCTATACCGTCATTGGGGTAACCGGAGAGAGCCCGAGTCCCGGCGGCTTCAACATGGGGCAGGACGACTTCGTGGTGATCCCGCACACCACTTACCAGAAGCAATTCGGCATCCGCGCCACACGGGCCTTCGGCGGAGAAATGCGCGCGGTAATGATAGCGGCGGTGCCACACGAGGACATTGACCGAGCCGACGCGATGGCCGACATCGAGCGGGTGATGCGGATCCGACACCGGCTGCGTCTCGACGAGGAGAACGATTTCGAACTGATGACCCAGGACGCCATTCTGGGCCTGTGGGACCAGATCAGCGGAGCGACGTTCCTCTCTCTCATCGTGATCTCATCGATCGCGCTCCTCGTTGGCGGGATCGGGGTAATGGGGATCATGACGATCTCGGTCACCGAACGCACCCGCGAGATCGGTACTCGGCGAGCCATCGGCGCCAAACGACGAGAAATCCTCTGGCAGTTCCTGCTGGAAGCCTCGTTCTTGACGGCGGTGGGAGGCGTACTGGGCATTGCCTTGGGCAGCGCGATCGGCATTGGCGTGCACTTCGCGACTGGCTTCCCCATCTCGCTGCCGTGGTGGTCGTTCGCCCTCGGGCTCAGTTTCTCTGCCGGGGTGGGTATCCTCTTTGGTATGTTCCCCGCCATCAAGGCAGCACGCCTCGATCCCATCGAGGCACTCCGCTACGAGTAGGGCTTCCAGACCCTCCCAACCGACTCCGTCGACCGGTACTCGAATGCTTGAAGCGGGCTCGGCTGGTCCTATAGGATAGGGGTTTCGCCTAGTGTAGGTTAAAGGCCACCTTGCCCTGAAGGCTGGGACCGTCTGGAGGTTTGTCGAGCTATGAAAGTTTACGACTCCGAGCAGATCCGCAACGTCGCGATCGTGGGCCACAGCGGCTCCGGCAAGACCCAGCTGACCTCGGCATTGCTCTACGACGCCGGCGCCGTGAACCGGCTCGGCCTAGTTGACGACGGCACGACCACCACCGACTACGACGAAGAAGAAGTCGCCCGCAAGCACACACTGTCGGCAGCCACCGCCTTCGCGGAGTGGAAGAAGCACAAGATCAACCTGATCGACACGCCGGGCATGGCGAACTTCTTCAGCGATGCCCGTTCGGCGCTGCGCGTGGCCGATGCCGCGGTGGTCGTGGTTGATGCGGTCTCGGGCTCGGAGGTGATCACCGAGAAAGTCTGGGCGGCCACGGCTGAGCTAGATCTCCCTTGCATCGTGGTGCTGAATCGACTGGACCGTGAGCGCGCCAGTTTGTCCCGTTCGCTCGAATCGCTGCATGAGGCCTTCGGCCGCACCTTGGTCCCGGTTCAGCTGCCTATCGGTGAGGAGAAAGCGTTCAGTGGCATCGTGGACCTGGTGGCCAATCAGGCCGTGACCTTCGGCGAGGACGGACAGAGTCCCTCCTCGGCTGACGTACCGGCCGAGCTAGCCGACGAAGCCAATGCCGCCCGGGAAGCGCTGATCGAACTGGTGGCCGAAGCGGACGAGAGTCTCATGGAGCAGTTCTTCGAGGCGGGTACACTGACTCAGGCGCAGCTCGAATCCGGCCTAACGGCGGCCACGGCAAACCGGCAGGTCTTCCCGTTGTTCTGCACGTCCGCCATTACCAACCTAGGGATTCAATCGCTGCTCGATGCCCTTCTGACCTACGTCCCATCGCCCCTGAGCCGTAACCTCCCTGTCGTCGACAGCGAGGGAGAACCAACCAGCTACGATGCGGGCGACAGCGGAGCGTCAGCGCTCGTCTGGAAGACCGTGGCCGACCCGTTCGCGGGACGCATCACTATGTTTCGGATCACCTCCGGCACGCTGGCCTCGGACTCGACCATCCGCAACGTGTCGAATGACTCCGCCGAGCGGGTGGGTGCAGTCGGACTGATGCAGGGCAAGACCCAGGAAACGGTGCCTGAGATCAAAGCCGGCGACCTCGGGTCGGTGGCCAAGCTGAAGGACACCCGTACCGGGGACACGCTGGCCGCCAAAGGTACCAGCTGGAGATTCGCTCCATTCCTGTTCACGGAACCGGTGCTCTCTTACGCCATCGAGCCCAAGAGCCGCGGCGACGAGGAGAAGATCAGCACCGCGCTACAGCGGCTCCAGGAGGAGGACCCGACGATTCGCTACGCCCGCGACCCGCAGACCGGGCAGCTGCTTCTCTCCGGCCAGGGCCAGTTACACATCGAAGT
>CEUS01204650.1_pt1 | contig 10410 bp, 18 predicted proteins | sample 427031 | NCBI WGS metagenome assembly CEUS01 (sample SAMEA2622837, study PRJEB7988) | marine metagenome | biome: marine biome (ENVO:00000447); feature: marine epipelagic mixed layer (ENVO:xxxxxxxxx); material: "saline water (ENVO:00002010), including plankton (ENVO:xxxxxxxx)" | depth 140 m | reverse complement strand
GCTACTTCCCGTATTGTCACCGTCGTGACAAATTATGTAAAAGAACTGTATAAATTATAGTGCCTCTTTCGAGGCACGGCAACTACTCTTTCACCGGAGCAACGCCAGCCTTAACAAAAGGCAAGGTGACACTTACGCCATCCTTGTTTGCGCTAGCGTCCAGCCAGGGTGGATTAGCAGTCTTACCGACCGTTGCGGTTGCTTGGCAACCAACACTCAAAAGAGCTGCGGTTGCAAAGATCGTAATTACTAATTTCTTAATCATGTTACAAATATTATAGTGAAGTGTCTGAGGAATGGCAACTAGATTTTAGATAATAAATTTAATGTATCTTGCGGACTACTCACATTGTGCCATGATCCTAAGTTATTCTCATCAATATACATGCAAGCGGCATAATCGTTACCCCCACTAGCACATCTATCTCCTACATATGTTATTGTATCATTCTTATTTTCAGCAATCCATTTAATAGCTTGAGTCTTATTATTACCTATCTCTTGTACATCGATACTGATCTCACCACCTACACATGCTTCGTACCCATCCTTATTAAATTGATCATTAAACTGACTGACTATGTCTCTTCTCTCACCGAACTTATTATCCCAATCAAAATAGTTTTTACGTTGTTCTGCTGTAACATCACGGCCACATACGCTAAAATTTAACATCCCAGGCCGGTATTCATAGTGCAGTGTCTCTTTAAAGGTATCAGGGCACCCTGAGTTGCGCAGCTTATCGTCTAACCATTCTGTAATGTGATGTGGAATGATACATTTATTCTCGTATACTTTCTCATCATCAATATACAGCTCGTTAGCCATTGATGCAAATACTCCTTTAACTCTAGCATGCACCGATCTAGGTATTTGTTGAGAGATTTTTGGAAGATCGCTGCCTGTGACTAGATAAACTGTCTTACCGTCCATCCAGCTTAAGAAGGTCATAGTGAACCCGGAGGACATCTTGGTGCGTGATTCGGTTAATGTGCCGTCTATATCAAAGAGATAAGTCATTAAATTACATTAAACAACTTTAGCAAAATTACAACTTGTAATACGAGGGTACATCCAGCTAAACACGTGCGCATAAGCTCCATTAGGTGATTATATCTATCAAGTTTAAATTCAGCTCGCTTTACCCAACCGGGTTCATCTTTATACTTCTCTGTCATAATCATCCTCTAATCTAACTATGTCATCTTCACCAAAGTACGTACCAGTTTGCACCTCGATAAATACTAAAGGCTCTGTTTCGTCATTCTGAACTCTGTGCTTAGCACCTTGTGGTATACTGATAGTATAGCCAGGCAATATGATTATCTTCTTATCGTCCAATGTAACTGTAGCTACGCCTTGAATAACAGTCCATACTTCACTTCTCTTCTCGTGGTATTGATAGCTTAGTCTTTGGTCAGGTTCAACAACAATCTTCTTAACCTTACATGATTCACAATCAAATAGGACCACATAATGTCCCCATGGTCTGTTATCTATAGTCTGAGTTTGCATAATTTGGTACCGGTGGCCGGAGTCGAACCAGCACGGCTTTTAATGGCCGACGGATTTTAAGTCCGTTGTGTCTACCAATTCCACCACACCGGCATGTAATTATTAAATCGTATATATGCTAAACGCAAGCCGCTTCTTTATTAAATCGCTTACAAACTTCTTTAAATCTCTCTTGTGCTGACATGAGGTCATCACATGTCCACCCTTGAAGACCCCACAACGAGTTTCCAGGATATGTCTCTGCTGGTTCTATAAACGTACCACCCATCTTGTATCCCTTATGATTTGATATCTTTACTACTTCATAATGAGATCGCTCACCTGTCAATTGCCGACGTTCATATATAGCCACCTTACCTACTCGCTTTACTAGCTTATGATGGAAACCTGCTTTAGTGAACTCCTTCTTAAGTTTCTTCATACGTTAAGTATAAAGTCTTTTAAAGGAAACAGCAAGCTTATTGTGAAATTAGTTCGGCCTAGATATCTGCTTGAGAATATACGTCGCCTACAATGGGAGCAGTTTCGAATATTCTTACGTGACCTGCTAAATTTAGTTTTGTTGTCTTCATGTGACCTTTTACCATTTCTATGAGATGGTAACCTGCGGGGACATCGTATGGTGCTTCGTTATCATACTTAATAATGTTCTCTATAATACCTGTATCATTATTAATTAACATATATGTTTCTTCATAGTGATCTGGAGAAATTATTTCATTACTGTCAGGTGCATCTTCGGGTATAATGATATCTGCATGATAGGTACATTCAATATTTTCTCCATCTGGTTCATATTCAACACACTCACATGCACCTAACACTTTATAATATGCAGGAATTATTGCGATATCATTTCTACTAAGTACATTATCAATTAATTGTTCTATGCTGTCATACTTAAAATTGACAAATTTAATTTCGAAGTACTCGCTCAGCCTTACAAGTATAATATCTCTTTCTGGCTTCCGTCCAAATGGTGTACCATCTAATACATAACCTGTATTTAAATTCTCTAAGACTCTGTGTACGGTATTTATAGTTCCAATAGTATCAACGTGTAGATACTGTAAACCTTCTTCTTGACACTTCTGTAGTGCCCACTTTGTCTTACCAGCGCCTGGTACACCTATTGTAATATATATTGTATTCATTATGCGTATTCCTCAACCACAACGACACCTGATCCACCGGTATGAGATGCTGCCTTACCTACATCACTCCCTCCCTCAATGTTTATATCTCCGCCAGTGGCAGTACCATCGTCACCAGGATATGCGGTGTAATCTGGACCATAGTAATCATGCAGACCGCGTTTACCGCCCTGACCACCACCTGCAGTTAGCGTATTTGTACCGTCAGCAAATGAAGTATTGCCCCCGTACCCTGGGTGACTTGATCCTGTAGCTGAACCCGCAGTAGTACCAATAGTGACTGTTGCAACCGCAGGAGTAGTGATGAGTTTTTCGACCCTGCCACCGTGTCCACCCGGGTTTGTTCCCGACTCGTAGCCCACGTTCTGTACTCCGGTACCGTGAGATCCATGAACAATAACTCGAATAAAGCTAGTACCGCTTGAAGGTGTATAAGTACCGCTTGAAGTGAATTGAACTAATTTAGTTAGTGTCACTGGGTTCGATGCAACTGGTGCGGTAGATTGCGTTGTACCATCAGGAAAGGTTACTGTAGGTATCTTTAACGTACTAGATGAACTTAAAGTGCCATGTACGGATACGATTGATTCATCTCTCGGTCTAATATGATCTACATATACATTACTCATTAGTTACTGCTCCCTTACACAATAAATACCCTAGGTTCACATAGTTATTTATGCGAACCTGGTGCTATGTTACTTGATATCTATAGTTCTAGATCTAGGTTTTTCCGGTTCTTTCTTAGGAATAGCAATAGTAAGTAAGCCATTGTTAAAAGCTGCTTCGATTTTATCCGAATCAAGCTTATCAGTCAACGTGAACGATCGTCTAAACTGTGACCGTTTAAGTTCTTTAAGAATATAACGAGTATGCTTATCATCTTCATGAAGACCTTTTCGCTGGCCAGCAATGACAAGTAAGTTGTCTTTAACATCTACAGCAACGTCTTCTTTAGTTAAGCCGGGGATCTCTGCCTCGATAAAGACAGCATCATCTCCGTCGATGACGTCAACTCTAGGATAAGCTCCTTTAGCGAAATCAATGCCCATGTCCTTTTGCCAATCCGGCCAGGTATCGTTGAACATTTTATCAAAGATTTGATCTACTGAGGTTACTAACTCCCCGCGAAGTTCGGGGACCAATTGTCCGTGAATAGTATTGTATTTCATATTTTTACTTTCTGACCAGCTTTCGCTGCATCATTAACAGCCACATTATTGTGCACTGTTACAATTACTTATATTATAAACTCATTTTTGCAATGATTCAAGTAAGTATATTTTATCAAATACTGTTTTGTCTCCATAATAATTTAAAGGAGCGTAGTCTGGATATGTAAACCAATGATACTGATCTATAGTCCATTTCTTATGGACGAGTATGATGTATGTTTGATTCGGATTTGCCTTTAAGTATTTCATATCGACGGTTCTCAGCTTTACACCGTGTCGCTGCATCTCCATTTTTATTTCATGCGGCCATGTTAACTGAGCTGCATCCCTGCTGAAGATAATTAAACACTCTCGAGTATTGAACGGGAACGGTAGATCGTTATCTTGAATGCTCTGACTAATTTGCTTTGTTGTATATACACGTTTAAACTTAATCCCATTCTTAGTATAATATCTAGCAAGAGCATTTTTAATTGACGTAGGACCACAGCTATTATAATGTACCGTATAATAACCTTGATCATCTATGTGTGGTGGTTGTAAGATACCGCAACCGGAATTGAATAGAAATAATATAATTAGACACGGAGTCAGAAAATATTTCTGTAGCTTACTTATCACATAATTATTTAGGCGACTATAAGTTACTCAACTGTGACACTCTTTGCTAAGTGTCTCGGCCTATCAACATCGTAGTGTTTCTCCTTGGCCATATACATACTGAAGAATTGTAATGGTATCACGGCTAGTATCGGTTGAAGATAATCAGGCGCTTTAGGTAAATGTACGATATTATCATATGTGTCTTCTGGGAAATCTAAACCTTCTTGAGTTATAGCAATTATATGGCTATCACGAGCTTTAATCTCTTTCATAGTAGATACATTCTTGTCAAATAACTCCTTTTGAGGTGCGAGATACATACACATCGCATGATATCCAACTGCAGCTAATGGTCCGTGCTTGAGTTCACCAGCAGGATAGCCATGACACTCTATATAAGCTAGCTCTTTTAATTTCAGTGCACCTTCAATAGCTATAGGGTACATTAATTGTCTACCTAAAAATTTACATGACTGCATACCTTGCCACTTTGCTGATAATGTTTTGCAATAAGTACAGACATCTAATGTCTTCTCTACTAATGCAGGAAGCTTTCTAAGCTGAGAGATATATTTCTTTGCTTGTACTTTACTAAGGTTGTGCTTCCTACCTAGATAGATTGCTAGCATCACGAGTATTGTTAGTTGTGATGTAAACGCCTTACTAGACGCAACTGAGATCTCAGGTCCAGCATGTTGATATATACCCATATTAGTCAATCGAGCTATGGAACTAGATACGACATTAGTAATCGATATAACCATATGATCTTGAGCTTGAGCCTCTTCGATAGCTGTTAAGGTATCTATCGTCTCACCTGACTGACTAATAGCTACAATAAGTGTACCATCCTCTGTCGGGGTGTTCTTATACTTGTACTCTGATGAGTATTCTACACTAGCGGGTATACCAGCAATAGTCTCTACTAGATACTTCCCTACCAGGCCAGCGTGGTAAGCTGTACCACATCCTAAAAACAATACACGCCTAACTTTCTTTCTTAATTTTATACCACCGAATAGGACGTTAGTATAATCTTTGTTAAACCTACCCCTCATAGCATTTCTAATAGCTACAGGTTGTTCACGTATCTCTTTTTCTAAAAATGTACTATAACCTTCTCTATCAGTACCTGTATATTTGTGATCAACACCTGTTATCTTATACGCGTGATTTACAGGCTCGTCCTCCTTACGTATGCTGAGCTTATCTGCGTTAATTGTTGCGACATGGCCATCTTCGAGATATATTACGCGAGATATTTCTGGAGGGAGAGCATATGTATCACTAGCAATATACATCTCTGTGTCTTCTTTATTACCACCTATTACTAGTGGAGAACCTCTACGCGCTGCTACAATTGTCTTAGGATCATCAACGTGCATCACAGCAATACCATACGTACCCTCAACCTTCTCTAATGCTCTAGAGACTGCCTTACCTAAATCGAGTGTGTATTCGTCAGCAATTAGATTAGCGAGAACTTCTGAGTCTGTATCTGATTTAAGATCATAGTCAAATTGATGAGCGTTTTCTACTACACCATTATGAACTATCACAATCTTACCATCACTACTTATATGTGGGTGTGCATTTTTGGCGTTAACTCTACCATGAGTAGCCCATCTTGTATGACCAATCCCAATGGTAGATTTTGATTTGGATTTACCCTTGAGCTCCTCAGGGCCTCCGACCTTTTTTATAGTTTTGAACTTACCTTTATCAATTACAGATATGCCGCATGAATCATAACCTCTGTATTCAAGCTTCTTTAATCCGTCATATACTTCATCATAAGCTGCTTTAGTCCCTATATAACCAAATATACCGCACATTTTAATTACTTAGTTCTACTTCATTAAGTAGCTACTTGCTTCATGAGGTTTAATCTCTTTAAACACCTCTTTATACATCTCTGTATCAAAAATATCCTTTAAGGTGAACCCTTCATAAACTGCGTATTTCCATTTAGGGAAATTAATTGTAAACGATTTAATAACTTCATCTCCGTAATAGTCTCTCATTAGACCTACCAGCACTGCTTTCTGAGCATCCATATGCGTCATAATGTGGAAAGGAAGGTTGTCTTCTGCGTATATAACCTGTCTAACGTCTGGAGTAAATCCCTGTTCTGCAGTCTCATACATAATTTGCGCGACAGCGCCGCCAAGCTTACTTTTCATATGAGTATTTAATAAATAATCATATATGCCTGGGTCATACGGAAATTTACCTAAAAAGAAGGTACCCTCTCGTAAGGAGATTGATAACCTTGTTAAGACAGCACCCCATTTAAAACCTAACGATTGGGAGAGTGAAGTTGTGGCACATGACGCAATTGCAGCTAAAGAATCTTATAAATTTCCATCGTTCAAAGAGTTCTCTCAAATACTAGATGAAAATCTGGGTGCACAGCTTGGCCTTATGGCTGCTGGTCCTGCTATTGGTGCACTACGCCCGTTCACTAAATTAGGAGCACCACCAGTTGTAGATACGGTAGCGTCTATTGGAGTACCTCTTGCTGGTATGGGGTATATGGCTAATGCTGCAAAGAAAGAACAAGAAAAGCAATTAGCTATGCAGAGTGGTTACTGTAATCCAAAAGCTGGAGATAGCTGCAGTGATACGGATATAAAACGCGCCAAGAGTGCCCAGCAACAGCAACAACAAGCTAAGATCAATCAGGCATGGCAACAAAATCCGCAAAAGACATGACATTTGAAGAAAAGATAATTAAGAACTGTAAAGTTAGACAGCGTAACTTAATGCGCCCAGCTAAGATTGCTTTCGATAAGCCTGACACTGGTGTAACGATTGAGAAGAGAGGTGCTTATTTCTTAATTAAAGATAGTGCTGATATCACTATGAAGTATCTAGCTCACCTAGCGTATAGTTCATACAGTGACCCTATTAAAGACCTTAAAGGTAAATTTGCAGAAGCTGAAATTATCGGGTTTGTTGGTCGTTCAAAGAAAGAGCCTCATACAAAGCAACTATTACATATCATATTGACTGATATTGGTTCCGCTCAATATCAAAACGCAGTAGCAGTTAAGCCTATTCCACCTACCGAGACATCTTCAAGTGCTGATCATGACTATACAGTCAAGGATGATGAAGACGTCTATGGTGATTATGATTTAGAGGATGGTAATGAAGAAGAACAACCTGTTAATGTAGATGTAGAGACTGACATCGATGTTGACGACGCTTCAGCAGTCATCAATAAATTAGTGGAAGTGTTTCAGGCTAGATAATTTCAATGTAACAGGTACCATCTTGCACCGGGCCGTCGACACCTTCTTGCATAGTAACATCAGTCACTTCATAAGGTTCATCGTCAACTAGAACGACAGCAATGTCCTTCATTTGACTCTCGTCTAGTTCCTGTAACATATCAAACAGCTCTTGATAGTTCATAAATGTACTTATGTCTCTGTATACAAAAAAATCCTGCCTTTCGGCAGGATTTGTGGTTACACACCCCCTTTACAGTACGCTCAATTTGCCTTGAGCGACAGCCTTCTTCATCTCAGAAGTCACTGCGCGTTTGTTGACTTGACGAATAGAACGTGAATACTGATTCACTTCGTCGAGAACTCTAGCCCTCTCAACGGTATAAGAACCGTTAGTGTCTCTGGTCATCTTGACATATACTGTCTTAGGACGTGCGTTTGGTGCGAACAATGTTGTACTCATAACTTTCTTCAATTATAACATGAACGAAAGTAAAATCAACTATTTATTTTTACATTGCCTTATCGTCGTCCCCACCTAGTTCGAACTCGCCGCGGCCATCATCATTGTCGTCGTCTCCTAAATTTAGCAATACGTGATCAAAGGTAGTCGCTATGACGTCTAGTCCGTCTACGGTAGTGATATTAAAATAAGCATTTGCTTTATGCTCTTCTTTACCTTTCTGAACTGCTATAACTAAGTATTCGATTTTTTCTTCATGAAGTTTGTCCACCAGGTCGTGTATGAAGTCGTTAGTAGCCACGTAATTATTTATCCTTTACATCGAGAATGATATCGTAAAACTCTGTCGGTGCGACTTTTTTCAAAACTTGGTCGTCAAAAGCTTCCATCATTTCCGATCGTTTAAATCCTTCTGCTTTGCAGTAGTTAAACAGCTTGCCATTAAAAATTAAAAATACAACAGGGTCGTCTTCATACTCAACAACGTCTGTAGCAATAATACCAAATTGATTCGTCTCTATATTTTGCACAATAACGGAGTCATTTTTACGCGCGTCATCATCAAAAGCGTTCTCTACAATTAGTTCTTTATTATGCTTATTTGCACCTGCTAATAGTGCATCTACTATGATACCTAACTTTAAGTTCATTTCCCCTTCCTGATACATTCTGCTAATTGTACACCCCAGTAGTATAATGTAATTAAGATTAGCCCAAATAAATATATAGCAGTTGCCGTAGTCATCCAAAAACAGTCAGTCAATTGTCTAATCATAGTGAGCAATAAGTTTCTAGCATCTTTATTATATCGTGAGCCTCTTGATTAATTCTATAAGCAGTATCGTAATTATCAAGGTCGCTGTCGGTGGTTTTGATTATATGACAAGAATCCTGAGAAATAGCATCTACCTTAGCACGTATCGTAGATAACATATCTTTTAGCTGTTTGTTCTCATCGATCAAATCATTATCTGATCGGTTCATATAAGTATTTATACACAGATGTAGATAAATATATATGATGGACTGGTTTCCTACATTCAAAGACTATACAGCCATTTTAGATGAGAAGGCTCAAGATATGAAAGTATCAGGAGGTTTGCATTCTTCAGACGCTATGGATAAAGCTCGTATTATGTGGGCTCAAGAGAGAGGAGGAAAGCTTAAGTCGGGTTACGATTCACCGCTCCGGGCGCTTATAGCTGATCTACTTGCACCTAAATTTGATACAAGCAGCTCAGTAGGTAGATACTTTGATCAATCAATTACTTACCCAATAACGAAGAAGATTATGGGTCAGAAGGAAGCAGGTAACCCTCGAGGGTCAGGTAAGACCCGAGCTTAATAATCACCCATTGACCCACCACCTAAACCACCCGGGGTTTGACCAAAGTGTTGAGCAGCATAGTCTTGAGCAGCATATCGATCATCTTCCACTTGTCCTAGATCAGGAATCTCTTCATCACCAGTAGTAGCTTGTGCAGCAACTAATGCTCCTGTTTGAACGAACTTGTTGAGGATTTGTTTGAACTCACGAGGCTTGTCGTGAGCTAATTGTCTAAAGTCGATTGTATTAGCTAGTGTCTCTTTAAACTCTGCACCAGTCATACCATCTTGGAAATACTCTAACATCTCTTGTTCACGTACATCTAATTCAGATCCCGCAGCAGCATCAGCAGTATACTCTACGTTGTCTTTATATGTCTCACCACCATGAGCTGGTTTTCTACTTAAATCTTCTACATCTGTTGGTGGAGTATTAGCCAAGTCAGCTCTAATGTCACCTTTGACATCTTCTACTTGGTCAACATCAACTTCTGCACCACGCTCTGTAATAGCAATAAAGGGCTGACCGTGTGAGTCGTCTAGCATATCATTAGCAATAACACGAGCATTATATCTCACATTTGTCGATGGGCTACCTTCATATGCTTCAGGAGCATCTAGTCTATCACTCTTCACGAATTCTTCAATCTGACCTCTGAGCCACATTGAAACGCTCTTTTTACCTCTAGCTTCATGCTTCTCACCGATATCTAATGGTAATAAATTACCACCACCATCCTTAGGAAAGAGGCTCATCACGTGGTTTACAATTCTATCAACTGCATCGTCGCTTAACAAATTAAAGCTACGCTTAGTATCACGTTGATCATCAGAATATCCCCACGAGTCACCGCCTAGCTCTAATGGTGGAGCTTCATTGAGAAGCCTTTGAGAATAAGCTTCAAATATGAGTTTAGAATCTTTATCAAGCATCATAA
>CEUS01246502.1_pt1 | contig 10411 bp, 11 predicted proteins | sample 427031 | NCBI WGS metagenome assembly CEUS01 (sample SAMEA2622837, study PRJEB7988) | marine metagenome | biome: marine biome (ENVO:00000447); feature: marine epipelagic mixed layer (ENVO:xxxxxxxxx); material: "saline water (ENVO:00002010), including plankton (ENVO:xxxxxxxx)" | depth 140 m | reverse complement strand
TATCTATAGTATATTTAATAATTTTCCAATATGATATATTTTTAAAGCATAAATTTTTAGAATTTAAACTTATTTTTTTACCTCGTATCCATTTTTGTAAATCAGTTTTATTAGCATTTAATTTTGAATATAAAAATTTAATGTTATTTTCGTCATCTTTATATTCAATAACGGATCCTTTAAATTCAGATTCATTGTCTTCTAAATATTCACTTTGATTTTTATATTCCTCGACTTTACATTGTAAAAAATCACACACATCTAAATCACAAACTTCTAATTGTCCCTGCATTTGATCATAATAATGAGGTGGAATATCATTTTCTTTAAAATCTCTACTATAAGGAACTTTAATTTCTAACATTATGCCATCCGGTGTAATTCCATCGGGAGAAGCACCTAAAAATGAATATTTCGGATGAGGAATACATCCGAATTCTATTACTTCTGCATTTTTTAAATATCTATAAATATCTGTAGCAACTTCTTCATATTTCACACCCCATCTAGTAAATATATTTCCAACAAATTTAGTTCCTAAGCCACATTTGGTTTTCAATACTTGTTTTTGTGAAGTATATTTATTATTACCTAAAATTGATCCAAAATCGCTAGCAGTTATCATATTTTCTCTCATCTTATGCCATTCTGGACTACGTTGTTCAGGTAATTTAATTTTTTTTAAATTTTCTACAATAATTCGTCTATTTTCTAAATTGTTCATTGTATGTTTATTTAAATTATAATCTTTTTATATAGATAATGGAAAAACATACAATAATGAAATATGGCCCATATGTTATTGAGAATAGTGAACCTAAATTTAAAAAAGAGCCTATAATCGAAAAATTCAATAATAGTTTACGAAGTTTAGATGATTTAGAAATAGAAATAGAACATATTAATACACAAAAAGTATATAGAAATAATAAGGAATTATATGCTCATACGATTAAAATAATATTTTTAGAAGAAATATTATTCGATAACATATAGTTGAACATCCTGTAGGTGGACATTGTACCGTAAATATGCAAGAAACAATTCTTTCTTGCTATTTAGGAATACTTCCTATATTTTTACCTATTGAAACTCAAGAAACATTAAGGTCAATTTATGGTGAAGATATTGAAATTCGAATTATATTTGAAATTCGAATTATATTTGATAATATTATTGGTATTTATTATGATGTTGGAATTTAACTTGTATTATCTATTTAAAAGTTCTATTTATTTTATTTCTAATTAATATATGGACAATTGTACCAGTTGTTATTCAATGTGCCCTAATAATGTTTGCCAATCAAAAATTGTAACGTTACCATGTGATCCTAATTCTAAAAAAGAGTGGTTTAAACATAAACTTCCACAAGGTTTAGATCCAGTACTATCTAATATTTATAACGGATGTTGGATGTGTAATTATGAACCAGCACAAACACAAAATAATAAATTATGTCAAAGAAATTATTTAGATTATGGTGGATATCAACCATACAATTTAGGTTATCAAGTAGATGTTGATTCAGTTTTAAAAAAAATAAATAGTTGTATCAAAAAAGATTAACATATAAAAGAAATGATTTATTTATATATTAAATGATATTATACGCAATAACACCTGCATTAGGTGCATTAAGAAACTATTCTAAATATAAACAATTCCAAATAGAATTATTTATTAGAACACCGATAACATATTTATTAATTTATAAAATACTTTCAGTTTTAAGAGTTAAAAACAATACATTTATGATATTAATTCTAGAAAGATGGGTTTTTTTAGTCTTTAAGACAATATTATCATTTATAAATGATGATTATAATATAAAAAAAGAAAAATATAGAAAAAAATATGGTTTATTATATCCTTAATCTATATTTAATGGTTTTTTAATAAATTCATTTGTGTATTTTTGACCTATCTTAACCGATGCATCAAAATTACTTATTTTTTTATCTTCAACATTTTTTCTCATTGATAACATTTCTTTTAGACGATGTAATTCAAAATTATCATTTTCAAATACCATATTATAAATTGTAGGGAAATTTAAGTGTAATCTCATATATCTTTTCACAAATGTTTTTCTATATTCATTTGAATTAATTATTTTAAGTTTTTTCATTTCAGTCATGCTTTTAAATTCTATCATATCAGTTACATATTTTAAAATCTCTTCATTTGTCATTTCTTTATCTTCTTCATCTTGATTATCAAAAAGTTGTTTAATCTCACCTAAATTATTACTAACTTGACTATCAATATTTGGTTGATTTTCTGTAGAAATTTGAACATTACTAGACTCCATTTATTATATTAAATAAATATTTTTTAAATAATATTTAAATATTATTTAAATAATATTTAAATATTATATGGAATTATCGAATGAACTAAAAATATATCACAATTAATGCAAACAAAAATACCTGATCCATATTTATTAAAGTACATCTTATCATTAAAAAAATTTATTGAACAAAAAGAAATATTAAATTATCATAATGATCGTTGGAATAATATTGGTTTGAAATATAAACCACACTCTCATTCAAGTGGTGAATGGGATAAATATGGTCCATTTTCTATAAATCATAGTGAAAATGAATATTCAATTGTGAAAGATAAAGTTTTAAATTTTTATAACGAAACAGATATATCATATCAAATTGTTTACTTACTTCATCATTTAATATGTATGAGAAATAAAAAAAATAAGAAACAGACAAATTATATGGATTTTTATCAAATAAAATTATGAATAAAATGAGAAGAGTTTAAATATTTCAAAAGTATAAAAATTATTTAAATTTAGTTTCAATAAAATTATTCTTTAACTTTAATCGTTTTAGTTTTTTTAGCAGCCTTTTTAGCAGTTTTTTGAATATCAATTGAAATATTTTCATCAAACGATTTGCTTAATTTATGATCATCTAAAATTTTCATTGTGCTTTCAAAATCAGAATCAGTCGTATCTTCAATAGTCGAATATAAATCATCAATTTCTTCTTCCAATTCTTTTTGATCAATCTTGTTAATAGTGTCAATGTCAACATCTTTATAATTATCAAAAAAGTTTTTCTCATCTAATAATACATCAAAATAATTTGTACCAATCTTACAATGTTGTCCAGTCATAATGTTGGCAGAAACACCTTTCATATTATCATCTTCTGCAAAGATCGAACTCTTAATTAAAACATCAACGACTTCTTCAAAAGAAGCTTTCGCAAATGGACTATATTCTGGAGATTTATTAATTCCATATCTTGCTATCTGCATCAACTCGCCTTTCAAGCACATCATATCGGCTAATAATGCATGATGCCTATATATAATTTTTTGTTCTAAAATAATATTAAATTCTCTAACTAAATATTCTCTACAAGCCTCGATTCCAAATAGATTTAAAATTTCAAGTACCTCATTTGTAATTGTTCTATACTCATCAACCATATCGTGTCTCAAAATATTTTCTAAATTTGTACCAATACAATTTAATATTTGTTCTTCCTTAATGAAATAACTACCATCTTCATTATAACTTACTGACTTCACGGTATTAATTGTAGAATGTTCAATACCATTGATACCGTGAAGTGTTATTGAAAGTATTTCTTTTTCTAATTCTTTTAAAAAATGAATATAATCAATATCTAAATTTTCACTTTCTTTAACTCTTAAAATCATATTTAATGTTGCTGCATTATCATCATTAATAATGCAACTAATATCTGTTTTATTATTAAAATTATTAATAATAATCAAATGAATGTCATTTAATGTTAAATTTTTACTAATAATCTTGTCTTTATCAAATTCAAAATTAATTATCCACTTGGATAATTGTTCTTCATCACATAATTCTGTATTAATTATACTATTAAATTCTTGAAAAACTTTAATAAATTCAAAATTTTCATCATTAATTAAATTATTTGAAGAACTGCTATTATATAAAATAGTAGATTTACTGACAATATCTTCCATTTTAGTATATTCTAATTGAGATCTTGCATATTCCGCCATTTCTAAACTTTGATTAAATTCATCTTTTAAATAAATTGTCATTTGAGCACTTCTAACTGTCTTTGACACATTGATTATTTCAGAAAATCTTTCTACACCCTGAGATATAGCATTTCCAGTACCAGCAGTATGGAATGTATTTAAAGTTGCTTGCTGTAATTCTTCATAATATGATTGTTCTACTATAATACCAACCAATTCACCTGGCTGAATGAATGATTTTAGTAATTTAATTTTAATATCATCAATTAATAAATCATAAATATTTTTTGAAAATCTTAATTTAAAAATGCACATTTTTGTAGATAATAAACTTTGAATTAATAATTTAATTAAAATCATGCTGTCTTTTTCTTTAATAAATTTCATAAAATAATTTATTAATTTTTCATTTTGTTCTAATATATATAAAGGACTTATATCAGATAAATTTGCACTTGTGATCTTAAATTTTAAACAAATATTATTAATCATTCTAAATAAATCAATAGGTGAATTAAATTTGGAATCCATTAAATCCATATATTTAAAATAATTATGTCTAATATTATTTCTTCCTTCTAACAAAACTTTATATTCATTGTCTATCAGATTTGAGTCTTTATTATTTTTTAAAAATGCATTTTTAGTAGCAGCCGTCATAGAAACAAATACTTCATTATTTTTATCAGATAAATCATAATAAAATTCTTCAAGCATCTGTTTATCAGTATATTCAATAATTGTTAATCTTTGTTTAGATAAACATGTCGGATTCATATTATCATCCCCATATGCAAATTGAATAATGGTATTCATTGAATTTCTAATAGTGAGATCATAGCAAACAATAAGATCTTCCATTGATTTAACAAGTCTTCTCGACACATAACCAACACCTGCTGTTTTAACTGCAGTATCTATAACACCAATTCTACCACCCATCGCATGAAAAAAAGTTTCATGCGGATCCATACCAGATATAAAAGAATTCTTAACAAAACCTTTAGATTCTGCAGAATAATTATATTTACAAAAATGAGGTAATGTTCTATCAGTAAATTTAAAACCAATGCGTTCACCCCATATATCTTGTTGACCGACCAATCCAGATATCTGCAACATATTTAATGTTTTCCCCTTTGAACCAGATGTTATCGTTCTATTTAAATTATTCATATCACTTAAACTCGCCTTTAAAATTTTACGACAGTTTTCTTTAATATTTGTTAAAGATTGTCTAATGTCTCGCTCCATTTTAAGTCTCAAATATTTCTTTTCTAAATCAGGATTAAAAATACCATTGTTCATTTTATAAATAATTTTTTCAGTTTCCACCATTCCATCTAATTTAAATTTATTCATTTCATTTATAACATTTTTTTTTGATACAATATCTCCAACACTAAATGATAATGAAAAATTTTCAAACCACCGTGTGATTATTTTCTGACAATCATCTAAGAATTGTTTACACTTATTAGCATTATAGATATTAAAAATCATATGAACTAATCCTCCCATTGATGCACCTATAATTTTAGCATCAAGTGTTCCTTTTTTTAATAATCCATTGTCTATTACTATTTTTTCTTCACTATTATTTAATGTTTCTAAACTTAATTTAGGCAATATCATTGAAAAAACTTCTTTACCTGTCCAACTTGTTTTATCCATATCTATAGTGAACTTATCATTATAAGCAAATAAATTCATTAAATCCCATTTTGAAAATGAAACATCAAATTTAGTTAAAGAATATGCACCAACTAAAGTATCCTGAATAATACCAATAACTGGTTTACATTTTCCCGGAGTAATAATTTGCGTTGGCACAATTGCAATTTCTTTTAATTCCATTTTTGAACCATAACTTTGTGGGATATGAGCATTCATTTCGTCGCCATCAAAATCTGCATTATACGGAGTTGTTGTAGTAACATTTAATCGAAAAGTTGAATATGGTAATACTATAATTCTATGTGCCATCATTCCCATTCTATGCAATGTTGGTTGCCTATTAAATAAAACAATATCACCATCAATTAAATGTCTATAAACGGTATCGCCAATTTCTAGTTTAATAGAATAAGAACTCCTTATATTTAATGAATATTCAGAATAATTAATTGTTCCATCATCCATGATTTCCTTTTTCCTAATTCTTTTTAAACCAGGGTATTTATTAGGACCATTATCTAAATAAACATTTAATCTATCTATATTTAATTTAGTCACCTTTTCTGGAAAAGTTACAGTCATTGCTACTTTTAATGGAATGCCAAATTCATCTATCTCAATGTTTGGATCAACTGATATTACAGTTCTACCAGAATAATCAACACGTTTACCCATTAAATTACTTCTAATTCTACCATCTTTTTGTTTTAATCTTTGTACTAAACCTTTTAAACTTCTAGAAGATCTCTGAGCCAATGTTGGAATATTTGAAACATCATTATTAATTAAACAAATCACATGATATTGTAATAAACCGAAATGTGTATCAATTGTTTTCTTATCAGCTTCTTCGTCAATTTTATTTTTTAAATGATGCGTAGATTTAACAATATTATTCAATAAATGTGTCAAATCATCTTCAGCTCTTAAATCATTATCATGAATTGCGGCTGGTCTAACTTGAGGTGGTGGTATCGGTAAAACCGTAATGATTAACCATTCTGGTCGCGAATATTTCGGATTAAAACCTAAAAATTCAGAATCTATATCTGAAATTCTTCTAAATATATTGTAACAATTTAGTGGTGACATTTTAATTTTATTAGTTAAATTAGATTCAGTTGATTGAAGCGCTTCACTGCTAATCGTTGCATGAATTTCTAATGGAGATTCATTAGTAGGAACTTTATCTGCTAATAATTTTTCATATTTAGTTGGTTGCATCTTAAAACACGCATGATTAAATTGACAAGTCTTCATCTTAGTTGATAAACTATAAATCATAGCGAATCTTTGATTATTCGATTTATTTTCTAATTCAGATAGAATAGTTGGATCAGATTTGTCTATTAGAATATTAGAACATCTAATACAAACGCATTTCAATAATTTTTTCACATAATCTATAGTATTAATATTAAACACTGGTAATGGTAATTCAATTTTACCAAAATGACCTGGACAAATGTCATTATAATTACCACAAGTTACACATACACCATTTTTATCAGAACAACCCATTCTAGGATCAAATAAACCATTTATTTTTGGTTCACCTCCTTCATATGTTTCAGAATTAAAAATTTCACATACTGCTCCTTTTTTAATTTGTTCTGGATTTAGTAAACTAAGATTGAGTTTATTTATTTGCGAAAAATTTGGATCGTCCAATTCATTATGTAATTTATAAATTGACATATATATATATTTATATATATCTTTATATAAAAACATTTTTCATTTTTTAATTTAAAATAATAAATTATAATGGTAAAAAATAATGATTCGTCGCATCAAATGGTTACTCGTTCCAAAACAAAAGTAAATACTAAATCTAAATCTGAAACTGATGTACCTGCTAAGAAACACATAAAGAAAAGGAAAGCAATTGCCCCAAAAAGAAATTTAGTAAAACAATCAAATGATGACGATGTTGGTGACGATAATTTTAATGAATTAGCATTTTTATTATTTTTATTACAAAAGTTAGACAGCAATAATTTATGTAACATAAAATATGTTGATAATGAATATAAAATTGAAGAAATAGATGATGATGAAAATATAATAGATGATAATGATGAAGAAGAAATAGTATTATTAGAAAACAATTTGTTAAACGTTGATTCTAATGATACTCCATTTAAACACAAAATATTAAGAAGTAATCTCGCAGATGAAACGAAAAGAAATATAATTAATAATATAAATTATTTTAATACACTTAGTGAACATTCTAGTGAATATCAAAAAATGAAGACATGGATTATGAATTTAGAACAAATTCCTTTTGATAATTATATTGATTTACCAGTATCGTACAATTCAACAGGTGATAAAATTTATAATTTTTTAAAAACTTTGCAAACTAATTTAAATAAATGTATCTATGGACAAATTAAAGCTAAGGAATCTATTTTACAAATCGTTACACAAATAATCACTAATCCTAAAAGTACTGGTAGTATAATTGCTTTGAAAGGACCACCTGGTGTTGGAAAAACATCTCTGATTAAAAATGGTTTAGCTAAAGCATTAAACCTTCCATTTGGTTTTATTACATTAGGTGGTATTAATGATTCATCTTATTTCGACGGATTTTCATACACATATGAAGGATCTAAATATGGTAAAATATGCGATGTATTGATAAAAACTGGTTGCATGAATCCAATAATATTTATGGACGAATTAGATAAAGTAAGTAATACAGATAAAGGTGATGAGATTAATAATTTATTAATTCACATTACAGATTTTACACAGAATAATCATTTCGAAGATAAATATTTTTCAGGAATTCCATTAGATTTATCTAAAGCCATTTTTATATTTTCATTAAACAATGATTTCAATATTAATCCAATATTAAAAGATAGATTAAATATAATTAATTTAGATGAATTTCAGATTCAAGAAAAAGTTAAAATTGCTTTAAATTACTTAATACCAGAAATTAAATCAAATATTGGAATTAAAGATAGTATACAATTTGATGGAAAAATGATTGAATATATTATTTTAAATTATTGTTCTACTGAACAAGGTGTTCGTGAACTAAAAAGATGTATCGAAACTATTTTTAGAAAAATAAATGTTCTTAAATATAGTAAAGATTTAAAATTAGATTTTAAAATAAATGAATTTAAATTTCCATTTAATATTAATAAAGAATCAATTGATGAACTATTAAAAGATAGGAAGAAAAAAGATACAGTATCACAACTAATGATGTATACTTAACCTAATTGACTAGTTTCCTAAGAAATACTTGATTACGGTGCTTCTGCACTAAATTCTATAGTTCCGTTATATTCTTTTTCTAATAACGTAAATATTAATTCATCCGGTTTCTCTGTTGTGGGTAATTTAGGTCCTCTATTATTAATTTTCATTGCATGTTTTTTCCATTCAGATATATATCTACTTGCTGGGCGAGTAATCAATGGTTTAGCACTAATTTTTAATTCTAACTGATTTGACGGTGGTAATATATTAAAAGACAATTCTTTTTTACTATCGTCAAATTGGCCTTTAGTATCTCCTATTTTAAAAATAAAATCCTCTAATATAGGTTCTCCGTCTTTTGGTTTAGAACTTTCAAATTTCAATATAAATTTATAATTAAAATGTTCTAATTGATTATAAAATAATATTTTTACTAGTATCGATAATATTAATACAGAAAATATTGTACAAATATATTGACAAGTTTCTTTTCTTAACGAAAATTTCATATATATATATTAATAAATTTTATTAATATATTAATTAAATTAAAAACTATTCAAAAACTATTGAAAAACTAAATTTAAATATTATTCATTTTTCAAGGTTAAGCCTTTTGTATAATCTGTTGATCCCGGAATTGTAAATGTTACTGGTCCATCATGTGTCGAAGAGGTGGGGATTAAGGGGGTGGTTGCATCGGGAATCATAAGTTTCAGTGTAGTCATATCAAAACTATTTACTCGATTTGGTTTTTTTGAAATAGTTAAGATTATATCACCGGTCGGTTGTTGCATATCAAAAGACAATTCTGTGTTAGCTGTATTCCATCGTCCTGTAATGGTTCCTATTTTAAAATCAAAATCATTCATTGTAGGATCAGTTGGTTGCGGAGTAGGTTGTGTAAATTTTAATGTAAAACCATAACTAAAATGTTCAAATTGATTATTAAATAATATTCTTATAAATATTGATAATACTAATACGGAAAATATTGTGCAAATATATTGACACGTTTCCTTTTTTAACGAAAATTTCATATATAAATTATAATAATATTAATATTTTGATTAATAAAATTAATTTATTTAAAATTAATTTATTTAACATTAATTTAATCAGTTGAACAAAAACTATGTTTTTTATAATAATTCAAGTTTATTAAATCAATTTCATATTCTTGAATATAAAGTACTTTATAAGATTAAAATAAATTATTACGTGAATTATAATATTATGACTTTCTAATTCTAATTTTAACAATAATATTATTTATCATAGTATTGTCATAGTTACTTACTTTTAAAAAAGTTCTTAATTGTTGCTCATCTTTATTATAAGAATTGAAATGTTGAATATCTAGAAGTTCCTTTGAAGAATCAAATATATTATAATTCATATTATCATTTATATAAAACAGACTATTAAAATGATTTTTAAAATATTAACAGTAAATTGAAAGGATTGTATCTATTTTATCTTTATGTAC
>CEUS01213045.1_pt1 | contig 10423 bp, 10 predicted proteins | sample 427031 | NCBI WGS metagenome assembly CEUS01 (sample SAMEA2622837, study PRJEB7988) | marine metagenome | biome: marine biome (ENVO:00000447); feature: marine epipelagic mixed layer (ENVO:xxxxxxxxx); material: "saline water (ENVO:00002010), including plankton (ENVO:xxxxxxxx)" | depth 140 m | reverse complement strand
CACTTAAAAGAAAAATAAATGTCATTACACCAAACAAAGCCTTAATTTCAAAACATGGAGATTATTTATCTAAAATTGCAGAAAAAAATAAAGTTAATCTTGAATTTGAAGCATCTGTAGGTGGGGGAATTCCTGTATTAAGAACTATTAAAGAAAGTTTAGCAACAAATAAAATATTCAAGATTTATGGAATTCTAAATGGCACTTGCAACTATATTTTAACTGAAATGGAAAATACAAAAAATTCTTTTTTCAATGTATTAAAGAATGCTCAGAAATTAGGTTATGCAGAACCTGAAAATCCTAAGCTTGATTTAAATGGATACGATGCTCTTTCTAAAATTAGAATTCTATCTTCTTTAGCCTTCAACACAAAAATTTCTAACAAAAATTGCTTAATGGAAGGAATTGAAAATATAGATTTAAAAGATATAGAAATAGCAAATCAACTTAATTTAAGAATAAAATTGTTAGGCATAACAGAAATAATTAATAATCAATTATTTGAAAGAGTTCATCCATGCTTAGTTAAAAAAAATACTTATATAGGCAATGTAAATGGCGTAATGAACGCTGTAATATTAGAAGGTAACCCTGTTGGTGAAAGCGTATTACAAGGTGAAGGGGCTGGACCTGGAGCTACTTCATCTGCATTAATGTCAGATCTTTTATCTATATTGAGAGGTAATATTAAGTACCCTTTTGGAATATCTTATAATAAGAGAAAAAAAATAAAAATTTATGATGTTAATAAATATTCGAATTCTCTTTATGTTAGATTGGAAGTTAAAGATAAGCCTGGTGTATTAGCTTCAATTACTAAACAATTAGCTAAATATAATATTTCTGTTCAAAGATTAATACAAATTCCTGATCATAAAAAAAAAACAGCATCTATTGTAATTATTACTCATGAAGCAAATGAACTTAATTCCAAAAAATGTTTAAAATCATTTAGATATAACAAAAATATATTGAAAGTTCCTGTCTTGATTAGGCTGTTTTAATAATGGAATTATACTTAAAGTTATTCGAAGTAATATTTCCAGTATTTTTTATTATTGGAATAGGATATTTTTTAGGAAAAAAAAACCCTAATTTGGATACATCTTTTATTACAAATTATGCTGCTAATTTTGGAACACCCGCATTAGTAATTTTTGCTTTAACCTCAACTGGAATAACTTTCTCTTTATTTGCTGAGTATTTCATTTATTCATTAATATTACTAACAAGTTTTGGAATTGTTGGACTTATATTTCTTATTTTGATGAAAAAAGATTATATTAGGGAGTTACCTCCATTTATATTACCAAATACTGGTAATATGGGAATTCCAATATGCTTATTTGCTTATGGAAAATTAGGCATGGGTGTTGCTGCTGCAATTTCTTCTTTAGTTGTTGTATTGCATTTTACTTTGAATATTTTTTTAGCAAAAAAAAAATTTGATTTTGAAGTTATAATAAAAAGTCCAGCTTTTTATTCAATTATAATTACAGTTGGTTTTTTGTATTTTAATATTTCTATGCCACAATTTGTTTTAAATACTGTGATGCTTTTAGCTTATACAATGATTGTGTTAATTTTAATGTCTTTAGGTATAGGTTTAACACAAATGAAAGTTTTTTCATTTGCATCCTCTGTTATTACTTCAATTGGAAGAGTAATTTTAGGTCCAATAATTGGTTTTATTTTAATTAAATTTTTTAATTTATCTGGTTATGCGGCAGGAGTTTTATTAATTCAATCTTCCATGCCTAGTGCAATTTTGTGTTATCTTATTGCTTCAATTTATTCACCTAAAGAAATTGTTGATAACATTTCAAGCACAATAGTTGTTTCTACAATTATGTCCTTAATAACAGTCCCTATAACTGTTTTTATAGCTTTAAAATATTTTGCTTAATGAAAGCCATAATTATTAACTTAACAGCATGGATGATTGTGCCAATTATGGATGCTTTAGCAAAGTATTTAAGTTGGTCACTACCAGTTTTACAGATTACTTGGGGCAGATATTTTTTCACAGTTGTAATAACTGTTACATTTATGCTTATTTTTTGTAGACATCAGATTAAATGGTCTGAGAATCCTAAATTACAAATTATAAGAGGTTTAATTCTTTTGTCTGCCAACTTACTATTTTTTTATTCAATATCAGTAATATCATTAGCAAAAGCTCTTACTTTAGCATTTGTACATCCTTTAATAGTGACAGCATTATCCCCAATATTTTTAAGAGAAAGAGTTGGGTTTAGAAGATGGATTGCCGTTATAATTGGATTTATTGGAGCACTTATAGTAATTAGACCAGGCTTTTTAGATTTTAACCTAGCTAGTTTAGCTGCTTTTGGATGTGGCGTTTGTTATGGATTTTATTTAATGATTACTAGAAAGCTCAGCGATACCGATAACCCTTTATTAACCTTATTATTTACCGGTGTAGTAGGGACTATAATAATGTCAGCAATTATGCCTTTTGTATGGATACATCCCACTATTAATCAGTGGAATATGTTGATTTCTATTGGTCTTGTGGCCTCAATAGCCCACGCTTTTATAATTGTTTCATATAGAATGGCTGATGCTAGTAAATTAGCTCCATTAGGATACTCTGAAATTATTACTAATATTATTCTTGGTTATTACATATTCGCGGATTTCCCCGATATGTTTACTTTCATTGGTTTATTTATCATTGTTTTATCAGGTATTTATGTTGTTAGAGGGGAATTATTAAAAATATAATAAGACAATATTACTTAACTATATATTAATATTTTAATTTAATTATAGTTTATAAACTATTGTAAATATTACATAAATAGAATTACTTAATAAATATTATAAATTAATATAAAATACTATAAATAAGCATAAAAAATATTAATATAGGGTCAAATTTTGACATAATAACTATATATCTATGATTTTAAAAAGGTTAATAAAACTAATACCTTAATAAACTGATAAAATGCAAATAATTAAAAATTTGTTTGAAATTAATTCGAAAATATTAATTAAAAATAATTTAAACGAGATTCTTTATTATAATTAGGTAAAAAAAAGGACTTTTATTGACAGCTTTGCATATATTGAATATGGCGTTTAAACAGCCATAGATAGGGTTAATTTAAGTATATTTAATTACGTGGTACAACTAATTAGTGTATTCACAAAAAAACAACAAAATATGACAAATATTAAAAAAAATATTGGTATTACTAGCTTTTAGACCAAAAAACCTTCTTTTTTTAAGAGTTTTTTCTTTGTTTTTATACCTCCAGGACCAGAATAACCGCCCATGCTTCCATCTGATCTAATAACACGATGACATGGCACTTTAGGTGCATAAGGGTTTTTACCGCACGCATTAGCAACTGCGCGTGCTGATCTTGGATTTCTTATTGCTATCGCTACTTGTTTATAGGTTTTTACCTTACCTTTTGGTATTTTCATAAGAAATTTCCAAACTTTTATCTGAAATTTAGTGCCTTTAAGGATCATAAAATGAGAAAAACCCTGTTTCTCTGTACCATTTCTGGCACAAAGAACAGTAGTTTTGGCACGTCGTTTTATGCGCTACCGCCATGCCTTCCACTCCGTGATTTTAGCGCTACTTCGCGGAGTTTTCTGCCCTCTGGGCTTGAATCTCTCGATTTTTCCCCAGCTGGCCAGTTAAGAGTTGCCTCTTAATTCATTTTCTAATTTATCAGATTGCAATGGTTGTATGTATCACTTTTTAGTTGTTTTTTTTGAGTTTTTAACAGGGTAGAAGAATGGGGAAAACTTAAATTATAATATTAATAGTGAGATAAGAACTATAAATCCAATAGCTATAATGCCAAATATTGAAGCTATTATCTTGTTTTTAGTATTTTCTTTCAGTTTGGGCCAACTATTCATTATAAAAAATGTGATAATTACTACTAAAAGGGCAATTATAAGATATTTAGGCATATTAAATTACTATATTAACTTCTTCCAGACACATATTTATATAGTTTTTTAATTTTTTCACTAGCTGATTTTGTTAAGATTCCTGGAATAATAGCATGTAAAACAGCCTGCATACCTCCTAAAATCATTATAAATCCTACTTTTATTGCCGCTTTAAAGTGCTGAATATATGATTCATTAGCTTTATTAAGATGTTCTTTTGAGCTTGTTATCATCTTGTATTTAATTATTTAATTTAATTATAAAGATTAAATTATTGAAATATATAGTTTATTTTACTTTTATTACTAAAGTTCTAGATATAAAATTGCGCAATCCCTGATTTTTGTTTTGTATAATGAATAATTAAAACACCTATAATTGTTAAAAATGATAAAATTAGCAAATTTAGTTCATTGTAAACAGTGTTCATAGGATTGTCTTCAAAAAATGGAATTATTATAATCATCAGAAAAATTGGTATTAATGCTATATACATAATTCTTAATATAAGCCTTGACATACAAAATACATTAATATATTACTAACGATAATTAATTGTTATCAATAGCAATATATGAATGAACTTGTTACAAACCTAAAATCACTTCATGAGGAAACATTAAATAACCTCAAGAATTCTAAAGCTAATAATACTTTAAGAGCTTATAAATCAGATTATAAGGACTTCGAAAAATTTTGCTATACTCATGGTTTTGAATCATTGCCAACACTGCCAAAAATAGTATCTCTATATATTACCCACCTATCAAAAAACTGTAAAATAAGTACTTTAAGACGAAGATTAGTGTCTATTAGCGTTGTACATAAGTTAAAAGGACATTATCTAGACACAAAACATCCCATAATCATCGAAAATTTAATGGGTATAAAAAGGGTAAAAGGTAGCATTCAAAAAGGTAAAAAACCTATATTAATCAATCATTTAAAATTAATAATTAATGTAATAAATGAAGAAAATATAGATGAAATTAAAAAAGCACGCGATAAATCAGTAGTTCTAATAGGGTTTGCAGGAGGTTTTAGACGAACTGAATTAGTATCAATTGACTATGAAGATCTAGAGTTTGTTTCTGAGGGGCTTAAAATAATGATTAAAAGATCAAAAACAGATCAATTTGGAGAAGGAATGACGAAAGGTCTACCCTACTCTGATAACCTAGAATATTGTCCGGTTACCAATTTAAAAAAATGGTTAGAATTATCAAAAATTAAGTCTGGTCCAATATTTAGACGTTTTTCAAAAGGATCTACAATTACAAATAATAGATTAACAGATCAAACTGTGGTTTTATTAATAAAAAACTACCTAAATTTAGCAGGAATTGATAATTCAAATTTTTCTGGTCACAGTTTAAGATCTGGTTTTGCTACAGTAGCAGCAGAATCTGGAGCGGATGAAAGAAGCATAATGGCAATGACAGGTCACAAAACAACTCAAATGGTAAGAAGATATATAAAAGAAGCAAATATATTCAAAAATAATGCACTGAATAAAATAAAGTTTTAATTTTTATTAATTCTATCACCTATTCTAATAATTTTAGAATTTTTAATATTATAAATGTATCTAAAAGGGTCAATAATAATTGAATTTTCTGGAAAATTAAATTTAATAAAATCCGGATGTTTGGTACCTATAAAAAAGGTATGTAAAATATCTTTTTTGCCCCAATTAAAAGTATTTTTCACGTCATCAAAAGATTTATCTATATAAGGGTCCCATGAAAATACTTTTTTACCTTTTTCTTCTAAGATGTTTTGTAAAAGTAAAGATGGACTACCTAAAACAAGGTTTGTTTCTGGCTTAAAAGTTTTACCAAGTATATTAATTTGTCGGTTTTGAGAATTTTCAATTATAATTTTTGACAACCATTCAGTTTGTTTTTCTCTTTGCATCATTATGCCATTAAACCAATCATAAGAAAGATTTAACTTTTGAGACAAATGACTTAAAGCAATATTATCTCTTGGGTGACAACCTCCACCATCGCCCATACCTCCACTTAAATATGCATCAGAAATTAATCTTCTATTGGCCATTTTAAGAGCGTTTGTTACATCATCTATATTTGTATTTGGCAAATGATGACAAGCTTCCATAATTGTATTAACAAATGAAATTTTTGTAGAAATCATAGTATTATATGAAACTTTGATTAATTCAGCATTTTCGATTGTTGTTTTGTAGAAAGGTGAATCACATATGGTTTTATAAAATTTTTGAGCTGTTTCGGAAGCCTTTTCGTCATCAACACCAAATAGTATAAATTCAGGATATAAAAAATCTCTTATAGTAGATCCCATTGCAATAAAAAAAGGGTTATAGCAAAGCTTTGTATGATTTCCTAATAAAGGCTTAATTTCATTTCTGATAGTTCCTGGTAAAACAGTAGATATAATTATTACTACTTTGTCCTCGCCATTTTTTTCTATAGAACTTGATAATGTCCTCATGCCGTTTTTTAAAAATGTGTAATTAAAATCAATTCTTTTTTCAGGTATTCTTGTAACTCCTTCGTAAAGAGTTTCATGTGGAGTTTGAATTGGTACGAAAATTATATCTGATTTACTAACTAGATCATCTATGTTTGTTATTTGCAAGTTGCTCTTAGGTAAATACTTATCGACCCACTCTTCTCTATATCTAATTTTTCTATTTTTTATATCTTGTATTGTTTCTTTAGAAATATCATAGCCAAATATATTATGGCCTTTACTTTCAACAGCCAGACTTACAGGAAGACCTAATTTACCCAAACCTAAAAATCCTATATTCATATTAACAATTTAGCTTCTTCATTTCTTTTTTTTTCAGTATTAATCCATGTTTGGTAATCATTTTCTGGTATACCATCTTTAATATTCTTGAGATGAGTATTGTCAACCTCATTTTTGAAAGTATTAGCCGAATATTGAAAAATCTTTATTTTCGATGTTACAAAAAATTTTTTGCTTTTTAAACATAAATCACAAATCCAAGTGTCTAAATACCAAAATTTGAAATGTTCACTGCCTATGTAACCTAATCTTTTATACCAATGATCATTAATAATTGGAAAATCACAATGTAAATATAAATATTTTTGATTATTGTTTATCCATAAACAATAAGGTTCATTACCAACCTTTGAAAATTCAATATCTAATATATCATCCCATTTTTCAGTTGGAAAAATAATATCATCATTTATAGCTATAAATAAATTAGAATTACTTTTTTTAGCAAGAAAATTATGTCTTTCTGCATTAGTTAAAAAACTTTTTTTAAAAAATTTTAAATTTACAACTTCAAGCTTATTTTTTTTTATTATATCAAAATAATTATCAATCTCAGGTTCATCTTCATCACATAAAACTAGCAATTCAATTCTACCAATGTCTGATGAATTTTTTTTTAAACTTTCCAGCATTCTCAAAAATTTTTTAGATCTTTCTCTAGTTGGGCATAAAAGTGCAATTTTATATTTTTTTATTTTTTTTAAACTGATTTTAAAAATTATTGTGAGATATAAATATTTAATTGATGTATAATTATACCAATATATTCTTTTAATTGCTTTTAATATTTCTTTTTTTAAACTTTTAAAAATTGTTTTTTTATACATTTTTAATTATGGAGATTAAATTGTTAGCAACATTCGACCAATTTCTTTGACCTCTCTTTTCTATTAAGTGGTTTCTCATTTTTTTCCATAGGTCATCATCTTGAAACAATTTTAAGGTATATTTACCAAATTCAGCTTGATTTTTTGCAACAAAACCACTTTTTTCGTGTTCTACTCTTTCAGATAAACAACCTATACCTAAGGTTACTATTGGAATACACAATTCCCTAGCCTCTTCCGCAGCAAGACAAAAAAGTTCAGACTTATGACCGGGTATTAAAAAAACTCTAGCTTTAAGCAGATCATTTATTAATATTCTTTGATTAGTTAATTTTCTTTTAAAAATATTGTTCGACATAACTAGATTTTCAAAATTATTATCTGTTACTATGAGTTTTAAGTTTTTATCTTTTTGAAATATGAACTTATTCCATATGTCTATTAGTAAATTTAAATTACGATCGGGACGTGATGTAAAAATAGCAAGATTTTTATCCATATCATTATTCAATACTGTTTTTAAAAATATATCATCAACAGACCATCTTAAATCAATACTTCCGAATAAAGTTATTAATTTAGATCTTTTATTGCGATGATAATTGCTAATAAAACAAATTTTAGGTTTATATTTTAAATATGATAATAATTGACCTTTTCTTATAAATTTTTCAATTGATTGAATGCTATGTGAAAACAAAATTCTTTTTGATGAATTTGCAAATTTAAAATAATTACAATTTCCATTTGAAATAACAAGATCGTAATTATCTACTTGAATATTAGAATTAATATTTATCCAATTTATACCATTAATATTTTCATTTTTTGGGCAATTATTAATTATTGTTATGTTGTGACCTAATTTATGCAATGCATGAGATAGATTAATCAAAATACTTTCCGCACCTCTTAGCACATCTGTATATAAAGATTTTGAGTTATATTGAAATTTAGTTTTGTCCAGAAAACAAATTCTCATATTTATTAATTCCAGGCATATTTAATTTTTGATTTATAATTAAGAGTTTTATCAATTATAAATTGGCAAATTATGTTTGAATTAAATTTTTTAAAGTAACCTTTTTTTCCATTTGAAGCTATACGTTTTAATTTTTTTTGATTTTTCTTATAAAAATTTATTTTTTTTATTAAATCATCTACATCATTATAAAAAACAGCTTCTTCTTTTGTAATAATTTCATTTAAAAGAGTATTTTTGTCTATGAATGTTAGCAAACCATTCCCCATAAGTTGAACAATTCTGTCACTGCTATAATATTTAATTGGCTTACCTCTGCTTAAATTTAAGGCCATACTATAATTTTTCAGTGTATTTAAAAATTCCTCACCCCAAATAGGTTGAATTCCTTCCATACCATATTTATCAAAACTTATACCATTAAGTTTTTCGGATAAATTCATTAAAAAATCTTCTCTTTCATCAATTTTTCCATCTTTTAAAACACCTCTATGAACTCCATGGCTCATTGCAAAAAACAAGTCTCTACTTGGGAGTAACTTTGTATTATCAAGCATCTCAAATGAAGTATCACATGGATTTGGCATAAAATATGAATTTTTTATTTTAAAATTTAATGCATTCGGATGTGTAGTTAAAAAAGTAGTATCTATTTGATTATGTAAAGAAAGAATTCTTTTTTTATTTTTTATATAATCTGGGCCATTTAACATTAGAGGATCAAGAAACCATTGACAAATTTTTGCATTATTAGTTTTTTTTATTTCAAGAATTGTATCTTTTTTTAGTCTGTCAACATGACCTAAAACAACTAAATCAGATTTAAAATTTTTATGTGTATTAAGAATTTTATTATTAAGAAATTTTATACCAGATGGATCAGTTAAGCTTTTGTAACTACTTAAAACATCTCTATCACTTAAATTTAAAACATTATGTCCTAGTCTAACAAATCCATTAGTTATTCTTTTTCCAGTATTGTAATGAAGTCTGCCATCAAATCTTTCGTTTAAATTTGTTATATGAAGAATTTTTAACGAAGAATTTCTGTTTATAATTGATAAAGTATTAAGATTAGATATTACAGTTTTTCTTAAATTATCAACTAAACTTGAGACATATTTATTTGTTAAAAAAAAATTTTTATAAGTTTTTTTTTGTAATTTTTTTCTTAGTTTTATATTTTTTATTAATATTTTAATTTTTTTATATAACTCTATTTCATTTATTTTACTAATAATAATAGCATCCTTTGTTGTCTCAGTTAATCCTCCAGTATTACTAATGATTAAAGCAGATCCACGACTTGAAGCTTCGATGCTAGATCTTCCGAAAGGCTCGTTCCATCTAGATGGGACTACAGAAATACTGACTTCTTTTAATTTGTTTAAAACAAATGAATTTTTTTTGAAACCATAAGATATTAAATTTTTATGCTCAAAAAAATATTTTTGTCTTGGTTCGTCACCAAAGACCACAGCCGTCCAATCATTAAATTCGTCTAAAATTTTAATTATTGCCTTACCAAAAATATCATAACCTTTCGATTCATTTAATTTTCCAACAAATGATATAATTTTTTTTTTTAATTTAAAATTAATTTTAGTTTTTGATGTTGATTGAGGTATAACCAATAATTTATTTTGATAATCAGATACTTTTAAATTTAATGTGAATCTTGACATACACCAATTGCTATTAAAAATAATTTTTTTTGTTTTTTTTAGCAATTCGAGTCTTTCATTTATGGTTATAGAATTTTTCATTGTTAACGGATCATTGTGAAAGTATAATATTATCTTTGATTTTATATTTTCATCCATAAATTTCACATAAGATGGTCTATTATGAATCTCTATTATATCTGATC
>CEUS01284485.1_pt1 | contig 10424 bp, 6 predicted proteins | sample 427031 | NCBI WGS metagenome assembly CEUS01 (sample SAMEA2622837, study PRJEB7988) | marine metagenome | biome: marine biome (ENVO:00000447); feature: marine epipelagic mixed layer (ENVO:xxxxxxxxx); material: "saline water (ENVO:00002010), including plankton (ENVO:xxxxxxxx)" | depth 140 m | reverse complement strand
CATTGATCGCGGTATCACCGGCGGTAAAGACGGTGGCGTTAAGATGGATCAATCCTGGGCGGTGTCTCCATCGCTTGGCGGTCCGATTGTAAAAGACAAACTGTGGTTCTTTACGACGTACTCATTTCGTCGTGGATCACTCTTTCCCGCGAATTTATATGACAACCAAGATGTCGCAGGTTTCGCATATGTGCCTGATACCAGTGCGCCTACCCGTGACCGGTCCGACATTTATGAAGGGACGATCCGGTTGACATGGCAAATGACTTCCAAAGACAAGGTTCAGGCCTATTGGAGCAATAACCACACCCGACAGATTCCATCTCTGACGGGGTCTAGCCTTGATCCGATTTACATCTCTCCTGAAGCAGGGAGTGAGCTGGTGACAGCAGTCAACACCTATCAGTTGACGTGGTTACGTCCGCAAAGCAACAGTGTTTTGTTTGAGGCAGGTTTCGCGCTGCAGCCGGCCCACAATATTCTGAATCCGTTGACGGAAGCGCGTGGGCACTCTCTTGGCGCGCGCACGGATCTGCCAAGTGTGTTTGAAGGGTCGACCTTGACGATGCATCGAAACATGGGTTTCTTCTTTAATGGAACGGATGTCCATTTTTCGACTGCGAATACCAGTGGACGGGCATCGGTGTCGTACGTGACCGGTAGCCATAATTTCAAATTTGGGACGACTTTGAATTATAAGAAGCAGAACGAAAGTTATCGGTCCGGCAATAATTGGACGAACATGATTACCTATTTTGGTAATCCTGTGCAGGCGCAATTCAATGCCAGGTCCAATGAAACTAATGAATTGTTAGATATTGGGATTTACGCGCAGGATAGGTGGACTATTAATCGTTTGACGATTAATGCGGGTATTCGGTTTGATTATTTCAAAGGAATGTACCCGGATCAGGCGACCGAACCGATGACGTGGTCTCCGATATCACGAGAATTTCCTGGAATGACGGTGGCGAGTTGGAAGGATCTACAGCCGCGGTTGGGTGTTGTGTACGACCTGTCAGGTGATGGCCGCACCGCGTTGAAGGCCTCTGCATCTCGATATGGCGATAGAAATGCGATTGCCCTCGCGGGCGAAGTGAATCCTGTGGCCAATAACATTAGCGTTAGCCGACTCTGGCTCGATGGCGCGTATGGCTGTTTGCCACATGGTCCGCTGCCGGCTCATCAAGGAACGACCTGTGTTCCCGGTGACGGATTGGTGCAAGGGGACGCGATGGTTGGGTACCCGAATGGTGAGATCATGGATTTCACGCCAAACCCTGGGTTTGCTTCACCAGCGATTACAGCCTTCTTTGATCCAGACTATGCGTTTGGGTGGAATAAGAAAGCCGCGAACTGGGAATTTTCAGGAAGCATCCAACATGAACTACGGGAAGGCCTGAATCTTGATTTTGGATACTTTAGGCGTGCCTACGTAAATTACAATGCAGTCGATGATCGGTCGAACAATCCAGAAGATTGGGATGAGTTCACTATTATGGTGCCCTCAGATCCTCGTTTACCTGATGGCGGGGGCTTTCCGCTGACCCTGGTCGATCTTAATCCTTCGGCCGTTGCCGTCTCTGAGAATTGGACCACGAACGCAAACAATCACGGCGGTATGAGTGAAACGTGGCAGGGAGTGGATCTTAATTTCAGTGCTCGCGTTGAAGGATTTATGCTTCAGGGTGGTTTTGCAACTGGTAAATCGACGACTGACGAGTGCGCACTTAATGCAGCCTTACCGGAACGCATTAATGAGGGTGCGGGCGGTCTGACTGGTGGAGGGGACACACACATTCCCATTGAGTACTGTTCACACGACACTCCATGGGTTTCGCAGGGTTCTGTTTTCGGATCCTATACGCTCCCCGGAGGCATCGATGTTTCTGGTGCGTTTTTTACTAGACAGGGAACCGATCGGTTGGCGGTTATTAATGTGTCTGCCGCAGATGCCGAAGCTGCTCTGGGACGAGCTCCCACAATTTCTACTATTTCCGTCAATGTCCAGAAGCCTGGCACTGCATATGGTGACCGCATGAATCAGTTTGATTTCCGTGTGGCTAAATTGTTTGACTTCGGCAGTGACTCTGATCTGCGTGCCAGTCTTGATATCTTCAATCTGTTTAATGCGAATGCCGTAGGACGCGAACGGTATACGCTGGCGAGTTTCCTTCAGCCACTTGGTGTGCAGCCTGGTCGGTTAATGAAACTTTCATTCCAGTTTAACTTCTAATTGCTGTTCGACACACGTGAGGTAGATGTACTGCCTCACGTGTGTCGGCGGCTGTTTTCTCTCCCGTGTCGCCTCGCCAAGATTCTCACCTGTTCGTACATCAATATTTGTGGTTTGTTTTATTGAGTAGTCTCGTGTTTGGCGTTACTGACCTTAACGCACGGGTCGTACGGATTGATATTCAGACCGTTGAATCGCCAACGTTTGGTGGGCGATCATTCGGAGACGTTGGGCAATACGAGAAACTCGTTGGTGAAATTACAGGCGAACTGGACCCATCGTTACCTGAACATGCTGTGATCACGGATATTGAACTTGCACCTCGCAACGACCGGGGTTTTGTCGAATATGCCACAGATCTTTTGATTCTTCGACCGATTGATCCGAACCGAGGCAACGGAAAAGTCTTTTTTGAAATCAATAATCGGGGACGCCTGTTATCGCTCGGTCGGATGAATGATGCGCAAACAGGCTCCCTTGATCATCTCGATGCAGAAGATGCGGGAAATGGTTTCTTAATGCGCCAGGGCTATACGTTTGTATCCAGTGGCTGGGATGCTACTGCCTCTGTGGGAGAGGGCCGTTTGACGATAAGGTTGCCGATAGCAATACAGAAAAGCGGGGCGAGTATTATCGGGCCCTCGCTCGAGGAATTTGTAATCGATGGCACTACAACACTTGAGAGGACAGTTAGTTATCCAGCTGCCACGACGGAGACTTCACAGGCGCAATTGACGGTTCGGGCGCGGTATGAGGATTCCCCGGTGGCTGTACCTGCAGATGAATGGGAGTTTGTTGGTCGTCGCACGATTCGTTTGCGACCGAAGGGGACGCCCTTCCAACAGGGGCGGCTCTACGAACTGGTGTACTCTGCGACAGATCCAATTGTTGCAGGCATTGGGTTTGCTGCCGTACGGGATGTTGCGGTGTTCTTGCGTTCTCGTGAGCCAAATGGCTCTCACCCGGTGAATCCCTTATCAGGGCGCGTTAACCAGGTCTATTCGTTTGCTGTGTCCCAGCCGGCACGGTTTATGCGGGACTTTGTTCACCTCGGATTTAATCGGGACACGGAGGGAGTGATCGCATTTGACGGCGTTCTGAATTGGATCGGCGGGGCTAGTGGGGGATTTTTTAACTATCGGTTTGCGCAGCCGCACCGGACACAACGGCAGCATATTGGTCGCTGGTTTCCTGAACGCCAGTTCCCCTTTGCGTACAATGTGTCATTCGATCCGGTCACTAAACGCCGTGAGGGTCGGCTACAGAAATGCCTTGCGAGTACGACCTGTCCGAAAATTTTTGACGTGAATTCTTCCAACGAGTATTGGGTTAAAGCCAGTTCTCTTCTGACGACCGATACAACGGGACAAGACTTTCCAGATCCTGCGCATGTTCGACATTATCTTTTTTCAAGCTTTCCGCATAGCGGTGGTCTCCGCCAGTTAGGCAAAGGCATTTGTCAACAACCTAGAAATCCCGTGTCTGCTGGACCCGGATTGCGGGCTCTTTTAGTAGCGTTAGACGAATGGGTTTCACACGAGCGGGAACCGCCAGAGTCACGGGTGCCCAGGCGCGATGATGGGACGTTGGTCCGGTCATTGCCACAGCAAGATCTAGGATTCCCAAATATTCCCGGTGTCCACTACGAAGGCCTGATGAGTACGGGGGACTTATTGGACTTCGGAGAAGACAGCAAAAACGGTATTTTAACGAGGCTGCCTCCCCGGATCAGTGCTCCGTATCCAGTGTTTGTGCCGAAAACTGATGCCGACGGCCATGACATTGCAGGCATTCGGTTTCCTGCGATTGAAGTTCCTCGTGCGACACATACGGGATGGGCAACCCGTGCACTAGCGTATGCAGGAACTGACTTGTGTGACGCATCAGGCCAACGCATAAAATTCCCACAGACACAGGCTGAACGACTCAAGACTAAGGATCCCCGTCTGTCAATTGCTGAACGCTATCCGACCGATGAAGATTACATGCGGAGGCTTACAAATGCGGCTAAGACTTTACAAAATCAACGTTTTTTGCTTGCAGAAGACGTCATGCTGATCACGGCCTCTGCACGTGATCAACTACGATAGGTTTTTGTCCTCCGTTCGGCGAATGGAAAAAGTCAAGGTCGACGGCGTCGGCCATCATTAGTCTGTAAGAATGTATTTCACGATTTTTTCTGGGAGGTGACATCACATGACTTGGGTATTTCAGTTTACTTCAGGACGTCGACTTGTCATTGCACTCGGTGTGGCTTTATTAGGTGGAAGTGTTGTATTTGGCGTAGGACCATTTCCCTACCTTCAGATAGTGGCCCCAGGGGGCTTACTTCCGGAGACTCAGCTTGGCTACGGTGGCCAACAGTTAATTGAGTTTCTCGAGAAGCTTGGTGACGAAGGGAGGACTGAGTATCAGAAATTTCAGTACCTGGATTTTTTGACGCCAGTACTTCTTGGCTGTCCTGCAGTTCTTGGCATTGCGTTTTTGTTAAAGAAGAGACAAGAGCCACATGGTATTTTGGCTTGGCTTCCGGCCGTGCCGTTTCTCTTGCTGGTAACCGAGGTTGTGGAGAATTCAATTCTGTTGTCTGCAGTGTATGCGTACCCGGTTCTCCCATCGTCGGTCGCGATACTTGCTGTGATGACGGGAACGAAGTTTTTGTCGATGGGATTAATTAGTGTGACTCTTTTAGGATGTTTTGTGCGTTCTAAACTTTGAAAGGATTGACTATGTCGACCTCAAGACGACAATTTATCAAGAACTCGTTAGCGGTTGGAAGTGGGATAACGCTAGGCCAGTCTCTTGGAAATTGGTCTTCTAAGTTGGGAATCTCTTCGCTTCCGCTGCATGGTAGTCAGGGAACTTTACAGTCATCGTCGCGCCAGGTTACTACTCGAGCTGACGTTGTCGGTTGGTATCGAGAGGGACGCAATTGGGGCCGTTGGGGGAATGATGACCAAGTAGGAGCCATTAATTTGGTTACGGACGAGAAAAGGCAGGCTGCAGCATCGCTTGTGAAGACCGGACATTCGATTTCTTTGAGTCGGATATTTGAGCCAGAGCAGCATTTTGTAAGAAAAAATGAGCGAGATTCTGGATCTGGTTCGTTCGTTGATTATTACGGATTTATCTATCATGGGCAGACGATTACCCACATTGACGCGTTATGTCACGTATGGGAAGACGAACAGGAGGGGACTTGGCAGGGGGTGCCTCCAGATCAGGCGGTTAATACTCATGGGGCTCAGTTTGGATCGATTACAGCTTGGAGTGATGGCATTATCACGAGGGGAGTCTTACTTGATGTGCCTCGGTATCGTGGAACATCATATGTGACGCAGGATCGACCGGTACATGGATGGGAACTTGAAGAAATTGCACGTACACAAGGTGTGGATGTGCTGCCAGGTGATGCTCTGTTAATACACAGTGGACGAGAAGCCCACGATCGAACTGGTAATACGTGGGGTCAGGGCACGAGACCTGGGTTGGATGGTTCCTGTGTTAAATACATCCGTGATCGAGACATCGCGCTACTCGGTTGGGACATGATGGATGCGCGACCAAATGAGTATGGACTGCGCTATCCTGTCCACGGAGTGCTTCCATATTTTGGCGTGGCGCTATTAGATAATGCATTACTGGAACCAGTTGCTGATGCTTGCAATGACGAGGGTCGGTACGAGTTTATGTTTATGGCGTTGCCTTTAAAGGTCGCTCGTGGGACGGGAAGTCCAGCGAACCCGATAGCCATGTTTTAGCTTTGAGATGACGAATGACGAGAGTACATGTGAGGAGCAATTGATGAACAGAACTACCAAGTTCCAGAAGTCGAAATCATCTAGCTTTCGCAACAACACGTCACGACGGAAATTTATTCAAGGTGCCGGTGTTGCGGTAGGGGGGGCTGTTGCCCATTCATTGGGCAATAGTGAAACTGTGCAGGCAGGGCAGGTGCCTGCTGTGAACCCAAGAATTAGACTCCGGCAATTGCTGGAAAATCAGGATTTAATTCGATGTGTTAACTGCGGTGACGTGGCAACGGGACGTCTCGTTGAGATGCATGGTTTTGAAGTTGCAATGACAGGTGGAAGTGCGCTTTCTCTTAGTAAATTTGGTCTGGGTGATTATGGAATGATCACGATTGACGATTTAATTGAATATTGTTCTCGAATGACCGATGCGATCCAATTGCCTGTGATTTCCGATGCCGATGATGGCGGCGGGAATCCACTAAATGTCTACAGGGCAATTCAACGATTTGAGCGGGCTGGCGCTGCATGTGTGATGATCGAAGATCTCTACGGAGCCAAGCATTTACGAGGACTCAGTGAGGGCAAAATTTTGAGTGCGGCTGCCATGGTTGACAAAGTGCATGCGGCCACTGATGCGCGGCGTGATGGCGACACACTCATTATGACGCGATGCGACATCATTGCTGCGGGTGGCACAGTAGAAGAAGCACTAGAGCGTGTGAGCCTATATGCGCATGAAGGTGGCGATATTATCTTTGTGCCGTCAATCCCAATTGAGGAATGTTCACGAGCCGTTGAGATGTCGGGTCGACCGATGATGGCCTCTGTCAACCAGGCTTCGGCAGCTCGTAATCATCGTGTCAGTATTGCATTTTTTGGTGGTATTAACGTACTTGCTCTTGGTGCAATTGACCGGGCGTTGGGTGAGATTATTCAGGATGGAGCGGTTGGTGAGACGAGTGACATTACGTTAGATCAAGACCGACGCATGGAGTTGATTCGCAATGATACGACGGCAGAGATGGCCAGGCGGTACAACGCACAGCGGCAGGATGGACAGTAGCCCATGAAACGAGCGGTTTTGACAGTTGTCGCATTGGTGTTATTAGGGGGAGACAGCATGGGCACCGGTCAGGAAAAAATTTCGGCGCTGTCTGGTGTTATTGATTTCCACACGCATTCTGGTCCGGACTCCCGTCCGCGATCAGTTAATGATATTGAGGCAGCACGACAAGCTGCGGCGGCAGGAGTGCGCGGTCTGGTGTTTAAGAATCATTTTACAATGACCGCTGATCGTGCTGCATTGGCAATGTCCGAGGTCTCCGACATTGAAATATTTGGAGGTGTTGTGCTGAACCGCGCTGTTGGAGGATTAAATATTGAGGCGGTCAGACAACTCGTATCATTTGACGGGGGAAGAGGGAAAGTCGTCTGGTTGCCGACCTTTGACGCCGAGTATTACGTCAGGAGACAAGGAGGGAGTGAACCATTTGTATCGGTTATAAAAAATGGTCGCCCCGTTCCTGCATTGCAAGAAATATTTAGTGTAATTGCCGAGCATGATCTGGTGCTGGCGATGGGACATTCGTCACCGGAGGAGGTCTTGCTTTTGACGCAAGAAGCTCGGCGGCTCGGTGTGAATAATATCGTTGTCACCCATGTGTTTGGACAAAATCCGACACAAGCACAAATGCAGCAGATGGCTGATGATGGCTCGATCATGGAAATGGATTGGTATGCGGTCTATCAGAAACGTCGGACTGTCGCGGAATATGTTGCGGCAATTAAGGGTATTGGCGCAGAACATTTTCTCATTTCATCAGATCTCGGGCAACAGGGGAGTCCTTCGCATGTGGAAGGCTTGAACGCGTTCATTGTTGCACTCCGTGAGGCTGGCATTTCCGAGCGGGATATCCAGAGGATGGCTGTTGAAAACCCAGCAAGATTGTTAGGGTTGCAACTTCAATAGGAGATGCTTGTGTCAGAAGAATCGTTTCTTGTTGAGACAAGCTCAAACTAGAATACTGCTGGCAGCCTGTTCGGGTTCTGGTTTTGTCTGGCGCTAGAGAGTGTGATGTTGCCGAAGCCGCCACTTAGTCAGGTGGTGACTTTTTTTTGAGGGAGGGAATATGGCTAGAAGTAACTCTGTGATTGTTCTGCTAGTTGTTGCATTTCCAGGATTAATGCTTACGGGTTGTAGTGGTGTTATTGAGGAAGAAGTAAATGTCGCCGAGGAGGCGGGAATGATAGAGATCCCGAGACGCCCGGTGGACGGAGTGTACTCGGTAGATCCGTACTGGCCCCAAGACATGCCAGGTGATTGGCTGCTCGGTAGTGTTGTTGGTGTTGCGGTAGATTCTATGGATAACGCGTGGATTATTCACCGCCCGAATAGTCAACGGGGTGCTGAAAATACACCACCGGTGATCGCATTTGATTCAGATGGTCACGTTGTTCACAGTTGGGGGGGTGACGGTGAAGGCTTTGACTGGGGTACACAGACCCACGGTATTTATGTTGATTACGCTGATAATGTCTGGGTTGGATTTGGTGGGGGATTACCATACGACCCCACAAAAAGAACAACGACAGATAACGCGTTGGTCTTGAAATTTACTCCAGAGGGAGAGTTCCTCTTACAGATTGGGGATTTCGGTATGGGAACTGACGGGAATAGCAGTACTCAGTACCTCGGACAGCCAACAGATATCTATGTTGATCAAGAAACTGAGGAAGTATTTATCAGTGACGGGTACACAAATCGGCGCATCATTGTATTTGATGCGAATACTGGGGAGTACCGGAGACACTGGGGAGGCTCCGGTAACGCGCCAGTTGACGGGTCACAACCCCGTTTCAATCGAGGGGATCCGTTACCAGAACAATTTAATACTCCTCACTGTGTGATTGGTTCTGCAGATGGCTTAATCTACGTCTGCGATCGTGGGAATCAGCGCATACAGATTTTTGAAAAAGATGGTACGTTCATCAAGGAAGCGTTGGTCGAGGCGACACTTGGAGACGGGACGACGGGCGGTATTCCTTGGGATATTGGATTTTCGACCGATCCCGATCAAAGTCTTATCATTCTTGCCGACGGAGGTTCGCATCGCATACACACTCTGAGGAGAGACACATTAGAGACCGTGTCTTCATTTGGCCGCCGCGGTCGTTGGGCTGGCCAATTAGAGTCTCCTCACAGTCTGGCTATTGATTCGCACGGCAACCTGTTTGTCGGCGACACATTGGATGGACGTCGCGTACAAAAATTTATGCATGGAACCGCAGAGTAAGATGCTTGTTGTGTCAGGTGTCAGTCTTACGCCGGCATTTTGAAAATCTTGTTCAACGTTATGACGGTAGTTTAAAGGCGATGTATTCCCCAGAATACGTGCGCCCACTAATGGCGAGAACAATATATTGTTGACCGTCGACCTGGTACGTCATAGGGGATCCGGATTGTGGGGCCGGCATAAATACCTGCCCGACTTCCGTCCCAGTTTTTTTGTCGTACGCTCTAAGCATCGCCCCTCGGCCAGCCTCAGTTCGGTGATAGCTGCATTCACCCATAACGACTAAAGTTTTTGTGACTAGTGGACCGATGAGGTGAATACATGACTCTCCGGTTCTCGGAATATCAAGTTCTGCCAGCGCAGGGTGGTTCTTAAGGCGATCGGGCGTGTCTCCGTGTGGCGTTTGCCAAAGAATCTCACCTCGGTCCATATCGATTGCGGAGAGACGTCCGTAAGGAGGTTTAACTAACGGTAAGCCACGTACATTTAAATCCCGAAGTCCTCCATGCCCGACACCCCGTTTTTCTGTGCCTTTAACGAACCGCATATCCGTTATATCTGAATCGGGTGGTGAAATAAGTTCCCATGAATAAAATCCGGTTCTTGATGGAATGTAGATGATGTGGGTTTCTGGATCGTAACCGCCACCTGGCCAGTTTGTTCCTCCACTTCCAGCACCGAGACCAAGTGTCGCGATGGGGCCATCTGCCTTACTAATTACCGGCGGAGTAAATATGGGACCCAGTTTGTAACGTGAAACCAGCTCGATCGCTTCAGTCCTCAATTCCGGAGTAAAGTCAATAAGGTCGTCAATGGAAGAGCCTTGTCGATCATAGGCAGGTGGTTTTGTTGGGAAGGGCTGTGTAGGTGAATACCATTCACCAGGAACATCGCCCTGAGGAACTGGCCGCTCTTCGATAGGCCAGACTGGTTCGCCGGTTTCACGATCGAAAACGTACAAGAATGCCTGTTTTCCAGGTTGTGCGACGGCCTTAATGTCCGTTCCATTAACTGTAATGTCAGCTAGGATCGGGGGACTTGCCATGTCAAATCCCCAGAGGGGATGGTGAACTAGCTGGAAGTGCCATTTCCTCTCGCCGGTCATCAAATCGACTGCAACAAGACTTTCACCAAATAAAT
>CEUS01166638.1_pt1 | contig 10424 bp, 7 predicted proteins | sample 427031 | NCBI WGS metagenome assembly CEUS01 (sample SAMEA2622837, study PRJEB7988) | marine metagenome | biome: marine biome (ENVO:00000447); feature: marine epipelagic mixed layer (ENVO:xxxxxxxxx); material: "saline water (ENVO:00002010), including plankton (ENVO:xxxxxxxx)" | depth 140 m | reverse complement strand
GCGGCAGCGCCACGTTTGGCTTTAATACTGGTGACATAGTAGCCCATTTGCCGAATTGTCGATTGAGCTTCTTCCTCCGTTGCCGCGTCAATGACGTCACGAATCTCTTGACCCGCAGCATCCATGGCTTGAAATTGAAAAGTCGGCATGACGGTGTTTCTCCTTGGCAACTTTCACAAGTAAACCGGAACGGCGGGCCTGGTCGCCAGATGGTTTTGTTTTGCAGTTGCGCGGGCGGCGAATAGGTGTTTCCGTTAATTGCGGTATGCGAAACCGCGGGGCGGTGTGTTGTCTGGATTCAGCTCTTGAAAGCCGTGTTTTCGATAGGTTCTCGTAAGGCCGTTGGGCTCAATCGACAATCGTTTCACGGACGACTTCATCGATCGTGGTGGTTCCTTCGTAAGCGAAAGCCATGCCGCTATCCCGTAACGTCACCATGCCATACTTTTGGGCACAAGCGCGCATGTCGTCGACGGAGGCATTTCGCATTACCATGTCACGTAACTCATTATTCATGATCATCAATTCAAACAGGCCTACTCGGCCCTTGTAACCAGTGTTGTTGCAGGTGTCACAGCCGCGACCGCGGTAGAATTTTCTGTCCCCGAGTTCTTCGCGTGACATATCCAGTTGGAATAAGAGATCGTCAGTCACTTCGGTTTCTTCGCGGCACTGAGTGCAGACGCGACGCACCAGACGTTGTGCCAGGATAGCCTCGACCGTTGCCGTAATCAGGAAGACGGGGACGCCCATGTCTTTGAGGCGCGTGACTGAACTGGGGGCATCATTGGTGTGCAGCGTACTGAATACAGTGTGTCCCGTCAGGGATGCCTGCACAGCGATTTCAGCGGTTTCCAGGTCGCGAATTTCGCCCACCAGGATACGGTCCGGATCCTGTCGCAAGATGGCACGCAAACAGGCGGCAAACGTAACGCCGATATCGTGTTGAATCGGGATCTGGACAATTCCATCGATATCGTATTCGACCGGATCTTCCGTAGTAATTAACTTGTCTTCAAGCTTGTTCAGTTCGCTGAGAACCGAATACAGCGTGGTCGTCTTTCCCGATCCGGTTGGGCCCGTTACCAGAATGATGCCATTGGGTTTGTTACAGACCTCACGGAACTCGGACATGATGTTGTCGTCCATGCCGACATTTTTCAGATCCAGTGACACCACGCTGCGATCGAGGATCCGCATGCAGACACTTTCGCCGTGCATTGTGGGCAGGATGCTGACGCGGAGATCGACCGGGTGGCCACCAACGGTCAGTTCGATTCGTCCATCTTGCGGAACACGCCGTTCGGCGATGTCGAGATTGGCCATTACTTTAATGCGTGTTGTGATCGGGTACGCCATATGCCGCGGTGGCGGCACCATTTCCATCAGCACGCCATCGGATTTGATGCGGATCTTGAATTCATCTTCGAAGGGTTCAAAGTGAATGTCGCTGGCGTGGTCTTTGATCGCGATCAGTAACACCATGTTCAGCAGCTTACGGACCGGCTGGCTGTCGGCGAGTGCTTCCGCGCCTGTCAGGTCGACAGCACCTTCGGTGAGCGCCAGGCTTTGGGCTTTCAGGTCATCATCGTCTTCGAGTTCAGTGATAATGCTTTCCAGGCTGTCTTCCGAAGTGGCGTAAAATTTGTCCAGGACGTCCTGGATTTCGCGGTTTGTGCAGACGACCGACCGGACATCATGTCCCAGGAATGTTCGCAACTCGTCCTGAATCGTCAGTTTTTCCGGCTCGGCGGTGGCGACGGTCAGCAAATTGCCTTCAAACGTGACGGGAACCACCCGATACAACTGAGCCATGGTCTCGGTGAGCATGGCCATCAGCTCTGGTTCGAGCTTGGTGTCCGCCAGTGAGATCACCTGCATATTCATCTGTTCAGCCAACGCTTGCGCCAGTTGATCGTCGGTGATCAAAGCCATGTCTTCAGCGATCTTTCCCAGCTTTTCACCAGGTTGGGCACGCTGTTCTTCGAGCAGGGCTTCTAACTGGTCGTCCGTGACGAAACCAAGGTCGACAAGGATCTGTCCGATGCGACGAATAGCCATTTTCTCAGGTCCGATTGTTGGAGTACCACTGGAGGTACTGTTGGAATGGGGGGATTACTGGGTGGCTCTTAAGAGGTCGTTTAGACGGTCTCAAAAGCGTCTTCCTCTTCATCAATGAGATCCACTTCCGGGCCGCGTCCCTGGTCGATGGCGATATTGATTCGCTGGGCGAGTGCAATCTTGTCAATGGATTTGTACAGCACTTCGTCGACGGTACACTTTTCGGTTTCCCACAACTCATAAAGATGGTCATCCATCAGTTGCATGCCTTCCTTCTTTCCCGTTTGGATCGAGGAAGTAATGCGGAAGGTCTTGTTTTCTCGAATCAGGTTCTGGATTGCAGAGGTTCCTACCATCAGTTCGTAGGCGGCGACGCGACCGCCGCCGATTTTGGGCAGCAGCTGTTGGGCTAGAACACCGAGCAGGCACGTCGAGAGCTGAGTGCGAATCTGGTCCTGCAGGTTGCCCGGAAAAGCGTCGATAATTCGATCGACCGTTTTTTGAGCGCTATTGGTGTGTAGCGTACCAAACACGACGTGTCCCGTTTCCGCCGCACTGATCGCCGCTTCGATCGTCTCCAGATCTCGAAGTTCTCCAACCAGAATGACGTCCGGGTCTTGTCGCAAGGCGCGTTTGATCGCTTCTGCAAAACTGGGTACGTCGACGTGGACTTCACGCTGGTTGATCACAGATTTCTTGTGGTAGTGGTAGAACTCGATCGGGTCTTCAATCGTAATGATGTGGTGGTCGACCGTTTCGTTGAGAAAGTTTACCAGGCCGGCGAGCGTGGTACTCTTGCCGGAGCCCGTAGGCCCTGTGACAAGGAACAAGCCACGGGGTCGCATGACAATCTCTTTAACCACAGAGGGGGTTCCCAGTTGCTCGGGCGTGAGCATGTCATTGGGAATCAGTCGCAGCACCATGCCGATGTCGCCGCGTTGTTTGAAGATGGAGACACGGAAACGCCCAGCGTCACCAAAGGCGAAGCCAAAATCGCTGGTGCCCGCTTCCTGCAGTTCGCGCTGGCAGCGTTCCGGCGCGATACTTTTCATCAGGGAAACCGTGTCTTCCGGTTCGAGTGTTTTGGTTTCCAGGCGTCGCATCCGGCCATGCAGGCGGAATGTCGGCGGCTGGCCGGTGGTGATGTGGATGTCACTAGCGCCTTGGCGAATACAGGCGTTTAGGAGCTTGTCGATTTGCAGCGTTGCCATACGATGCTTTCTATGCAAATGTCTGACTGTCGAACCACAGGTAAATATCAGTTAGCCGTCTCGAGGCGCATCAGTTCCAGGGGACCCCCCGTGGGAAGCGAATTCGCACTCAAGCCCCCCCAATTTCCCAGGCGGTCGCGAGTCGATAAGGCACCGTCTGGGTATCTAGAAGTTGTTAGCAGGCTAGTTCAATGAGATGAGATACAGAAAAAATTACGCGGACGTTGGTATCGGGTACGCCCACCGCCACGATTGTTTACATAGGCCTTGCGCGGGCCAAGTCTGAGCTCCGTTCAAGGTGGAATTTCGGCTGTTTTGTTGTCTTGCTGACCACTTGTATTGGCGGCCGGTACACCCCTCTGTCGAGGGGTGGGTTGCCCATGGTTTCAGACCGCGGCAGCGTCTTCTTCGCTCCGTTTGGCGACACGCGTTACCTCTTCCAGCGTTGTGATGCCTTCCTTCGCTTTCTCGAGTCCATCCAGGTAGAGAGTCTGCATGCCTTCGTTGACAGCGACTTTGCGAATGTCGACCGAGGATTGGTTGTTAAAGATCAGCTCGCGAATCTTCGCACTCACAATCATCATTTCGAAAATGCCTTGGCGCCCACGGAATCCCTTCCGTTGGCAGTACCCACAGCCTTTGCCACGTGCGAAGTTGGCGTTCTTGGCATCTTCCAGGGAGATTCCGGCGTCTTCCAGGACGGCCTCCGATGGTTGGTAGCTCTGTTTGCAGCGGTTGCAGATCACCCGTACCAGACGTTGGGCCATGACCGCGATGACGCTGCTTGCGACCAGGTAGCCGGGCACACCCATGTCAACCATTCGTGTAACAGCACTGGGCGCATCGTTCGTGTGTAGTGTACTGAATACCAAGTGTCCAGTCAAAGATGCCTGGATTCCCATGGATGCGGTCTCATTATCCCGCATTTCCCCGACCAGGATCACATTCGGTGCTTGGCGTAACATTGAGCGAATGATGGCTGCGAAATCCACACCGATGTCGTGTTTGACTTCCACCTGGTTGATTCCTGCCAGGTAGTATTCAACCGGGTCTTCAGCCGTGATGATTTTGCGGTCGGGTCGGTTAATGGCGTTCAACGCGGCATACAGCGTGGTGGTCTTGCCCGAACCGGTGGGACCAGTTACCAGGATGATGCCATTGGGGCGCTTGATGAGGCCATTGAAACGTTGGTAATCGTAATCACCAAAGCCTAGCTGGCGAATCCCGATTTTGATGTTGTCTTTATCGAGCAGTCGCATGACCACTGATTGGCCATGGTTGGTGGGGATGACGCTGACACGCAGGTCGAGCTCTTTTTCCCCGACGGACACGCGGATACGGCCATCCTGAGGCTTGCGTCTCTCGGCAATATCGATGTCCGAGAGGATTTTGACACGAGAAATAATAGACGAAAGAAGGCGTCTCGGCGGCGAATCCCGCTCGATCAGCACACCATCGATGCGGTAGCGAATCCGGATCCGATCGTCGAAGGGTTCGATGTGAATATCAGATGCCCGGAGTTGCACCGCTTCGCTGATCATCATTTGCACAAGGCGTACGATCGGGGCGCTGTTTTCGTCGATCCCGGTACCGGTTTCCGCGGAGAAGTCATCGCCCTCCGTCTCGGTGAAATCGATTGCTGTATCGGTGAATTCCTGCAGCATCGAGTCGGCACTTTCACCCTCGATCAGTCCATAGTAACGGTTGATCGACTCCAGGATGCCTTCGCGCGGTGCCAACGCCGTTTCGACGCGTCGATTGAGAATGAACCGCAATTTTTCGATGGTTTCGATGTCAAAGGGATCCCAGACGATCACTTTGAGGGCGTCCCCTTCCTCTCCGAGCGGCAGGATGACATTTTCACGCGCCACCGATTCGGGGATGAGCTCGATAATCTGTTCTGGAATGGTGATCTCATTCAGATCGACATATTCCATATTGTGGAATTCTGCCAACGCTTGCGTGACTTCTTCACCGGTCGCGTATCCCAGCTTTGTCAGGCATTCCGCGAGACTACTGTTCGTCTCGCGTGACATTTGGTCGGCTTCGGTGACCTGATCGGGGCTAACGACCCCGCGTCGCAGCAGGATCTCCGAAAAATTTGACATACTCGTGGCCATTCCAGGACCCTTTGCGTGGAAAAACGCGTTTTGTGACATGTTTTTTGGTCATCAACAGGTGCCAGGGGCCCCACGTGGCATCGCGAGTTGCCCTCAGCTGTTGCTGGACCAGCATGATCAATTGCTCGCCTCCTGGCAAATTGAGCAGGGTGGCGAGAACACAGCATCATTAATGATCGTCTAAGATTACCGGTTTTGTCAATTAATCGCTGGTAACCAAGGCAGACAAACCAAGGAAAAGCAGCGTGCCAGTTACCACCTTCCCGAGGGGTTCGGGGCGTCGCCGCGGTCGTTGGGCGGAAGAAGTCACATGGCCGGAACGCTACGGGCGGCGGTTGGCCAGTAGTCAGTCATCCTGAAATAATTGCTTCATAGTGTAGTTTTCGCTTTCGTGTTCGGGCTGCTGGGAATATTGGCCAGCTGACTTGGAATACGCTATCCTGGCGGCCAATGGGAAGATTGCGGCATTGCCAAACGGGGCATGCGCGAAAACACCCCGGGTTCCGGACCGGTCAATTGGGAGCGAATAGCAATGGATCGACGCAGATTTTTGGAAGGGACAAGTTCTGTTGCAGGAGCGGCTGCGGTAGGCACTGTGCTCAGTTCTCCAGTTTCTGGCCGGTCGGCCAACGATCGCGTGACGGTGTGTGTGATGGGGGTTCGTGGTCGTGGGGGTAACTTGCTGACCACGTTTACCTCGCTCCCAGATGTGGATATCAAGTATGTCTGTGACCTGGATGAGAATGTACTCAACGCCCGAACGGCCCAAGTAGAAGCCAAGCGAGGCCGCAAGCCACAGGCGATCAAGGACTATCGCACGGCGCTGGACGATAAGTCCGTGGACGCCATTATCTCAGGTTGCCCTGATCATTGGCATGCGCTGCCCACGATACATGCTTGTCAGGCTGGCAAGGATGTCTACGTGGAAAAGCCGGATGGCCACAATGTCATGGAGGGTCGCACGATGGTGGCGGCTGCTGGAAAATACCAGCGTGTCACGCAGATGGGCACCCAGGGGCGTAGCGGGCTGCATCACCGCCGGGCGATTGACTACATCGCCAGTGGAAAACTTGGGAAAGTGCGTTTTGCCAAGGCCTGGGAAAGCTCTCGCCAGGGTCCAGTAGGTCCAGTTCCAGACAGTGAACCGCCTTCCAGCGTGGACTACAACAACTGGCTCGGGCCAGCTCCAGTGCGTCCTTTTAACCGTTTCCGTTTTCACGGTAACTGGCGTTGGTTTTTTGATTACGGGACAGGCGATCTTGGGAATGATGGTGTGCACCGCCTTGACATCGCGCGGTGGGCGCTGGAAACCGCCGTTGTGGCGCAAGGCGAAAAAATCCCCTCCGTTCCCCGTGCCGTGTCCGCTCACGGTGGCAAGTACTACTTCGACGACATGCAGGAGTTTCCAGACACGCTGATGGTGACCTACGATTACCCAGGTTACGTATTAACGTACGAAATGCGGATCTGGAACCGCTATCCGCTGCACGGCGAATCCGAGGGAGCTGCAGTCTACGGTGACGCGGGATATGTCGTGATCGGCAACCGCGGTTGGCACGCGTATGACGAGCGTGGAAAAGAGGTTATTTCGGAGACCGGCACTGACAACAGTATTGGCCATGCACGTGATTTCGTTGATTGCATGCGCAGTCGTGAAAAATGTCGCGCAGATCTGGAAACGGTTGGTCATCCGTCCAGCCTGTTGTGTCACCTGGGCAACGCGGCCTGGCGCGCTGGTCGGACACTCAAGTTTGATCCGGAGACGTACACGATTCGTGATGACCCGGATGCCAATCAGTTCCTGGTTCGTACCGAATATCGCAAGCCCTGGGTGCTGCCTTCCCTGAGCCAGTTGTAATCGTTCGCGTAGGCCAGCAGGCACGGGTAGTGCAACGCGGGTAGCGAAAGGCAGACCCTGTTACGATGTTGTGCTAGTCCAGGAAGTGAAGGTTACTGGGGTGTTTCCGATGACCCGGTGTGGTCGGGCGGAAGTTCGCCTGGGGGTATTTCAAGAGGGCTGCCCGGAGTAGCCGAAGCCGTGTGGGCTGGGCTGGTCCTGGCACGGGTCTGGTGCCAGGACCGCCACCAGAGCACGCCCCCCAGTGCGACGCTGGACCAGATCGCGATCCACCGCAAGTTACCTGGCAGCAGTGGATGAAATCCACGTGACGCGACACGGCGCGGCTTGAGCACGACAATTCCACCCGGCTGTTGAGGTGAGTTGGATTCCAGGATAGTCGTGGAAGTCCGTACCAGGGACAGTTGTGGCCCCAACCAATGCATGTTGATGGTAAGCCAGCAGCCAGCCGCGACTGCCGCGGTCAGCAGGAACATGGTTCTCAGCTGCAATTGCCAGCGGGGCCGCCGTACGCTGTGTTTTTGTGATTCGCTGCCGAGGGGCATGACGCTGCCCGATATCAGGAGTTCGTCTGTGGGTGAGTTGTCGTGATGATCTGGGATCACAGGTGTTTGAGATTACTGGCGGATGTCGCGTGGGAATTCAGCATCAGGGTTCACAGCGATCGTGGCCACAGCGTGTCCGCTCGATCTGAATGGTGGCGTGGTGAATCCCAAAGTGTTCCCGGAGCGCCTGGGTTGTTTGTTCCAGGAAACGGTCGGTTTGTGGCGGATCGGGCATAATCAGATGGACGGTCAGTGCGGTATCGGTCGTGCTCATCGCCCATACGTGCAGGTCGTGAATTTCGTCGACGCCGTGTCGTGCCAGAAGTGCTGTGCGTACGGCACCGATATCAATGTGCCGGGGAACCGCATCCATGGCCAGATTGGCCGAGTCCCGTAACAGGGGCCATGTTCCCACGAGCACAATGATCACGATTGAGAGGCTCAGCAGTGCGTCAATCCAGAGCCAGCCCGTCAGCAGCAGGATCAGGCTACCAATGACAACTCCCGCTGAGATGCCGGCGTCTGCCAGCATGTGGAGGAATGCGCCGCGAATATTCAGGTCGTGCTGGTGGCCGCGAGAAAACAGCAATGCGGTTGCCGTATTGATCACGGCGCCGATTCCGGCCACGAGCATTACCGGTCCACTGGCAACAGGGGACGGATCGGCGAATCGGTCGATCGCTTCCCAGGCGATGGCACCCATGGCGACCAGGAGCAGGATGGCGCTCACGCACGAGGACAGGATGGTGACTCGCCGTAAGCCGTAGGTGCGGGTACTGGTCGGTTTGCGCCGTGCCAGTAGGGTCGCACTCCAGGCCAGACCGAGTGCCAGGACATCACTGAGGTTGTGGCCGGCGTCCGCCAGCAGGGCCAGCGATCCCAGCAGAAATCCGGCGGCGGACTCACCCACCACGAGCAAGAGATTCAAGGCGATTCCGACCGCAAAGGCGCGGTCATAGTGTGCGGGATGGTGGTGGCAATGGGCCATTACGGAGACGCTGCTGACGGGGAGGTGAAGTCCTGGTGCCAGCGTGCCAATACGCTCGGCTCGGGTTCTCCACGGTGCAAAACCAGGCGGTACGATAACACCAGGGGGCTTTTCAGGGAAAGCGGAACTGGGTGTTGCCCCGGGTAGGCGGCATTCTGCATACTGCCGCTGCTGCGGAGAATCCAGCCCTGGGGGAACCCGGGATTGTCTGGATGGCAGAGAATAGCCAGCCCACTAGGATCTGATTGTTCCGAAAAATGCCCGACAATATCCATCCACGCCCCGCCCTGTACCGCGGTTCGCTGGGGTTCGACGAGTCCAGTTTCACCTCGGAACCGGATTCCTTCGGGGAGGCGGATGCGGGGTGAGAAGCCCCCGTACCCTTTGGCATCTTCGGAGCCGCCGATGCGCATTTTTGCCTGCAATGCCTGCAATTCAATTCGAAAGTCGACATTCCGGTGCCCAGGCCCGGCGCGATGGATGCGAATAGTGGTCGTTTCACGGACCAGGGGTAGCCGCGCACTGAGGGCATCGACGGCTTGGGGGGAAGTCCAGGTCACAAAACAGCGCAGCTGGAGCAGATCGGGATTGGGCAGCGTGGTTTCCACCGTGTACACCTGCCAGGAAAAATCGCTGGCGAGCCAAGGATCGCCTAATTTCCGGTCACCGAGCCAGACCTGATGCCACGCCCAGAAGATCCCGCGATGGTGTGGGTGATCGGCCGGGAAGTCTTCGGTCAAGACGTTTCCATCCAAATCGTAGAGTGGATGCACGTAATGGGCACGTTGAAACTTGCCTTCTTGGGATTTAGGAGTCCGTTGGTAGAACAGAACGGGTTGTTTCCCTTCACGGACTTCGATGCCCTGGTCATTGGCGTTCGCTGTCAGCGGTGCTACGCGATCGTCTGGGGTCGCGTGGCCCACTGTCCCGAGAACCAGAATACCAGCCAGGATGGGGATGCGGATCATCGCAACAGCTCCACGTACGAGTGAGAGATGCGCACTGGGCGCAGGAAGACTTTCCGTATGATGGCCTCTGAAGGTGAGTGTTCGCAACACAGCGGGCCGTTTTCCGGTCTGGCTGCTGTAGCCGGGTGATCCGTGATGGCCCGCTGGCGTGGTGTCGCGTGGTTTGCCATAATCCACAGACGTGGCCCGTAACCGGGTCGCTTGCGCGCCCGTGGCGCAACTGGATAGCGCATCGGTCTTCGGAACCGAGGGTTGCAGGTTCGAATCCTGCCGGGCGTACTAGACTTACGACGATTTGAGATCCCATGTGTACCCACTTTTAAGTGGGTACACATCGTCTTGCCCCAGCAATTCTCGCAGTAATCCGGCGTCTTTCTGGACGTCTCCAGGGGCATAATGCCTGCGGGTAGTTTCCCAGCTTTCGTGGCGGAGTACCCGGGCAATTGTGAGGGGGGGCACCCTCGCGTCCAGCAATCTCTCGGCGCAACTGCGTCGCAGGTCATGGGCACTGGCGTATTTGACGGCTCTGCCGGTGTGGCGGTTTTCTGGTTCTACGACCACTCCCGCGGCCTTGCCAATCCTGGAGAGGATGCGTTTTACCCAATCTACCGCGAGTCGTTCGGTCTTTGCTGACCGGCCTCGCAGGCCTTGGAGCGACATGGGCCGGAAAATC
>CEUS01104887.1_pt1 | contig 10426 bp, 10 predicted proteins | sample 427031 | NCBI WGS metagenome assembly CEUS01 (sample SAMEA2622837, study PRJEB7988) | marine metagenome | biome: marine biome (ENVO:00000447); feature: marine epipelagic mixed layer (ENVO:xxxxxxxxx); material: "saline water (ENVO:00002010), including plankton (ENVO:xxxxxxxx)" | depth 140 m | reverse complement strand
GGCCAACCAAACTTAAGGATATCTAAAATATTACCCAATTATCTTGTCCCTTTACAGAGCTAAACTCTATTGTCCCGATTCAAGTAACGGATTCATGACCAAGAATCAAATTAAAAGGCAACTCATTAAACTCGCACATGAGGGGCAACTATTCGACCAAAATCAGGAAAATATGTGGAGTATTTTCTACTCTTCAGCCGATAAATACAGCGAGGTTATCCATGCTTGCGAGGGGCAATCAAAGGTATTAGATGCCGGGTGTGGAGGCGGCATGCTTCTTGCCGCACTCGACCATCTGGGCCACGAATGTTACGGATGTGACCACACTGACTGCCCCGAAAGATACCCTCGTGTTTTCAAGGAGAGGGAAATTGTTTTTTCCCGGTGTAATTTTGAAATAGACCCTCTTCCATTTCCGGACAATTTTTTTGACGCAGTGGTTTGCGGGCAATGCCTAGAGCATTTTACCTATTCTCATCTGGGAGCAGTAAAGGAATTTAGAAGGGTTTTATCTCCTGGAGGAAAAGTAATCATTGACGTCCCTAATGTTGCCTGTTTTAGAAACCGGCTCAGGCTCCTGAGAGGTAAAAACATCACTTGGGATTACGAAAGAAACTACCTACGGGTAGATCCAATAATCTACAATAACCAATCTTTTTTTCCTGATAGACACAACCGTGAATTCACCGTTGCCGAATTGGAATTGCTTTTGAACTTAGCAGAATTTAAAGACGTTCAGGTAAGTTTCCTGAAGTCGAGGAGAATCAGAGTTGGTAACGATAGAATCAAATATCTAGGAACTATGCTGCGCGATTTGATCCCCTCTTTGCGTAAGTCAATAATTGGAATTGGCTTAAAATAAGATTTTGGCTCTCACGCTTCGCGCGCCAATATTTCCGTTATACGTTTTGCAGCATTCCCGTCACCATATAAATTCTTTACTTGGCTCATTTGTCGGTGTTTCTTTGGATCCTTGAGTAGTTGATCCGAAATTGAAATCAGCTTTTCAGTATCAAAACCTATCTTGCACACCACACCAGCATCTACTCCTTCAATCCGTTCTGTTGCTTCCCTCACTAACAATACCGGGACTCCAAATACAGGAGCTTCTTCCTGAACTCCTCCAGAATCTGTTATCACAAAATACGCACTGCGTAGTGCCCCGATAAACTCCCCATAATCTAAGGGATCTGTAAGGTGAACCCTTTTGTTCCCTCCCAATATCCGATTTACAACTTCTCTGACTTTCGGGTTTAAATGAACCGGGAATAACAGCTCAACATTCTGATTTTCATTGACGATTTCTGTGAGAGCCCGACATATGTCCTCAATAGGGCCACCGAAGCTTTCTCTTCGATGCAAGGTTACCAAAATCAAGCGGCTGCCTTTTGAGATTATTCTGTCAGCTGTTTTATTTTCTATATCTTGAGCTCTATGCCGGATTAATTCCTTCAGTGAATCAACGACGGTGTTTCCCGTAATATGAATTGCTTCACTGGAAACTGATTCAGCCAGCAAGTTGTCACGCGCCAACTCTGTAGGAGCAAAGTGCCACTTAGCTAATCTGCTAATTAGAATCCTATTCATCTCCTCGGGAAATGGCGCGTTTATGTTGCCGCTTCGAAGACCTGCTTCAACATGGCCAACAGGTATGCCCATAAAATATCCGGCCTGAGCACCACTCAAAGCGGTGGTTGTATCACCTTGAACTAAGACCACATCTGGATTCTCCCTAACTAGAGTATTCCCAATACCCCCTATTGATGCCTGTAAGACTCCAGTCAGCAATTGATTGGGCCTCATCAAATCCAAATCAACATTAGCGTCAATACCGACCATACTCATCGCCTGATCCAGCATTTCCCTATGCTGACCCGTTGACAATACGAAGGGTTCGAAATTGGGGCTTGCCCGCATTGCAGAAATCACTGGAGCGAGTTTGATCAGCTCAGGTCGTGTTCCTAATATTATGGCAGCTTTAATTGGCATTTAAATCAGCTCGTTGCGATCTGCAAGGCTCACTATTTTACGGACTGCACCTGTAGCTGAAAAGGCTCCTGCTGATACAGAACGTAGATTTTGAGATTCGTAATCCTTTAAACAAATATTTAAAACATCTGCAATATCCTCTGCATCCAGAGCGTGAGCAACATATGCTCCGGCATCCTTTAGAATTTCATATAATTCGTGGTTGTCTTGTACTAATGCAAAAACCGGTCGGGATGAATGAAGATATTCGAATACTTTTGAAGGGATAGTTGTTTGCGCAACAATTTTCTGTCCGCCATGGACGAGTAATAGCAAATCACTTTCGGCCATTGTTTGCCCGACTTTAGAACTTGGTACGGTTCCCTCAAACTGAACCAAATGCTCAAGAGGACTCTTCGCCACATCAGCTCTAACAGAACTCTCGATTGTACCGTATAATCTTATGGAAAGACTCATTTGTCTGGGTTGGCTATAGATCAACTCTAACGCACGCATTAAACATTTCAAATTTCTTCTGCCTGCCAAGCTTCCGATATGCGTAATGACAAAATCCCCGTCAAATTTTCTCTCCGAGGAGAGCTTTTCAACTGTAGGATCAACACCAGCATAAACGGTGTGAAGTTCACCTTTTACATCATATCTTTTTTTCGCAAGAGCCTTGGCTGCCTTTGTCGTGAATAAGAGGTGATCTGCAGAATCACAAATTTTTTGTTCCAGCCAATCATACAAACCTCTGGATCGACCTCTATATTTTATTTCTCTTAATCCGATAGGGTCATGGAATTCAGCAATCCAAACAGAGGAATATTTTCGTTTTATAAGCAATGCCACAATGTGCGCGCTTATTGCTCCTCCTGAGCTGTACACAACAGAAATATTTTTTTCACGTACCAACTTAGACCCTTTGATATAAGCTGAAGCAAACCATGACCATTGACTGTCCAAACGGATAAACAGCCGTTCGATCCAATAGAACGGTGAAATTAAAACATTAAAAATAAGTCTAACCCATCTTCTATTGGCCAACATATGTCTAAGTTCAAACCTTAAGCCCGAAGGAGCCCATGAGATAACCTGATAATGCTGAAACTGATCAAGCTTCGCCCCTGTAGCTGCACTGACAATTATAGGTTCAATGTTATGTTCTAAAAACAAAGATACTCTATCTGTTACAACACGACTTGCCGCACGACCATCCATATTGAAACAATGCGCGATTATTAACCAATGTTGCTTGGTTTTACTCATTTCACGGAGAGCATCCTTGTGTACACCGCCTGATATTCCAATGCTACTTGATCCCAGCTTCTCTCATATACCGAGCCAGTTTTGCAATGTTGCTTTAATAAGGTGTTCGCCGCTTTCACCCATTCTGAAACAGAACTTTTCAAAGGCAATACTCGCCCTTGCTCTTCTTTTACCTCCGAAGCGGCCCCAACTTGATCTGAAACCAAAACGGGAATTCCACAGGCTAATGACTCAGTAACAACCATCCCAAAGGCTTCAAGCCTTGCGGGGTGTAAAAGCATATCTATCTTCTCATAAAATGAGGCCTTATCTTGAACCCATCCCATTACATCCAACTGAGACTCTAATCCCGTCACGAAAGGCTTCAATTCTTCAAAATCAACACCCGCAATCACCAATTTTATACGCGGGTTTTTTTTGACAAGATGCCTGAAAATTTCAACAACAAGTTTCAGTCCTTTCCTTTCCCACTCTCTGCCTATGAAACCCAACGCATGAGGACGCGAATCATTTTCAGGCCGCACTTCGCATTTGGGCCTAATTACCCCAGGAGGAATCGCAGAACTCAAAACATTCTTAATTCCGCGATAATTGTCATCAAGTTGATTTCTCAGCATATCTGACACAGGTATTAAGAACTTTAGCCTGGGAGAATAAACTGTGTTTTTCTCCAACCATTGGTTGAAATGCCAAGATGGATCCATACGTTTTAACCAGGAACGTTCCCCATATCCATGAATGGTTGTGTGAAATGTCAGTAGATCTGCCTCATCAACAAATTCGTGGGAATGAACGATATCATTTGAACTTGAGTAACGATCACGCCACTTCTTCAATTGATTAGAAAACCCCTGAGATCGGAACCAACGCGGACCTCGAGGCCTTTGAGGGACAAAGTCCACAGAAACTCCATCCGGCACTTCAGACTCACATCGTTCGCATACAACTTTTACTTCAGCGCCTTGATCCACTAAACTATTTGTAAGACGCCATACATATTCCTCCATCCCGCCGGTCGGGGCAAAATTTCGTACTACTTGGACGACTCGCATATTAAATAATTATAAAATGTACAACAAATCAGATCGTCTCTCGTCTTTAAAAAAATTACTATCGGCTTATACCTGATGATAAGAGTTTAAGTGTATTTTCGGGATGATGTATAGCGATCAATTTCTTTCCTGCAGCGATTGCACGCTCGCGGTAATCTGTGTAATTAGACCGCACCTTTTTTACCGCAGAATGTAGTTCTTCAATTTCATTTCCATCAACCAACTCCCCTGAACCATGAAATGACACCAGATCTCCCATCCATGTATCTCTGACAGTAATAATGGGCGCTCCACATCGCATCGCTTCTAATGCTACCGCGCTGAATTTATCTCGGTAGGCTACTCGGTCATATAGCAACAGGCAAATCGCCCCTTGAAATTGATTACGAAATTCATTTGTCGCGAGCACCTTTTCTTTTAAGTGAACGAATGATGGTAATTGTGCTTTCAATTGAATTAAACTGTCTCGGCAAACAGAATCCAATTCTCCTTCGCTTTTGTTGCCTGAAGCAGCACACTGTATATACGCCGGCCATTTCAGATTCAAAGTGTCCAAATATAAAAGATATTTAACAACTGTACTAAAGCCCTTGTCTGCTCTGGCAGCCCCAGCATAGAGCAAATGAGGTTCAGATTCTGTCATTGGATAAATCACATCTTCCGGAATTTCCGATACCGGATAATAGGCCACCTCGCAATTTTCAAAACCGGCTTCACGAAAAGGCTTCAATAGTCGTTTTGTAGTCGCCAAAATCCGCCAGCGCTTATTCCTTTTAGCCCATGCCCTAAGCCGCCCCAATTTGGCCGGGGTTTGTTGAAATTGGTGGAAGTGGAAAACGATATCATGTTTTTTCTTCAGCCCAACGGGAAGCCGCATCAGTATATCCATCCACGCCATGTCCAGTTGCCCTGCAGTTGGAATAAATATTGTGCCTCCTCTTTTCAGGCAACTTGCATAACAAAATCCCAATTGAAATTTCCTGAATCGCCTACTAAAAACACTTATTTCTTCACAGTCCTGCCCCTTAAATAAGCCGCTCCCGGATTTATCCATCCAAACCTTAACGTCAAAAAACTCATTAGCACCAATCAGAGTACTCGCATGATGATAGCAATGCCCTGAATGGTTAGATAATGTGGGTTCAATGATATGCAGGAGCGGGCGCACTTTCTTGAAGAATAAACATTCAATTCACATCTTGTTGTTTTCGGTTCAGTTCCCCGAGTTTGGAGTATTTCATAAAAGACCCCAAACCTTTACATATCGCAATCATCAAACCTGGTCCGCCATCGAGAACGCCCAATTTTAAAAAATAAATTTGAATAAAGTGCGCAATTCCATGACCTAGCCCAATGAAAACCCCTCCAGAACGGCATTTTTGTGCAAGTTCTTCGGCGCCTAGGCTTGAATATCTGTTACACTTATCCAAAACCTCGGACAAAGTCCAAAAGGGTTCCTGCAAAATATCACACTTCATATACCCCAACCGACCGTCCAATCGATACCCTTCGTGTACAAGCTCTTCAGCAGGATACGTCATCTTTCCGCGTTGGAAAAGCTGCGGCTGACGGTAGTCCGGATACCAGCCACTAAACCGTATAGGTTGCCCCATAAAGATATTCTGCCTTGGTGTATGATATGCCTCTTTAGGATTCTCAGAGTTGATAATCTCCCTAATTTCCTTCTCCGCTTCAGAAGTGCATTCCTCATCTGAATCAAGACTGAAAATCCAGTCATGCGTAGTATGCTCAATCCCAGCCAATCGTAATTTCCCAAAACCTTCAAATTTGACTTGTGCCACCTTGGCTCCGAGCTCCTCGGCGATTTCCGCAGTACGATCCTCGCTATAGGAATCCACTACCACCACTTCATCAGCCCACAAAACACTTTTTACCGCACGCTCAATTCGATCTTCAGAATTGTAAGCCAAGATGAAAACTGAAACTTTCTTTTCCATATATATCATTACCCTTTTGCTTCGATCTCCTTAACCCAATCTTGATTATTAAGGTACCACTGGATTGTGTTATTCAGAGCCGATTCAAATGTGCTTTGGGGTGCCCAGCCCAACTCCTTTGATATTTTTTGTGAATCAATTGCATAACGAAAATCATGACCTAGTCGATCAGTAACAAACTCAATTAGCTCACGCGAATGCCCCACCTCTTTATCCGAGAGTCTATCGATCTCATCACAAATACAATTCACTAAATTAAGATTCGCTTCTTCATTGCCCCCGCCTATGTCGTATGTCTCGCCCAGTTTCCCTTGATCCATGACCAGAATCAGAGCCTCAACATGATCTTCCATATATATCCAATCTCGCACATTACTTCCATCTCCATATACCGGAATTGTTTCCCCAGCCATAATTCGGCTGATAGTTTTAGGGATTAGTTTTTCAGGATGTTGATATGGCCCAAAGTTATTGGAACAATGAGTAACCAAAACAGGAAATTGAAATGTATGAAAATAAGAACGAGCCAGATGATCTGAGCTGGCTTTACTCGCTGAATATGGGGAACGTGGATCATAAGGAGTCTTTTCGTCAAAACACCCAGTTTCTCCAAGAGCCCCATACACTTCATCAGTTGAAACATGCAAAAACCGTCCATCTATATCAGCCCATAGTTTACGGCAGGTTTCCAATAAATTAAAGGTCCCCAACACATTGGTCTCTATAAATTCGGCGGGGCCTGTAATCGAACGATCTACATGGGATTCAGCTGCTAAATGATAGACACGATTACATTGTTGAGAAGAAAGGTTCTCCTCAACTTGAGCTATATCGCGAATGTCTCCCTGAATAAACTTAAATTTTGGGTGATCCTTCACCTCAGAGAGATTGGCTAAATCCCCGGCATAAGTAAGTGCATCATACACGATAACTGAATCTACCGATTCATCCTCGAGCAATACCCTAACAAGATGGCAGCCAATAAACCCTGCACCACCGGTAACTAATACTCTCTGGGCATCCATGACACTCTAAGATAAACTTTGTTGTGGGAGTCGGTGGTTCTCCGCCGATATTTCACGCAGGTAATCCCTATACTCACAATTCGGCAAACCATCTACTGCTCTGTCAAATTCCGCCAATGAGATTAATCCTGCTGTTAAGGCTGCTTCTTCCGGGCATCCCATTTTAATTCCTTGACGTTTTTCCATGGTTTGTACAAACGCTGCTGATTCGTGCAAACTCTGGCTCGTCCCCGAATCCAACCATGCCACACCTCTACGTAACAGGTTAACTTTGAGTGTTCCTTGATTCATATAATCTGACATAATGTCCGTAATTTCTAATTCACCACGAGAGCTGGGCTTTAGGCCCTTAGCTATTTTGGTTACCCTCGAATCGAATAAATATAAACCCGGTACTGCATAGGAACTTTTTGGATTTTTTGGTTTCTCCTCGATTGAGATAGCCTTACCCATATCACCGAACTCCACTACTCCATACCGTGTTGGATCATTTACACGATAGGCAAAAATCGTCGCACCAGCTTCATGTTCTGCAAAAGCTTTATCGAACTGCCCTGCACCATAGAAGATATTATCACCCAAAATCAGAGTCACCGAATCGCTGCCGATAAAATTTTGAGCAATGATAAAGGCCTGTGCAATCCCTTCAGGTTTAGGTTGTTCCAAATACTCTATGGAGGCCCCCCATTGGTTTCCAGTTCCCAACAATTCACGAAACCTTGGCAGATCCTGAGGTGTAGAAATTAGGGCTAGTTCATTTATACCATTTTCCAGCAGGGTAGACAGAGGGTAATAAACCATTGGCTTATCATAAACCGGTTGCAGTTGCTTACTGGCCACTTGTGTCATGGGGTACAACCGCGTGCCTGCTCCGCCAGCCAATATGATTCCTTTCACGAGCCGATCAACCTCTCCTTGACCAACGGGGCATAGACCGTTATCCAATTTCGGTCAAGGTTGTTTGCTTATCATAACAAATGTAAGTATGTTCGGATCAGCCACTCAAAATAAAAAACCGACTTCGGCAAGCGTTTTGCTTGTGAGTTATAGGAACTTTGAATCTACAACGCTACCCTGTCTAAATTCTCTCTTCAATCTGAGTGAATTGGATGAACTTCAAATAATCATAGTTGATAATGCCTCGGGAGAAGAAACCACTAATAAGATACAGCACCTCATCGAAGATAAAGAAAACGTCGAATTCATACCCAACGAAACTAACCGCGGGTTCCCTGGAGGTGCCAATGATGCTGCCAAGAGAGCAACATCAGATATAGTTTTTTTCTTGGACATTGATACCATCATACCAAACGGAGCAATAAGAAAACTTTCTGACACCATTAACCAGAATCCAGATTGGATCGTGGGTCCAGTCATCAACCAAACAGGTAGCGAACAAAAAATTTTCACCGAATCACAAGAGCCGATGGAGATTCTTTCTGAAGGAAAAGCTTGGTGCCAGCATGCAAATAACTCTACCCTCAAAGTTAGACAACTAGATTTTTGCTGCATAGGGATGAAACGAAGCACTTTAGAAGATATCGGACCACTAGAAGAGGGGTTTGGTATGGGGTATTATGAAGATACGGATTTTTGCCATCGTGCGCACCGGAAGGGATATCCACTGATGATGATTGAAGATGTATTCATATATCATAAAGGAGGAGGAACAAGCATGAACTCCAAGGAGCAACTTAAAAAAAGTAAGCAGTTCTTTCTCAAAAAACACGGGGCAGAAGGTCGCGAATCATTATTGCGACAACGTGACCTCAATCTGCGGGCTATAAATTACTATTCAGACATGCTGGAGTATTACCCAGTTCAGAAAGATGACATCTTATTTAAGGTCAAGAATCGCCTGCAGCTAGCCGATCTCCTTTGGCCAAAAAACCCCATAAAAAAACTTCTATATGCAAATAAAATTCGAGCCATAAAAAAGACCCTTAGAAAACAAGGTCTCAATCTAGACTAAAAGCCAATAAAGAAACACAATGAAAATTATAGACTGCTTTCCCTTCTACAATGAGCTCAGTATGCTGGAGTTGAGACTTAAAGAACTCAACCAACTGGTTGACCACTTCGTGTTAGTAGAGTCAACTGTCAGCTTTGCTAACAAAAGTAAGCCTCTGTTTTACGATGAAAATAAAAAGTTATTTGAAGCTTATAGCGACAAGATAATTCATGTTGTAGTGGACGACATGCCCCCAGACAAATTCTGGAAAAGTAAGAACCAAACCTCCTTAAAAAGAGCCCAACATCAAAGAAATAAAATCCGAGAAGGAATTGAGCAGTGCTCTCCTAGTGCCAAAGACATTATTTTGATTTCCGACGTGGATGAAATCCCCGACACGAACACTTTAAAAGATACCGTAGAGCGTGGTTTTGATAAAATATACAACCTAAAACAGGACATGTATTACTACAACACCACATGCAAATCAAAAGACCCTTGGAGTCTCGCCATTATATCCAGCTATAATTTATTACAGCCATACTTAAAAGATTTGGATAAACTCAGGAGAGATCGCACTTTCTGCAAAGAAGATGAAAAAATCGAGAAAGGGGGATGGCATCTAACATATTTTGGCGGAACTGAAGCAATAATAAACAAATTACAGAATTTCAGTGCACACAAGCAATTCGGAACTGATGAATTTACCAGTATACAAAATGTTGAATCCGCAATAGCTAATAATCTAGATTTATTTGACCGTGACGGACATAGCTTTGAACGTATTACACGTGCAGAAAACCGCTATTTACCGGAACACATCAACATGATTGAAGAATAAACGAGCTTCAATGAACCTGATTTTCGTTGGTAAAGGAAAAAAAGGCGCACTTACTCTAAAGGGCATAATAGAGAAAGGCTGGAGAGTGCAGCTTTGCGTCACCTCCCCGCCAAAGAACAGTGATACAGAATGGGATGTTTCGGTGGATCAAATTTGTTCTGAAAAGAAAATCCCGATTCACGCAACGGGAAATATCAATTCGGAAGAAAGCTTAATGAAGATTAAGTCTCTCTCTCCAGATGTAATTATAGTGTCATCTTTTACCCAAATTTTCAAGCAACCTTTATTAAAAATACCTTCTATGGAAGTCGTTAATGTCCACTCGTCCATGTTGCCTGATTACCGAGGAGCATCCCCATTAA
>CEUS01277880.1_pt1 | contig 10427 bp, 10 predicted proteins | sample 427031 | NCBI WGS metagenome assembly CEUS01 (sample SAMEA2622837, study PRJEB7988) | marine metagenome | biome: marine biome (ENVO:00000447); feature: marine epipelagic mixed layer (ENVO:xxxxxxxxx); material: "saline water (ENVO:00002010), including plankton (ENVO:xxxxxxxx)" | depth 140 m | reverse complement strand
TGGATTTATCGGAGGTCTGACCTTGAATTATTGGGTGCCATCGACACGAATCCCCTCGCCAATCATTATCTAGCTGTAGATTCGAGTGGAAATATTTACAATAGTGGACTTCAAAAATTTGTTTTGACAGGATTTGAAATAGGCGACTAGGTGTCTGAAAAATCTTCTTTGTAATTTCAGAATTTCTAGCTACTTCAATGTTTATGGGTATAAAAACTCATTTTCTCTTAAAGATCGTTTTGTCCTGCACGAAGCACGAGAACTGAGAGTGTTTACGTTTTAGTTGTGTGTCATTCTACTGGTGCCGGAGGTCGGGGTCGAACCGACACGAGGGGTGAACCTCACTGGATTTTGAGTCCAGCGCGTCTGCCAATTTCGCCACTCCGGCAAAGAAGGATTGAAAAGAACTAGGGTCTCAGGGTGCCGTCATGTTTCCACAAATATAATGTCCTTGTGCCTTGAACGCTATCGGTAAATTTTTCAATCTTATCTGCAACCCAATCACCCATGCTGAAGGCGTGGGAAACGATACGAGCCCCCACAGGAAGTTGTGCAGTTAATCGAGGTCTTAACTTCAAATTAGATGATGACAATAAGTAAAGAGTAACCACGGTTGCTTCTGAAACGTCGACCGTCATGGCGTCTTGTTCTATAAAGCGAACCAGATGTGTGACACCGGCCCGTTCGGCGTTAGCGTTAGCTTCTGCAATACGTTGGGGATCAAAGTCAATGCCGACTCCTCTGGCTCCAAATCTTTGTGCCGCGGTAATGACGATGCGGCCGTCTCCGCAACCGAGGTCATAAACGACATCTTGATCCGTGACATCAGCCAACTCAAGCATTCGGTTGACAACATCGTGAGGAGTTGGAACAAATGGTGCAAGACTATCGTCGAGTTGGGCGTTTGGGGCAGGCGCTTCTAACAGCAAAAACAACGTTATGCATGTAAATATGATTCTAGCTCGTTTCAGCTGACTGATCTGCATTCACGTACTTTACAACAGGTTTACGATCTCCGCTTACATAGAGACCTATTTTTGATTCAGCTTATTAAATTATTTTATTTTTTCTAGGACCTACACAAATCGTGTTGTCAAAAGAATGTAAAAACTGGTCTTTAGAACTTTGTGATTTTTTTGTTCTAAGAGTGTGAGATTTTCAAAAACACGTTTGTTTTTAATGGTTTAAGATTGATTTGTCCTTGTCTTTCGGCTAACATTCATGACTGCAGGCCCTAGAGAATCCCAAAATATAATTTTAATAACAACGCAAGCGGGGGTAAATTTGAAATTTGACGTCGGCGATAAGGTCATATACCCAAATCATGGCATTGGAATTATTCGCGAGATATCTACTAAGACAATTCTTGATACCACATGTGGATTTTATTCACTGGGGATGATCTCGACTGATACGACAGTGCTTGTTCCAATTGACAACGTCGAGAGTGTTGGACTTCGAAAAGCGATTGAAGAAGAAGAAATAAAGAAAATCTACACCTTGCTTGGTAATGGAAAGATTGAAGATCATCAGAATTGGAAGGGACGATTCAAAGACAATTCTGACAAAATGCGTACTGGTTCCATATATGATGTGGTTGATGTGCTTAAAAGTCTAAATTACCTGAGCCAATCAAAAAATTTATCATTTAGAGAAAAGAGAATGCTGGATCGTGCCAAGTTTTTGGTTGTAACAGAAGTGTCTGAAGTGAGTGATGAGTTGGTAGATGCTGTTGACGAGAAGGTGAATAAAGCTCTTGAAAGATGTCTAGTGAATCGAGTACGTCAAGTTGAAAGACTTAAAGCAAAAGCAGCGAAGGCGAAAAGTAAAACCGCGAAATCAAAAAAGAAAGTAGCGAAGACGAAAACCGTTAAGGCAGGCTCTGGAACAGTAAAAGGCAAGCCTAAAACGGTAAAGGCGAAAGTAAAGAAAAGTTCTGCTCGATCGACCGCAGCGCGACGTGCGACGCGGGCTTCATAAGGTTCTTAGGGAAACAAACAGAAGTAATGCAACCCGGCTCGATTGTTTTGGGCCGGGTTTTTTTTTAAAAATATGGTTGGATCTTTCAAGACCGCTATTTCACTGTGCCGTTCTCTTATGGCCTATATAAGTGTGTCACTGTGGGTCGTGATGGTGGGGCCACCGGGCATGGTTTTGGCTATATTGTTCAAGTGGCCTGAAATTTTATATTTACTGGGCAGAATAGGGGTAAGAATCGGTTTGCGAATTGTAGGGATTCGTTACCGTGTTTTTGGAAAAGAGAACATTCAGTGTCATCGAGCTTCGGTGTATTGTGTTAACCATTCTAGTAATGTCGAGCCACCAATTTTGTACATGGCTTTGTCGGTTCTTCATCCAGGGTTGAAGATTCTCTACAAGGCTGAAATACATAGATTGCCTGTTTTAAGCCGTGCCTTCGATATTGTTGGATTCGTGCCAATTGAACGCCAGAATCGAGAGCAAAGCTCTGGAGCGTTAGAAAAGGCTGCGGCTTCTTTACGTGCAGGGAATTCATTTCTTATATTTCCTGAGGGGACTAGAAGTCTAACAGGGTCTTTACAAAGGTTTAAAAAAGGTGGTTTTATTATGGCAATTAAAGGTCGTGCACCGATTATACCGGTCGCCATTCAAGGTACTAGGGCCGCGATGAGCAAGGGAAGTTTAGTGATGCGTCCTGTGACTGTGAATGTTCGACTTGGCAAGCCAGTAGAACTCAATGGGGAAGATTTGGATCAGCGGGATCAACTTATGTTAGAAACTCGCAGTAGAGTAGAAGAGTTACTTTTTAATAGGCCGGTTTCCGACCGAGAAGATTAAGAACCAGTAAGGAATGAAAGCGTCCATGATTCCAACGTCGCCCCGTCCGTCGCGGTTATTCCATTCTGAAGGGCAATGTTGACGCGTCGAAAACTTTCCAAAGAGTTTTCAAAGAAAATCTCAAGAGATCGATTTTGAGCACGATATCTTATTTCGTAGTTAAGATTCGAGGCTTCTATTTTTGAATCGATAGATTCTGGTAAATTTTCATAGGTCGCCACGATTCTATTTTCAAACGATCTCTGGTCGATATCTCGTGAAAACTGAATCCTTATCGTTGTGTCTATGGGAACATCTGTGTCGTCTTGTAGCGGAGTGCTAAAGATTACTTCTGGTGGAGGTCCTACCGAGTTGGTGCGTGATGGTGGTCGATCCAGATCGATGTTATCTGTTTCGGCTAGAGAAATAGTAGAAGCTCTAATGAGCATCATACCTTTGTGAGTGCTGGCCGTGCCGGTCACTTGTAGCCAGCGACCTGTATCAGCGCGAGCTTGGATGTCTAGTTCGAATCCTTTTCCTTTAGGTTCTTTTCCGACGATCCACAAGGCTGCTTCGGCCGAGGCGAGAACAAAATCCCACCGACTGGCACTTGGGGCACTCGGAAGATCGCCATATAAATTCCGACCACGAAATCTACCAGAAACTGTAACTGTTTTGTTTGAGTAAGCAGATGGAGTCAGTGCTACATTTCTTAATGTGGCTTCTGTTCTCTGGGTGGCAATACGACTAGAAGAAGCAACTAGAACAAGAAGTTCCCCAACTCCAGGCCAGTTCTTACGAAGTAGAAGATTCGCCAAGCGTTCAAATGGAAGCCCAGTGATGCGGGGGTCTTCGCGTTCAAGGCGCCCTATGTCATAGAAGGTGCCAATAATTTCTACGTAATCTCTGCGATCAGTAGGGGGTGGCGGAACATCTAATACAAGTAATCGTTCTTCGTCGTTAGTTAAATATGTCAGTACTCCTTCTCCTTCGATTTCACCATGTATGACTATTTCCGTCTCATGAAAAAAAATTGGAGCTGAAGTTAGTGATTCAAGCGTAGAGATTCTACGGTTAACCGGCTGGGCAAAAAGAACCACCGGTAAACTGAGTATTACGGTGGCGACAGAGAAATGCCGAACGAAACGAGAAAATTTAAATCGTTTTTCCAGAAAATACTCCCCAATAACAATGCTTCAGATTGTTTTACTGATATTAACATGTAGCTGGTTTTGGGTCTTGACCGCACTTAATAGTAAACATAGAATCGCTCCCCACAAGATAGTCTGGGTAGATGGGATGCAAGAGCAAATTTCTGAACTAACGACGAATCGCTTATCTTTGTACCTTAGATTTCTAAATGAACTTGAGATGAGAGGAGTGAGAACCGTTTCTTCGAAGGTACTCGCTGAGCAGTTTGGCTTGAATGCCGCACTGATTAGGAAAGATTTGTCTTATTTTGGAGATCTTGGTGTTAGAGGAATCGGTTATGTTGTAAAGGACCTTCGGCGAGCCTTGCGTTCCATTCTTGGTCTTGACAAAAGTTTCGGAGTTGCGATCATGGGTGCTGGAAATCTTGGCTTGGCACTTGCAGATTATCCCGGCTTTCGGCAAGAAGGTTTTAGGATAGTAGCTTTATTTGACAATCTTAAGGATAAAGTTGGGCAAGTGTCACGGAGCGGGATTCCGATTTACGACATTCTCGATCTCGGGCGAATAGCAAAAAAGGAAGAAATTACTATTGCTGTAATAGCTGTGCCAGAGGAAGCAGCTAAGCATGTCGTTCAGGTTGTTGTTAAGGCGGGTATTAAGGCGGTATTGAATTTTTCTCCTGGTGCGTTGCGCGTTCCTTCTGATGTGAAACTTAAAAGCGTTGATTTGACCGTCTCGCTGGAAAGTTTGTCATTTTATTTGGCGAGGGAAAAGGGAAGAGGGATTAGTGGTGGTTAAAAAGAAAAAAAGTTTGGCTGGTAATCATAAAAAGGTCCTTAAAAAGCTGTCCCATGTGGATTCTAAAGGTCGGGTGACCATGGTGGATGTTGGAGCAAAAGCTTCGACAAAGCGTCTCGCTGTTGCTCATGGGACCATCAGTATGTCGGCAAAGGCATTGCGTTTAATTAGAAGCGGGAAGGTCGCCAAGGGCGATCCTCTTCAGGCTGCACGACTGGCTGGTATTCTCGCTGCTAAACGAACGGCTGATCTTGTGCCCTTATGTCATTCCGTACCGCTTACCCATATTGATGTTGAACTGTTGAGCCGTAAAACTGGTTACGACATAGAAGCGAGAGTGTCTACGAGAGGAAAGACAGGAGTAGAAATGGAGGCGTTAGTGGCTGTTTCTGTGGCTGCACTGACCGTATATGACATGATAAAAGCGGTTGATCGAACAATGGTCATTGGAGAAATAAAGTTGATCCAGAAAAGCGGTGGTTATTCTGGTGATTACTTGGAAGGATAGATAGGTTTTGTCTAACTTGCCAATAGCGTCGCTTTCCGCGCTTCCTTTTTATTTTTCGGGAAGATTTCCTAAACCGGTCATCATTCGAAGATGCCTTTCAGAGGGCTACGATACCTATGCAAGTCGAGAACTCTTTGATTACATCCGAGATGTCAGTTTGGGGTTAGGCGGTCTTGGTGTGCAGCCAGGAGACAGAGTTGCGGTTTTGTGTGAAAGTCGTCCGGAATGGTTGATCGCTGACCTTGCGATTTTGTCTGCTGGCGCGGTAACCGTCCCAATATATCCCAGTCTTCCGGCGGAACTTGTTGGGTATATCTTGGCAGATGCTTCTGTCACTGTAGCAATTGTTTCAGACGACCATCAGTATAAAAAAATAGAAGAGGTATGGGATGATCAACCATCATTGCGGGCGGTTGCCATCATTGATTCTCACGGTGAGGAGAAGACTTCAAAAAACAAGTGTTTATTTTCTAAGTTACGGGAATTGGGTCATCAACGATTAATGCATGAGGATGGTCTCGGTCGAAAATATAAAGAGAATGCGATGTCTATTTCGTCTGATGACTTGGCAACGATTATTTACACATCTGGCACAACAGGTAAACCGAAAGGTGTCATGCTAAATCATGGAGCCATCGTTGCAAATATCCTTGATGTGGATACTATGGTGCACATTCACGAGGAGGATGAGGCGCTTTCATTTCTTCCTTTGAGCCATATTTTAGAGCGATCTTCAACGTATCTTTATTTGTTTAAGGGTGTAACGATTACATTTGCGGAATCTTTAGATACGGTTGTCCGCGATTTACCACGGGTTCGTCCGACTTTGATGAATGGGGTTCCTCGTGTTTTTGAAAAGATTTATTCAAGAGTTTTAGAAGCTGCCTCCGAATTTTCTACCTTGCGGAAATTTGTTTTTGACAAATCACTTAGAGTGGGAGGTCTACAGGCGAAGGCATTGCGAGATGGAGAGCTCCCTTCTTTTATATGTCGTCTTTTTCATCCGGTTGCAGATCGAATGGTGCTTTCAAAAATTCGAGAGCGAACGGGAGGTAGACTACGTTTCGTTGTTTCTGGAGGCGCTCCTCTTCCGGTAGTCGTAGCCGAGTTTCTCTTTTCAGTTGGAATTCCAGTGCTTGAGGGATATGGGTTAACAGAAACTGCGCCAGTGTTGACGTGCAATCCACAAAGGGCTCCAAAAATTGGAACAGTTGGTATACCGCTGCCCCATGTCGAATTACGCCTTGCCGAAGACGGAGAAATAATAGCTCGTGGTCCTAACGTCATGACAGGCTACTATCGGAACCAAGAGGCTACGTCTGAAGCGTTGAGATCCGGTTGGTTCTACACTGGTGACATTGGAGAATTTGATGCAGATGGGTACCTTCGTATAACGGACAGAAAAAAGGAATTATTGGTTACATCTGGCGGGAAAAATGTGGCTCCTTCGCCGATCGAACAGCGATTGAAGCATGACAAATTAATTGCTGAAGCAATGTTAGTTGGTGACAGTTATCCTTTCATTTCCGTGCTTATTTTCCCTGATTTTTCTGCTTTAGTCGCTCATATACACGCGCCAGAAGATATTGCTTGGAAAGATATGATAAATCGTCCAGATGTTAAAACCATGTTTGATGACATAGTAGATAAGGTCAATGAGGGTCTGCCTAGTCATGAAAAAATGCGTCGAGTTGGTCTGATTCCTGCGACACTAAGTATATCTACTGGTGAGTTAACACCTACATTGAAGCTAAAAAGGCGAATCGTATTAAGCAAGTGGGATGCAGAGATTAAGAGTTTGTATGCTTGAACGGTTTGAAATGGCTGTGAAGTTATAAAAATGAAGCCAGCCTAAGAAGCTTTACCTGTACGTGTTTTCTACGTATGGGAGCACTGGAAAAAAAGAGTTGAATTTAAAATATCTTTACCTCGGTAAACGGAAACCATCGAACTTGCACACGGCCCATGATGTATTTTTCTGGAACTTGTCCCCAATGACGACTATCTGAACTATTGTTACGATGGTCACCCATTACGAAGTAATAGGCTTCATCTATCACTTCAGGTCCATAGTTGTCGTGGCTGCGAAATTTTGGAGGCACGTCAACGTTCTCTTGTAATACTTCGTTGACGAAAACATCGCCAGATTCAATTCGGACGGAATCGCCTGGTTCTGCGATGATCCTTTTTACAAATGACTTGTCAGGATCTTTCGGATAACGAAGCATCACAATATCACCAACTTGAGGTTTGCGACCTATATTCCAGTCACATTCGCTGCACAACCAACCCTGAAACAATTGAGAGAAAGGAATTTTGATAGTTTCAGGAAATATATACAAAGCCTTATTTACAATCAGGCGATCTTCATGTTGCAAAGTAGGCTCCATACTGCGACCCTCGACACGCGCTACTTGAATGCCGAAGGTGACAATTAATGTCGCGTAAACAGCAGCAGATAGAAAGGTATTCGCCCACGCTTTCGGTTCTTCCCAGTTCACGTTTACGGTAGCGTTGGTGGTGCTGCGGGATTCTATAGATTCAGATGATCTCGAAGTCGTTTGGTTTGTGTCCGACTTACCGGGATCTCTGTTTCCTTCGCGTCTTTCATCTTCAGAATGTAGTTCCGACTTAACCAAGGTAATATCTCCTTGACTTTATTGATGTTGACTAAATGTGATCTGTGCACACGCCAAAAGATGTCTGGATCGAGATTGCCTTGCAGTTCATCCAATGTTCGATAATTTGCTGTGCCAGACAATGTATTGGTGACAATGTTAATACTGCCATTCGATAAAGATGCATAAATAATATCGTTTGATGCAATTAACTGAAAGGTTTCTCCATTTCTTATTGCCAACTGTTTCTGGTGAATGGTGTTCTTGCTGATACGCTGAATCAGGTGTTCTAGCTTTTCATTGGCGATGCCTGTATTAGCTGAATCTTCAAGAGGACCGCTCCCGAACTGTTCACCTACCCGTTTGATCGATTGACGTAACCGCTTAATGTCAACTGGTTTGAGGAGGTAGTCTACGGCACTGACCTCGAAGGCCTCAAGCGCATATTCATCGTATGCGGTAACAAAGATTATTCGAGTATCAGCCTGCAGATCTATTAGACTTCTCGCTACTTCAAAACCTGTATGACCTGGCATTTGGATGTCAAGCAGCACTATGTGGGGCCGAAGATTTTCTATGAGTTCAAGTGCTTCAATCCCATCTCCCGCCTGACCGACCACCTCAACTTCTTCGAACTTTTCTAATTGAAAACAAAGCTCCTGTCTTGCCGGCTGTTCATCGTCAACAATAAGTACTCGAATGGTCATTTGTTTGTAAATCAGTGGGTGGAGATCTATCAAGCAGTTACTTTCTGTGGAAACTTAATAACTGGAACCTTGATTGTCGCACATGTACCCCTTCCAGGTGTACTTTCGAGTCGAAGATGATAATTTTCACCATAAATTACCCGAAGTCTCTCATCCACATTACGGAGGCCGATTCCGCCCATTCGCGTGGTTGAAGGCGGTTCGTTCATTCCTGTGCCATTATCAAGAATGTTGATTACTACGTGTTTAGCGGTTGATCTACTCTGTATTTTAATAGTTCCTCCACCAACTCTGTGTGAGAAACCATGTTTAATAGCATTTTCAACAAGAGGTTGAAGAAGCAAGCTGGGAATCATTAAATCAAGACTTGTCGAATCGATCTCTTTTTCTATGACAAGTGTGGGACCGAATCGTACTTTTTCGATGTCGAGGTACTCATCGACTGCGAACAACTCTTCCCGTAAAGTCACAAAGTGTTCTTGGTTTCGCAGGACGCGCCTTAAAATGCCAGATAGTTTGACAATCAGTGCCCTTGCTGTTTCTGGCTGAGAGTGGATGAGGGAGGAGATTGAAGTGAGGGTATTGAATAAAAAGTGTGGGTTAATCTGGTTTGCTAGTGATTCAAGGCGAGTCGATAGTAACAACTTTTCCTGTTCCTGCAGTCGGTGTTCAATACGAGCAGTATTCCAGATTTTTATCGGGATTGTTACAGTTAAGAGCGTGGCTAAAATTATTACGAATCCCAGCCATGTACTTTGTGGCTGCATATAAAATATATGGTCTGTGTAACGAGATCCTAATCCGATCCTCATTAATTCTAGAGCAACAGGAGTTGCTACAAGAATTACAAGCCAATCAGGTTTCAGTTTGCTGACCATTTGCCACGCATGCCGGTGCAAGTCAGTAAAAAATAATGGAGAGAAGCGCCAGATGGACTCTTTAGGGCATATTTCTCTTAGCCCACCCCCGGAAAAGCCGCAACCTACCGCAAATGGTAGGGCAATTAATTCCCCGGCAGCTAAAGCGGGTATCCCGACAAAACCGCCGACTATGGCTCCTGCGTAGGGACCGGCAATTAATCCTGCGAGAAATGGACCGGCGAGCGAGAAGTCGCTGGCGTTATAGTTGAGTAAGAGTCGTGCTACGACACCCCCACTTAGTGGAATTCCAAGCGCGATGGCGAAAACCAATCTTTCACGCCAAGCACGTTGTTCAGTAAGTAAGATACGGCGGAATTGCTCGAAACGAGCCAGCATTGTGGCTAAGATTGCAACAACTGCAAGCTTAACAAGTAGAGTCGAAAGTAAGAATTGAGACGTTTCGATAAATCTGAACTCAACCGGCACGAATTATCAAACTATACTGACGGACAGTGAAGTGTGTCAATTTTGAATTACCTACAAGGTGTTATGATTAAAGGGTTTATTATGACAGTTCCTTTTTTGGATGCCCTGAAGCATAGAGTTCTGATTTGCGACGGTGCGATGGGTACGATGCTTTATTCCGGAGGTGTTTTTCTCAACCGAGCGTTTGAAGAACTCAATCTCTCTGAGCCAGAGCTTGTTGCTTCGGTGCATCGTTCTTATGTAAATGCTGGAGCAGATGTGATTGAAAGTAATACTTTTGGCTGCAATGCTCTAAAACTCGAAACTTTTGGCATTAGTAACAAAATCAAGAAAATTAATTATGCGGGTGTTCGTTTGGCTAGGGAAGTAGCTGGTAAAAAGGCCTATGTGGCTGGTGCGATAGGTCCTTTAGGCGTTTTGATAGAGCCTTATGGGAGAACAACTCAGGAAGAAGCAGAAAGTTATTTTTGTGAGCATGCGTCGTTACTGGGAGCCGCAGGGG
>CEUS01097504.1_pt1 | contig 10427 bp, 10 predicted proteins | sample 427031 | NCBI WGS metagenome assembly CEUS01 (sample SAMEA2622837, study PRJEB7988) | marine metagenome | biome: marine biome (ENVO:00000447); feature: marine epipelagic mixed layer (ENVO:xxxxxxxxx); material: "saline water (ENVO:00002010), including plankton (ENVO:xxxxxxxx)" | depth 140 m | reverse complement strand
CCCTTCTTCTCCTTGGCCATCGAAGCACCGCACCTGCAGTCCCTATTTCAACTCCACGAGGGGGGAATTCTATGGCTCTAGGGTCTCAATAAGCACGCATCCGCCATCCAGCTCCACGATCATGGAGGCTGCTCCCATCGCGGTCTCCAGACCCTCGGTCATCAGTATCTCTCGCCTGAGTCCTGCGTCGGATTGAAACACCAGCCTGTGGCTAAGCTTGTTCAGGACTTCCCGGTCTACTACCTGCCAAGTCCACTCATTCTGGCCCACCGTCATCAGTGCTTCTATTGGTTTCAGAGGACCAGTGGCTGCTCCGTAATCCCTCGCTCTCTTGACCAGGTCACCGAGCTTGACCTTCGTCCCTATGTCGTCTGTCTTTGTTGGTTCTGAGGTCCTGTTGGAAATCCTCCTCCTGAATCCGAATCCTACCATGTGCATCCCTTGCAGCAAATGCCGCAGTGCCCGAGCGAATCGAGGGGGGTTTAACCGTTGTTGGTATTGAAGGTGGTTGGAGAGGGAAAACTAGGGTTCTAGTATCGAACGGATTTCCTGCGAGAACTTGATGTCGGAAGCTCCCGACGCAGAAGCGTGGGAAGCAGGGAGTCGGACTGGAGGAAAGAGGCCGAGAGAAGCGTGCTTCTGGAGGCGGTCTCTCATTGGAGAAATGACCCTTCTTCTTGGTTCGAAGGTTCCTACTCCAGGCTACCCGAGACTCTTAGAGTGAACCCACTAAGCCCGGAGGCGGGATGGATTGAATCGTGGCTGGAAGGCATCGGCGCAACGCGGATCCAATGGTTCAACGGCCCCGGAAGCGCATGGGAGATGTCCTTCGAAAGAGGGAGGGCTGAGGGCGAGGTTAGGGCCGTAATGAATGCGCTTCACGAGACTGGTAGGGTCACTCGTCAGGAGGCAGTTTCGATGCTGCCCGTACTAGCCTTAGACCCCAAGCCGGGGGACGTGGTGCTGGACCTGTGCGCATCCCCCGGATCGAAGACTACCCAGATCTGCGAGCACCTCGGTGACTCTGGGGCAGTCATAGCTAACGAGGTGATCAGTGGGAGGGTTAACACCCTGGTATCCAACGTCCAGCGCCACGCTTCCAGGTCAGCTGTTGTGGTGCAGCACGACGGCAGGCACATTCCGATGGTCCCAGGTGACGGTTTCGACGGGGTCCTTGTGGACGTACCGTGCACCGGATCGGCTACCACTAGGAAGAACCCCGACGTATGGAGCAAGTGGCTCCCCTCCTCTGGACGCTCTCTGCACAATCTCCAGCACGACCTGCTTAGACGGGCAATTGCTGTCACAAAGCCCGGAGGGAGGGTTGTTTACTCGACCTGCTCGCTTGACCCGGTTGAGAACGAGGCCGTTGTGGCCAGAATTCTATCTGCTGGGGGAGTCAGTGCTATCTCTGCGGGGGGCCTTCTCCAGAATGTCCCGTCCCACCCCGGAATGGACCATTGGCCTACTCTGGACGACCATGGGCGACCAAGCGATAAGGAGCCAGTGCCCCAGTTCATGGAGCCCCCGATCGATGAGGCTTTGTCTTCCCAGGTGAGGAAGTGCCTGAGGGTCTGGAACGACTCGATAGGTGGGGGTGGTTTCTTCCTCGCAGTTCTCGAGAAGGACTCGGATACTAAGATCAAGAAGAATGCAAGCGAGTTGTCCGAAAGGCCCAATGACCCGATGCGGGATCCTGACTCGTTCCCCCAACCAATCGGGGACGATTGGTCGGAACGAATCGAGGAGTCGTGGGGTTCCGTGCCCAGCAGCATGTGGGCAAGGGGGAAGAGCCTCCTTTGGTCAACGGAACAGGTCAGGAGAGTCTGGGAATCTGAACGCAGCCGGAAAGGGGGCAAGGTACTGGTCCCGGGTGGACGGTGGAGGCCCCTGAAGGTGATCCACCTGGGCCTGATTGCTGCTAGGATTAGGCATGGTGAACTGGAAAGGGTCGTGTCCAGAGCAGCCCGAAAGCTTCGAGGCGAAGTGTCCGGACCATTCGTTGAAGTGGGGCGAGACACGCTAGAGTCGATTCTGCTTGGAAACGAGCCAGTCCCGGAATCTGTTGACGAGGGCCTCGCTGGCGTGAGAGGGGGAAGGGTTCTGGTCGACCAGGATGGATCCTGCCTCGCCGTCTGGGTTGGAGCCCGAATAACCCCGATGGTCAGCGAGTCCGAGAAGACTGTGATGAGAGCAGTGAGGGGGTTGCCAATCGCACTAGAGGAAGAGGAGTAGTGCCTGTAATTTGTTCATTCGCCCAGGCATTTGCTGAAATGCTTAGCATATGTTCAAGAGCCTTGTAGGTAAACCGGGGTCCTCGGTGTCAGTATGGATGATGTGGACCGTCGTATACTCAAGGTTCTGGAGGCGGATGCCAGGACCTCACTGAGGAAGATAGCGGAAGAAGTCGGGGTCGCCCTAGGGACGGTGAGCAATCGCGTGAGGAGGTTGGAAAGCCTCGGGGTAATACGAGGTTACACAGTACTCCTCGACCCAGACAAGGCGGGTTGGGGGCTGAGCGTTGTAATCGGCCTGAGGATAGAGAAAGGCAGACTGATAGAGGTTCAGGAGAAGATCGCCAAGGACAACCGCGTATACGGCGTCTACGACGTGACGGGGGATTACGACTCGATGGTGCTTGCCAGAGCGAAGGATCGTGGAGACCTTGACAACCTATCCAAGAGCGTGATGAGCGTTTCGGGGATAGAAAGGTCAGTCACCCACCTGGTACTGAACACCGTGAAAGAGATGCCCCCGTCCCTGCCAGAGTGAGTCAGCCCATCCCAGCCAAGAAGTGCTGTATTACTGGCTCCAGAGCGGGCGCATGAGATAGGAGCGACTCGACTGTCCTTCCCTCGGGCTTCATGGCCCTGAGAAGCGTTTTTCTGAGATCCTCGTCAACCAGCGAGTCCATTGCCATTAGGCGATCCCGGATCGAGGACTGTAGCTTCCCCCCCGTACGGTCCCAGTCCATCAGCAGGATAATCGGTGGGCCGCCATCTGGACACGGCTCGATGCAGTAACTAGAGTGGAGGTGAGCAATTAGCCTGGCCCTGTCCCAACCCCTGTTCACCTTCTCCACGGGTCCAGTGAACCCCAGGGCCCTAACTGCCTGCACGTCTCTGAGACCCTCTACTACGACGGGCCTTCCCGAGCCTCCTTGGTCAATTGGCCTGTTCCTAACTATAGAGGCCGCAATCGCCTTGGCGGCCTTCTCGAACCTGACCTGCCTGTCCGGGGGCCCTGCTTCCCTAGCTCGTTTCCCAACCCAATCAGGCAGTCCCTCTCGCTCGGACACGGCTCTCCCCGAGAACAAAATTCGGTTGTCTCGCTTGTAGTGTTTTTCGGGACACGATAAGGCTTGCAACAGAAAGTCAACCCGCGACCCTTATGAGGGGATTTTCCTCCCACAGAGGTAGAGATAGCCATGAGTGTTATGACACCCATCTTCGAATACCTCTGGGACCATTACATCTTTTGGTCCGTAATCGTCGCAGTAATCGCGTTCGGATGGCTATACCACCACTCGTTCTGGTTCACCTCCAGCGATGGGGAGAAAGTGCCCAACAGGGACAATCTACAGGTTGGTGTCTTCCCCAAGCATAACGACGACATGCGCCTAGAAATCACATGGACGGTGATCCCGTTCATCCTGATAGTCTGGCTCACTTACTTCTCCTGGGCCCCTCTAGATGCAGTTTGGACTTCAACCGAAGGCGGAGTCCACGGGTCCGAGTGCGGGGAAGGGGAGTTTTCGAATAACGTGATGGACTCGGACGGCATAATAACCTCAGACTGCTACCACGTGATAGAGATCACAGGTCAGCAGTGGTTCTGGAGCTTCGACTGCCTGGAATTGGATGCCACCCTATGCGATACTGGTACCGAGTCGATGGAGGTTTACGGTAGCGTACCCGTACTTAGCCTGAAGAAGGGGGAGACTTACTTGGCAGAGATGACCTCCATAGACGTCACTCACGCCCCGTGGTTCCAGCACCTCGGAACCAAGGAGGACACCCTGCCCGGGCAGGTGACCACTCTTTGGATGCCAATCGCGGACTCGATGACTGAGGAGTCGATGGTGCTCTGCGCGGAGTACTGCGGGGACGCGCACTCGATCATGGCAGCTAAGCTGGTGGCACACGAGTGAGGTGAGATGGTTGGCTAGACAGAGAGCAAAGGGCGCTGTCGTAATCCTGTTCTTGGCTGCTGCCATGCTTGCATTGCCCTCTGCACAGTCACTACCCGGGGGGATTTCCGGCGTCCAGGAGTCTGGCTGCAACTGCCACGGAGCAGTGGCCTCCGACTCAGTGGCGGCTTCGATAGAGGGGCTCCCTAGCAGCTACAACTACTCACAGTCTTACGAGCTTACGGTCTCCTTCCAGGGAGGCCCAGCAGAAGCCGGTAATGTCAACCAAGGAGGATTCCACCTCTGGGCCAGCGAGGGGGCACTCACGGTTAACGACGCGACAGCGCAGGAGTTCAACGCAAACGAGGTCGGTCACACCGAGGCGGGCAACGACCAGACGTCATGGACTGTCACATGGACTGCTCCGGCGACTGACCGGAACGTCGAGTTCGTCCTACACGTCAACTCGGTCAACGGCAACGCGGACGGAGCAGGGGGAGGCACCTCCGGGGACGTCTGGAGCAAGGCCACGGCGTCGCTCGGGGGCCCGATAGAGGTCCTAGAGGCGGCAGACCCGTTCGTAGTCCTAGGGGTTCTGATTATCGTCTCCGCTACCCTGCTCGCCCTGACCTTGGCATACGTGTTCTACAGGAAGGACCCTGACTCGTTCGACTGGGACAACTTCGCCCCCTGGCTGGCAGACTGGCTAACCAGCACGGACCACAAGAAGATCGGGACGCTCTACTTCGTAGCCGGTCTGTTCTTCCTAGGAGTTGGCGGCATCATGGCGATGATCATCAGAATCCAACTAGCGGTTCCAGGAAACGACTTCCTCACCCAGGAGCAGTACAACCAGTTCTTCACCCTGCACGGTACAACGATGATCTTCCTGGCTGCGATGCCGATGATAAACGGGTTCGCTAACTGGATGGTCCCACTCCAACTGGGGGCTGCTGACCTCGCGCTACCGAGAATCAACGCCATGTCCTTCTGGCTGCAGCCTTTCGCGGCCCTGCTAATCTTCACTGGAGTCTTCTCGGGCCACGGTGCAGACACGGGGTGGACTGGTTACGCGCCGTACGTGGTCAGCGAAACCGCGCATTACGGAACGACGATGTGGGCTGCGGGGCAGATACTCCTAGTTGCGTCTTCGACCCTAACAGGCATAAACTTCCTGACCACTATGGCAGTGATGAGAGCAGAGGGGATGGGCTGGATGCAGATGCCTCTGTTCAGCTGGTCTATACTGGTGGCGAACGTAATGCTCTTCCTTTCCATTCCGGCCTTCGGAGTAGGGCTCATCCAGGTCTACCTTGACCGAGTTGTCGGAACCGCCTTCTACGACATAGCGGCAGGGGGCGACCCGCTGCTGTGGAGCCACCTGTTCTGGTACTTCGGCCACCCCGAGGTCTACGTGGTGGTGGTCCCTTCGTTCGGAATCATCTCCGAAGTCATAGCGACTAGCTCCAGGAGGTCGGTGTTCGGCTACAGGTCCATGGTCTACGCCATGGCGGGAATAGGCATAGTCGCATTCATCGTCTACGGGCACCATATGTTCACCAGCGGGATGAGCCCGACGCTGAGGTTCGTGACCATGCTGACCACCATGCTGGTAGCGGTCCCCACAGGGATCAAGGTGTTCAACTGGCTGATGACCATGCATGGGGGATCCCTCGTCTACAGGACGCACACCCTGTGGGCCCTGGGCTTCCTGGTGACCTTCACCCTGGGTGGCATCTCTGGGATGTTCTTCCCGTCGATAGCAATGGACACCCACCTCCACGAGTCGTACTTCGTAGTGGCGCACTTCCACTACGTGCTGGTCGGGGGCACTGTGTTCGGATTCTTTGCTGGAATCTACTACTGGTGGCCCAAGGCTACTGGCAAGATGCTCAGCGAGAAGCTCGGCGTCCTGCACTTCCTGACGGCTTTCGTGTCCTACAACGCCCTCTTCTGGCCAATGCACAGGCTCGGCGTCTGGGGTATGACGCGCAGGCACCACACGTATTTCGTCACCACAGAGGAGGCGCTCGGCTCGCTGCCCATGGAGGCAGCGGGCTGGAACATGTTCATCACCGTCTCCGGCTTCCTTTTCTTCTTGTCAAACTTCATCCTGGTGTTCAACATGATAGTGACCTCATTCAGGGGCGAGGACGCCCCTGACGACCCCTGGGGCGGTTGGTCCTTCGAGTGGATGACGAGCTCGCCCCCGCCCGCCCACACCCAGTACAAGATAGGCGACGGACAGTGGGGTCTGCCGACCCTGCAGGACGCTAACGAGCACGTGGCAAACGAACCAGGAGTTCTGGGACGCTGGTTCCAGAGGCTGATGGTGAGCGACGACGAGTCAGAGGAGGTGACCCATTGAGCAGCGACGACTACCACCACCACCCCAGCGCTTGGGGACCGCACGACTGGAACCACGGGGCTCCGCACAACTCCTGGGCACCCATCATCATGAGCGGTGGTTTCGCCCTCTTCCTGTTCTCCCTAGCAGGCGCATTCCAGTGGGGCGATTTCCTGGGCTGGATCAACGTCCCGCTGGTATTCGCGTCCCTAGGCGTGATTGGGTTCGGGCTGCTGGTCTGGTGGAGGCAGGACTGGAGCTACGGGGTCGACGGCAAGGAGTCCAAGCACCTATGGGAGCCGAAGTCCACCGGGACCCCGTTCCAGAACATCGACATCCGCAAGGTCGCCCTCTGGGTGTTCCTAATGTCGGAGATGATGGTGTTCACATCGCTGTTCAGCACCTACATGAGGTACCGCTTCGGGATCCCCAACTGCCAGACGGTGTTCGACTCGGGCGAGTGGGTGGAGGGCACCGCAGTGACCTGCTTCGAGCCAGCAGGCCACCTGATTGCATCTAGCTGGTTCCACCTGGCCCCTGGAGCCATCAACACGTTCGCCCTCATCATCTCCTCCTTCACGGTCGTCCAGGCGCTCCGCTACGCGAAGATGAAGGGCATAGAAGAAGACGTGAGGAGGAGGAAGGTTACGCGCTACCTGGGGACCACGTGGTTCTTGGCAGTACTATTCCTGACCCTGAAGATGATCGAGTGGTTCCTGGGCTTCCCCCTGCCGGAGTTCATGCACGAGTACAACCACGGAGACTCCACCATCAAGTCCCTCTACGCAGAGGGGTACCTGATCAACGCCGACCACTACCAGCACCACTCATACGACACCCACTACGTGGAGAGCCACGGTGGCCTTGACCAGGACACGGCGCTCTACGCCATGATGCAGGACGGGACGCACCCAGGAGGTCACATGATGGCCAACATCCAGGTCAGTGCGACGACTTTCTACGTAACCACGGGGACCCATGGTGCCCACGTGCTCGGCGGCATAGTCGGGCTGACCTACATGACCCTGAAGGCAGCAAGAGGCGGATACACCCCCGACAACGCCGTATCGATTGAGTACTTCGGGCTCTACTGGCACTTCGTGGACCTTGTGTGGGTCCTGGTCTTCCCGTTCTTCTATCTGTACTGAGGTGAAATAAAAATGGCGCACTACAAGATTCTGGGGCAGGACCCCTACTGGATGAACTTCTTCGGGCTGATGGTGCTGACCGTGATCGAGGTCGCCGCAGTAGGCGTGGAGCTCAGCACTACCGTCACGCTGACTATACTGACCGTGATAGCCATACCCAAGTTCATCATGATAGCTGCGATCTTCATGCACCTCTACGGGGACGAGGACTCGGGGATACTTACCCTGACTGCCCTGTTCCCCGCCTTCTTCATCATCATCATGGTCCTGTTCGTGGGCCTTACCCACCCGGACGCGGCGTCTGGCCTGCCAGCCTGGTGCAGGCCCGGTACATACGGCCTATGAGGCTGCAAGGTTCATCCGTGTGACTGCGCACGGGAACCTGCTGCAGACGTCGCATAGCCTGGTATTGCGCCGGATTTGAAATCCGGTGTCCTAGTGACTCGGGAGTTCAAATCTCTCCGTCTGCGCCACTATCGGTTGGGTGGGCTAGGGCCGCCTCGCACGTTCAGCTGGCCCTCGTGGAACTCGAACCTCACGGGAGTGGTCATCGATATCTCGCCGTCCAGGCTGATGAAGAGCGGGGGGTCGTGCCCCTCCTCGTCCGTTGGGTTCCCCTCGGAGTCGAGGGCCCTGATCTCGAAGCTCCTGCATTGATCCATGCTTATCTTCCCCCACCTGCCGACGTGCTTGCCCTTCTCCAGCGGGCCCATCACCCTCAGCATCTGGGACTTGGATAGGCCGAAGCCGAGCACGATGGAGGCGCTGTCACCGAACGGGTGCATCCCCGGAGCCACGCGATAGCCCCCCCCGAAGGTCTCGGCCTGCATCAACGCGAACAGCCCCGTTAGGTCGACCTTCTGCCCAGGCTGTTCGTCGACTTTGATCCAGGCCATCTGGCTCTTCCAAGTCAGGATCGCCTTAATCGCTAGGAACGTGTACTTCTTCTGCCCGCTAATCCAGGAGAAGTGTCCCTCATCCTTCATTCGGTTGATCGACGAGGTAACTCCACCGTCACACTCCAGGAATGACCACCGGACCAGGTTTCCCTCCTTCGATGGGTCTCCCGTGACCGGGTAGTGCTTGGGAGAGGGTATGCCCGGATGGTCCGGAGCCCTGAGCCCCTCGACCCTGATGCCCCCGACAGTGTAGTCGCTCCCCCCCTTGAGGAGGTCTATGGCGCCCTGGAGGTCGTTGAGCGGGATTCCTATTGCCCTGGCGAAGTCGTCCCCGTTGCCCATGGGGATTATCCCTAGTCGCTTCGAGGAGCCCCTGATCCCATTGGCCACCTCGTGCACAGTACCATCGCCTCCGATGGCCACCACAAGGTCGTAATCGCTGTCCCCGAGGCCGCTGGCGATCTCTATGGCGTGCCCGGTACCCTCTGTCATGAAGACGTCGTACTCGATTCCAGAAGACCCCAGTGCCTCCTCAATCTTGTGGAAGTTCTTGCCCAGCTTGCCGTCCCTCGCGTTCGGGTTGGCGATGCAGGCTACTCGTGGCACGGCGCCTCCAGCGCCAGCATCGGACTTCAATACTGCCGAAGCAAGGAATCATGAGTGAGCGCGGTGTCAGCCGGTCGGTTGACATGGCAGATGGGGAGTCCCACATGCGCAGGGCCATCGAGCTCGCCGAGAGGGGTCGCCACCGGGTAATGCCCAACCCACCGGTGGGCTGCGTGCTCGTCAGGGACGGCGAGGTAGTGGCAGAGGGATGGCACGACCACATAGGGGGTCTGCACGCGGAGCAGATGGCCATCGCCGACGCTGAGTCCAGGGGAGTTCCCACCCAGGGAACCACCGCATACGTCAGCCTAGAGCCTTGCAACCACTTCGGGAGGACCCCTCCCTGCACCGAGTCACTGCTCTGGGCGGGCGTCAGCAGGGTTGTGATAGGGTCCCTGGACCCGAACCCCACAGTCAGGGGCGGAGGGGCAGATGCACTCAGGGACGAGGGGGTAGAGGTAGAGGCTGGGGTCCTCGAAGAGGAGTGCGATGCCCAGATGGAGGCCTTCATGCACTGGTGCGAACTCAGGAGGCCGCTCGTGACCCTGAAGGCCTCAACAGACTCCGAGGGGAGGGTAGACGGAGACCCTTCCGAGCCCTCCAGGAGGTTCAGCTCAGAGATATCCCTAGATCTCGCACATGAGATCAGGGCGGACTCGATGGCCATACTGGTAGGCGTCAACACGGTGATCAGGGACGACCCCTCGCTCACAGTCAGAGGCCCTGACATTGGCCCGAGAGAGCCGCCGACAAGGGTTGTGATGGACCCAAACAACAGGACGCCTCGCGACTGCAGTCTGATGACGGACGGGGCGGCCCCGACCCTCCTTGTCCAGTCCTCGGTTCACGACTCCTCAAACGACTATCCTCACGTCGAGAGAGTGGTGATTCCAGAGGAAGAAATACCCGTGTCTAGGGTGCTGGACATGCTTGGAGACAGGGGAGTCCAGTCCCTCCTGGTCGAGGGAGGCGTAGACACATGGGGGAGGTTCCTGGAGAGCGGTCTGGTCGACAGAGCGAGGATCTGCGTTTCACCAGCCGATCTGGAAGGGGGGGTGGCTCGATTCGACAGGGCATCGCTCTCTGAAAACCTGGAGTTCGTATCCTCCGCCGAGGTGTCGGGAGACTCCATCGAGTGGTGGTCCAGAGCCAGGAAAAACGAGGGCCAATGAAGGCGGATGAAGTAGGCTCTACGGTTAAATACGACACTTCTCACGCTTGGCGCTACATGTATAGCGCAAGCGACGCAAGCAAAAGAAGAAGCCTGAGCATCAGCATCCTGATGGTACTGTCGGCAT
>CEUS01217148.1_pt1 | contig 10430 bp, 8 predicted proteins | sample 427031 | NCBI WGS metagenome assembly CEUS01 (sample SAMEA2622837, study PRJEB7988) | marine metagenome | biome: marine biome (ENVO:00000447); feature: marine epipelagic mixed layer (ENVO:xxxxxxxxx); material: "saline water (ENVO:00002010), including plankton (ENVO:xxxxxxxx)" | depth 140 m | reverse complement strand
TAGAATTCTTGGTTTCGCACCCGATGTCTCGCTGAGCGAGATGAAACGATTTGTTCCGATTATCTGGTTTGGTTTTTGGGTGAATCTGTCATCAGGAATTATTTTGTTGATTGCCTATCCTACAAAAGCGTTAACGGACCCAGTGTTTTACTTCAAGATTACCTGCGTGACAGTAGGAATTTTGTTGTTTAAAAGAATTTCGAATCGGGTCTTGATTAGTCCCTCAATAGGTTTCCCGATTGGTGCGCGAGCGGAGCGGTGGCTAGCTATTGGTTCATTAATATGTTGGGCTGGTGCGATCGGGGGTGGGCGGTTCCTTGCTTACACGTATGTAAAACTAATGACGATCTAGGAGTGGAAACTGATGGATTCGTTTCAAATATGGTTGGTGTCAGTGCTGGCGAGTGCTGAAACCGTTGCAGGTTTTATGCGGACTAAATGGGCTTGGCCTGTGTCTGAAAGCCTCCATTTTACTGGGTTAGGGCTTCTGTTCGGTACAATTGGAATTTTTGATCTTCGGCTTTTGGGCGTGGCAAAGGGAGTACCCATCGCCGCGCTTCACAAGTTGGTTCCCTGGGGAGTTGGGGGCTTCCTCTTGAATGTGGCGACTGGGATGTTGTTTTTATTGACCGAGCCTGATCAGTATATTTTTAATTCTGCCTTTCATCTTAAGATGCTGTTTATAGTTCTTGCCGGACTAAACATTTCTCTCTTTTATCTGGTGGCATTTCCAAGGGTGAAGTTGGTTGCAGCTGGAGAGGATGCACCGATGATGGCTAAATGCATCGGAGGGGCATCACTATGTTTTTGGCTTGGGGTAATTGTTTGCGGACGCTTGTTAACCTTCTATCGGCCTTTTCCTTGTGGGCCAGAAGGGCCAGGGTTCGTGTCTGCCTGTCTCTCATGGATTTCCTATTAGACATAATGTTCCTGCAGTGCAAGAAAGGTCGAAGCGGTTTGTATTTGGCCGAGAATATGACGAACTGAGTGATTCAGATTTTAAATAGTAATTCGTGTGGCGATAAGATCTAACTATTTTGAACCTTGCGAATTTTCCTGAACGCGCTCACCTGCAAGAATGTTCGGCATGCTGTAGTTGCCTTCATGGCATGCGTATTCGTACAAGTTGTCTTTGGTTCGTATAAATGGAAATTCGCCTGAAAAACTTGCAGTCCATCGAGTTTGATCTTCGATTGTGAACTGATAATTAATTATGTCTTCGCTTATTCGAGTGAATCGTTCGACTATTCGGATAGTGTCGTCAGAACGCCCATTAGTGTGTCGAACTTCAATTTCGTCAGCACCCTGAACTCCCGGGTCACCTTCGGTTCTTGCGATGTTAGTTGTTTCGACTACAAGTGTATCGCCTTCCCAGTGTCCGCGCATATCTCCAAGATATTGGCGTATATGCGTCGAGATGTGAGGACGTCCATCAAGGGGAATAATTCGTGTGTCATGAATCATTTCGACTTGAATTGCGACATAGTCCGGTGTCTGAAAAAACATGTAGGTGTTATTGTAGGGGCCAGGCATCATTGGAGGACCGGCAGACCAAACGATGCAGCGGTCGTTGAGCTGAAAGTCCATCCAAGTGTCGGCCTCACCTCGTGTTAGACGTTCTTCAGATCTTTGTTGGACAAGCTGCTCAAATTCTGGGGTTGTCGGCGGTATGCGGCCAGTCGGAGGATCGATGATTAGTGATGTCCGGCCAGTCGGTTTTGTTCCCCAATCCAGCCAGAAATTATTATAGGCGCCGACGTTTCCACCAGCAGTGGTGGTTTCAGCCGCTCTATTTAAGAGGAACGCATCGCGGTTAATTTTTTCTGCTTCAAGGGAAGTTGCTTCATCCGAGGTAAGAAATTCCCTGTCGGCGTACTCTTCAGGACGTTGGACAGGAGTGATGGTTTTGTTTGTAAAGATTCCCATTAAATCAGGGTCACCCCAAGGAGTCCGAGGAGTATTCCATTCAGGAGATTCTTGGGCGGCAACGAAAGGTGAATAGGAATGTATGAATCCTAAAGATAATAAGAATAAAAACAAGACAAAATAAGATTTCATTTCAACCTCCGAGCAAACTAGCGACGATAAGTATTAAGTATCTATAGGGTGCGCGGTGTCTACACTGGGACTAATCATAGATCCCTTGCGCACAGTTTTGTGATATTTCTGTGTCCACGGAAGTGAAAAGTATTGGTAGACTAGACTTTTTAAGTTCTTGGACTCTGAAAAATGAGAGATCGCTTGTTATTTGGAGGGGAGTATTAACCATGTCAGTGAAGATAAAGAAGACGGATCGGTTTACGAGGCGAGAGGCGTTGAGTCTTTTAGGTGCAGCCGCGGGTGCTGGGTTTACAACGACTAGCGCAGGAGTTCGGACAGCGTTTGCGCAGCAGAGTTTCTCGAGTGTTCAGGCGCCAGACTTTCAACCTGGCTCTGTAATTAGAACGCTTAAAGCAGATTTAGACCCATCTGAGTTGTCTAATGGGGCGACACTTTTTCATGAGCATGTTGGGCGTCCTAACATTGATTTAGCGGTTGAGGAGCTCGGTGGATCAGAGTTTGATGGCCTAGGTTGCATTGTAGACGCAGCTACGGGGCGACGTAGTCCGCAACAAATTCGTAATTTAAATGCGATTGCGAATCGCAGTGATGTTCACATTGTTATGGCAGGTGGATATTTTGAGGATATAGGGTTTGCTATCTATCCAGTAAGGGTCGCGGAGATGACTGAGGATGAACTTGTTGAGGAGCTCGTATCCGACGCTGCTGCGCACCGATTTGGTGCTTTTGGTGAGATCGCTTCCTCGTTAACGATGAGGCCTGACGAACGAAAGGTGCATAGGGCGGTTGCCCGTGCTCATCTGAAAACGGGATTGCCAATATTCACACACACTCCTCACGAAAGTTGTCCTAGTTGTGCAATGGAGCAGATGGATGTGATTGAAGGTGAAGGCGTTGATCTTTCTCACGTTGTTATTGGGCATATGGCGACGGTCAAGTCAGCAGACAATCCTTTGGCGACCCATTCGGCGATAGCGAGAAGGGGAGCCTTTGTTGGCTTAGACACCCTTGGGCATGAAATGGGCCGGTCAAACATACCGGATGCCACGAAAGTTCGAATGGTTCAAGATTTGCTTGAGGCGGGGTTTGAGGACCATATCTTACTATCATCGGATCAAGGAAACGAGCGTCAGTTCAAGCGGAACTATGGACATGGATGGTCATCTGTCTTGATGCAATTTGTTCCGAAGATGCGGTATGCGGGAGTGCCTGAAAGAACGATTCAAAAGATTCTTGTTGATAATCCTCGTCGGTTTCTGGCGTTTGTTCCAAGGGGATAGAAGTTTGGGCGGGCTCTAGTCGAGACTTGATAGCTTTATGGGTAGGGTTGCCACCGCATGTGGGCCAGAGTACGCATTGTCGTACTCTTGAGCCCATGTGGCGGTAGCGATAAACAGAATCATTAAGCGATGTTCTTCAGCGTTCTATTTGCTTCTCAGTCAAGATGGATCAGAAGGAATTTGTCTAGTTCTGCGTACACTTCTTGCGATTCTGGTGAAGTGGGAGCTAATAGGTAGTCCGCGTGTGAGAATCCTTCATAAACATTTAGATCAGCGATGTTTCCATTTGCACGAAGCTTTCTGTGAACACGAACAGTATCACTAAGCAGCATGTCACGGGTCCCTGTGACGAGATATGCGGGAGGAAAATTGCTGAAGTCACCATAGACGGGAGAAATAAGATGGTGAGTCAAGTCTTCCCCGGCAGCGTACAATTCTGCGGCCGCTTTTAAAAGCCCATCTGAGCTAACGAGAATTCGGTCTAAACCAGCATTGGTATGCAAACTATCACTCGCAGTCGTAAGGTCAGCCCATGGGGTTCCCGCATAGATGGCGCCTGGGGTCTCAAGGCCTAGTTCGTGAAAACGATGAATAGACGCTAGGGTCAGCCCGCCTCCTGCGGAGGTGCCCCCCAAGGCGATAGCCTTTGCAGGTCTGTTCTCAAGGACGTGGCGGTAGATCGTGACGACATCCTCGACGGCGGCAGGAAATGGATGATCTGGTGGCATACGGTAATCGATTGAAATCACTTTAATTTTTGCGCGACTTGCAATTAAAAAGGCTTCGAGTAAGCCGGCTTCGCCACCGCCTATAACGTACGCCCCTCCGTGTACAAAGAGAAAACGATGATCTTCATGAGCGGGATTAATTTCGTTGGGGGTAACTTGATAAATGTTGACGCCATCAACAACGTGATGAGCGAACTCTACGCCGAATGCCTGCGCCATAGCGTCGACAGACTGTGAGGCTGCCCCGTCACTTTGTTTCACGAAAGCCTTCCATTCCTGATCACTTGTCGGCCCAAATGCATTATTACCCGCAATGTCGGGATCGGGCGAGCCCATGATGGACTCTCTAAGTTCAGGGCTTGCTGCAGCTGGTGCTGGAATCATACGAGCAGGTATAGAGCGTTCAGAATTCTGGGCGATGGCGGAACCGCCGGTGCCCAGCGATATCAGTAAGGCTACTGCGGCAGATGTTGTCAGTGTGAGAAAGGGTTTCATGGTCACTCTCCTAACTATGAGCAAAATGCCTCTAGTAATAAGTGGCGTTGTGAATCATACGTCTAGAACAATATCGTTGTCGAAAAAAAAGGCGGAGCCAAATGGCTCCGCCTTGTAAATTGTCTAATAAGGCGAGATGCTAAATCTCGCTAGGCTTTCTACCAGTCGAACTGGCCACCGAATTTAAACAGTCGGCCACCCATCACCTGTCCTGCGCGTGGGTAAGGTGTGCCAGGTGCTGTGTACTTGGTTACGAGGTTCGTAACACTGACGTGGTTGAAGATATTGAAAACATCCAACCATACTCGCACTCGGCCTTGGCCAACATTCAGGATTTTCGTGAAACGCAAGTCAAGCTGCGTCAGGCGTTTCTCGAAGAACTCTGAACCTACGAAGTTGAAAGCGTCACTTCCATTAAATGGTGAACCGGAACCAGATGGGAAAATTGGGAACTCCATGTCAGCCTGCGCCGCCACAATAGGATGTCCAATCTGCTCCGTGATGGAAGCGTACTGCTCAACCGGCGTGTAAAGTGATTCCCAAGGGAGTCCAGCAAGGTTCTGGAAGACAAACGAAACCTCAGTGTCATAAGGCAATGGGACTGCACCATTTACCTTGATTTGCGTTCCAGCTGACCATGGCTCAGAGACGTCACAATAGCCAGGTCTGTTCTGCGTTGGGTTGTCGATAACGAAGCATTCGTTAAATGAAGTTGCACCAGTGCTAACACCACCGGCAATACGAATTCCATTGTCGAAGCGACCGTTAAAGTTGAAGTCCACACCGTTAAAGGTTTGACCCATCACATCACCACCAGGAATATTGCTGGCTAAGGTTGTGAAGAGGTCGGAACCCAAAGCCTGTCCGGCGGGCGTGATGGTGTAAAGGCCACCCAATGTAGACCCACTGTAGGATCCAAGCCGGTCATCAGTCGGCGCAACCACACTGAACTCTGAGAAATGCTCTGGTCCAATGTTCAAATTGTCTACGACGCGATGATTTTTGTACCAAGTGCGGAAGTATCCAACTTCGACTGTCCAGTTGTCGGTGAGCTCATGCTGGATAGATGTGGATGCCTGCCACTGGTATTCACGTTTTCCCCAACCGGTGAGAAGGTCTTCGTCATACCGCTGAACGATTAGGGGAGATCCGAATTCTGGGTTACGGATAGGCCCGCATTCGCCATTCGCGGCAAAGTTGTCGAAGTCACAATCTGGGATGGAGTTACCGTTTCCACCTTGGAAGGGTAGGTCGCCCCATGAACGCGAACTCGAGATTTGAATCGAGTTATTTGGATTCATTAATTCCGCAATACTCGACCCAACGGCAAGGACATATTTTCCAAGAGTTGCCTTGATTGCCGTGCGACCGTCACCGAAGAGGTCGTATGCACCACCCAAACGAGGAACGATGTCGTGATAGTCAGGCACGTTCTCGATTCGAGAGATTTCAAACGGATCCACAAAACGAGACGCCGAAGCACCAAAAACTTCCATCGCGATAGGACCAGGATGGGATTGAGCTGGGACGTACGCGTTAACGTGATCGTAACGGACACCCAAATTCAGCGTTAATCGGTCAAGAGTCCATTGGTCTTGAGCATAGATGCCGAGGTCATTTGATGTGTGTAGCGAGTTACGCGGAGTTCCGAACTGAGTTACCTGCAACGGGAAGGTTGGTGTATAGAAATCGTACCGAAGCGGATTGTTCAGATAAGACACGCCGTGATTCTCGACAGCATGGCGATGATTAAACCCGGCCTTAAAAGAGTGCGTTCCTGTGACATACGAAACGGATCCCTTGTAAACCGAGGTTGGAAAGTCATGTCCAATCCCGTAAAGACAGGGGTTGCAAACGTTAAATCCAATCGCCTGGTAATTAACAAACGGCACGAAGATCATATGCGCGACGTCTGTTGGAAGAACGCTCTCTTGAGGACGAGGGGAGGTCAAGTTGCGCAAGAACGATCCGCCAACCTCAAACAACAGGCTGTTACTTGCAGGGAAGGTCCATGTTACCTGCGACAGGTTGATTGGATAATAGGTGTAATCGACAGAGGCATCGTTGTCTGCGACTCCGTACTGCGTCCAGAAGTGGCATGCACAGTTGGTCTGGAAATTCTGTGAGACTGTGAATTTATGCCGCTCAGTCGCCTGAATCGTAAAACGGATACCGTTGTCCTGGTTGTAAAAATCTGTCCAGGTCGGTCTGTCAGGGTCTGGTGTGTAGAAAGGCGTGTGAGGTGTCAAGTTGTAGTTCGTTGAAGCCTGATAATTCTGTGCGCCCCACCACCGATGCGCTGTATAAAACCACACTTTGTTTTTGACGATTGGGCCACCGATACCAACTCCATAATCCCAAATCTTCTTGTTCTTGGCTTTTGCGTTAACGCCGCGATCAATCAAATCTTGGCCAACGTTGTCGGCCATGAGGTCGCCATTGGTGCCACTGACGTTGACGTAGTAACTAAACTCGTTACCGCCATCTTTTGGGATTGCGTTAATTCCGACGCCACCGAATGCAGTTTCTGCATCCATATTAGCGGTCGACACGACGATTTCCTGAATTGCAGCTTGATTCATGAAAAACTGTTTGGAAGAACCGCCACCGTCAGAAATATTGTTATTAAAGGACATGCCGTCCCATTCAACAGAACCGTCAGCGCTTGAGCTACCATGAATTTCAACGTGGCCCCATGCGTCCCCGAGGCTTCCGCCCACGTCATGTCCTCCACCGGCAACCGCAGTCGTCATGCCTGGCGTCAGTGAGGCGTATCCCCAGTAGGTTTTACCAGTAGGCAAGGTGTCGAGGGCTTCACGAGATAGATTTTCTTGGGTTACGACGTTCTGGACGTCAATAAGAGGAGCAGCACCAGATACGGTAACTGTTTCCTCAATCGAGCCGACTGCCATAGTTCCGTCAACGTTAGCCGTAAAGCCAGAACTGAGTTCTACACCGTCTCGGACGAATGTATTAAATCCTGGAAGGGTGAATGTCACAGTGTAATCACCTGGTCTTAACGCTTCGACTTCGTAAAGTCCAGAACCATCAGTGACCGTGGCTCGGACGCCCTCAATCAAAGCGGGACTTGTCACTTCAACAGTGACTCCAGGCAATACGCCTCCCGTTTCGTCGACTGCTTGGCCTGCGATACTACCGGTCTGCGCTGCAGCGCCTACGGGTAATAAAAACAGACAGAGCATTGCTATGAATGTTCTATTTTGGAGCTGGTGCATCTATATCCTCCCAGAGTGGATTTAATATACATCTCTCCCAATGTTAACCTAATACTATCAATTAACCTGCTGATTTTACATGTCGGGTGCGTTGTGTCAAGTAATTAGCCAAATAACATGGTCTTTAAATTTGGTGTCGTAAATATTTAAACGGACTCAGAGAGATATTCATGGTTTTGGTTTACCGACCTCTACAGCTCAAGCAAAACGTATTGGTTATATTCTGATGGGGATACGGTGGGTTTTATTCACTTATGAAGAGCCGCATGAATTAGTTTCTAGTGGGGTCCTGCGTGTGCTACTCTTCAAAAACGTTAATAACTGATCGGTAGCTATGTTTTGGAGGAGGTCCATGGGATGTAAATTGTGTTCATTGTTGGCGCGGGTACTCTTTTCAGCGATTGTGATTACTGTATTGCTGCCCAGTCTGTCCCGTGCGCAGACGGGAGAATTGGTCGGGGAAAGTCCTCGCACTGCTTGGGGAACTCCAGATTTAAGGGGAGTCTGGGATTTTCGGACAATCATTCCGCTTGAGCGCCCAAGTATTTTTGAAGGCCGAGACGTTTTAACTGAAGAAGAAGCAGCAGTTTTTGAACAACAGACTGCTGAAGGCAGAAACAACGATAATCGCAGTGATAATGCAGCTGTAGATGTAGAAGGTGCGTATAATGATTTTTGGTGGGACTGGGGTACGGATTTAACCGACAATAGGACATCGTTGATTACGGATCCCCCCGATGGAAAGATTCCTGCACTGACACCAAATGGGGTTAGGCTCAGTGGGACGCAACCATTTGACGAGCGCCCTGTTCGTACTCGACTAATGATTGGGTCGCCTGTTCATGGTCCTGAAGATTTAGGGTTGTCGGAACGTTGTCTTTTGGGGTTTAGTTCAGGTCCACCAATTCTTCCCAGTGCATACAATAATAATCTTCAAGTATTTCAAACTCCTGACTATTTTGTAATTCTGACCGAAGTAATTCATGAAGCTCGCATTGTGCCTCTGGATGGACGTCCTCATCTTGGGGACAACATTTCCCAATGGCTGGGAGATTCACGTGGCTACTGGGAAGGCGATACATTGGTAGTTGAAACAACGAACTATACCGATAAAATTGGAAGTTTTAACACTCTGACTGAGTCGATTGGCTTCGGGTCTAATTTGCACTTGGTAGAAAAGTTTCGGCGAGTTGACGACAAAACATTGGACTATGAGTTCACGATTAACGATCCGGAAACATTCACCCGTTCGTTCACGGCGTCGATCCCAATGAAAAGCACGGAAGGACCGATGTACGAATACGCGTGTCATGAAGGTAACTATGCAATGGAGGGAATGCTGTCAGGAGCGAGAACTGAAGAACGAGCTGAGGAGCAAGGCTCTCGGTAGCTTGACTATTGGTAAATCTAAAGCGTTCTTAATTCTTTAGGGAGTGTTTATGGACTGCTTAGCACATCGAAGAAGAATCTTAACCTCGGTTGCTGTCTTGGTGGTGTCTTTTGCTGCTTCGCCTTTAATGGCGCAAGATGCTGGAACTCTTCAGACGGCCTGGGGCGATCCTGATTTAAGTGGAATTTGGGATTATCGAACACTCACCCCCCTGGAGCGGCCCGCTCAACTTTCTGAGCAGGCGGTTTTAAGTGATGAGGAAGCCGCAGAGTTTCGTCAGCAAATTCTTCAGGCGGGTTCTGCGGATCGTCGCGATGGTGGGGCTAGTAGTGATATTGAGCGAGCGTACAATGAGTTTTGGTACGATTGGGGAAGTTCACTTACAGATGATAAGAGAACTTCATTAATTGTTGATCCTTCAAATGGCAGAATCCCCCCCTTGACGGACAAAGCTCAGGCAATGCAACCGATGCGTCTTAACATGGATGGATCCCAGGCGGATGAATGGAAGCGTCCTGTGCGAGAGCGTGTAGTGTTTGGGTCTCCTGCACATGGTCCGGAGGATGTAGGCTTATCGGAGCGGTGTATCTTGGGCTTCGGGTCAGGGCCGCCGATACTGCCGAGTGCTTACAATAACAATTTGCAGATTTTTCAAACGGAAGACCACGTGGTTGTCCTAACGGAGCTTATCCATGATGCGCGAGTCATTCCGCTTGATGGCCGGAATCATCTTCCCAGCAAAATCCGTCAGTGGTTAGGAGATTCACGAGGACACTGGGACGGAGATACTTTAGTGGTGGAAACGACTAATTTCACGGATAAGACGGGAAGTTTTAATACTGTGACCGATGCGTTTGGGAATGCTGAAAATTTGCGTTTGATTGAGCGGTTTCGGCGGATCGATAATGGTGTGTTGGCTTACGAATTTACCATTGATGATCCTGCCACTTTCACCGCGGCGTTTACTGCAGTCATACCGATGAATCGTTCTGATGCAGTAATTTACGAGTACGCTTGCCACGAAGGAAACTATGGAATGGAAGGCTTACTGTCTGGTGCACGGGCGGTTGAGGAAAGAATGGATTGAAATGGCTCGCTCGATTAAGGTGACAACACAAATTTTTGGGGCATGAATCGGCCACAGGTAAAAATATTTCCGAGGGAATCGACATCGAAAAAATGCTGACCGCTACTTGTAAATGAGCCAAGTATGGTTAGGTCGCTTCGCCGAAGGATAAGA
>CEUS01192651.1_pt1 | contig 10430 bp, 9 predicted proteins | sample 427031 | NCBI WGS metagenome assembly CEUS01 (sample SAMEA2622837, study PRJEB7988) | marine metagenome | biome: marine biome (ENVO:00000447); feature: marine epipelagic mixed layer (ENVO:xxxxxxxxx); material: "saline water (ENVO:00002010), including plankton (ENVO:xxxxxxxx)" | depth 140 m | reverse complement strand
AGTAGCCCTCGACCTGTAAGTAATAGGAACACGTCCTCCATATTGCCTGGCCGCAAATGGGCTCGATGCGGATCGCCCACTCGTTCCGCTGCCATAGACGAAGCTTCTCCTCCCCCATACACGTAAGTAAGATCCCCCACCTGCTCCACTGTGATGTCATCCCCATGGACAAACTCAGCTATGAGTTCATCTCGCTCCGACAACGGAAGTCGCAGCTCCAAAACCTGTGGCCCTGCCACCTTAGCGATGAGGTCGTGCGGACGACCCTCAATAAGTATTTTCCCCCGATTCATGATCACTAGTCGGTCGCAGAGGTGAGTAGCTTCCTCCATGTAGTGGGTTGTAAGAAGCATGGTCACACCACGACTCTTCAGAAGCCGGAGTTGCTGCCAAACGAGATGACGCGCCTGTGGGTCGAGACCTGTTGTTGGCTCATCGAGGATTAGCACCTTGGGAGCGTTCACCAGCGCACGGGCAATGGTGAGGCGCCGCTGCATTCCACCTGACAATTCGTCGACGTTCGACTGTGCCCGATCATCAAGATGGAAAAGCTCAAGTGCTTCATCGATACGCTGACGTACGGTCTCACGACCGAGACCAAAGTACCGAGCGTAGACCTCTAGATTCTGGCGAACGAGGAGATCTGGATCGAGGTTATCGTCTTGGGGAACCACACCCAAAACTGCCTTCACCCGCCGGGGCTCTACCGCCACATCAAGCCCTGCAACCCGGAGATGGCCTTGAGTCACAGGGGAGGTCCCCGTGATCATGCGGATCGTAGTGGTCTTTCCTGCTCCGTTCGGGCCAAGAACCCCGAAGCACTCACCTTCTTGAATAGCAAAGGAGATATCGTCAACCGCGACGAACTCCCCGTAGTGCTTCACGAGGCCGTTGGCCTCAATGAGGGCAGCTGTCAAAAGTGGGGTCCTCTCCGCCAACTGATGCCGTCAGGGCCAGAGCGAAAGCTGACAGAGATCGTAGGAGTGCTCAAACGCTACGTTCAATTACCGTTGAATGAATCCACTATTTTTATGGAGAGCTCAGTACCACCCCTTAAGGGCAAGGTCGTTGAAGTGAACCCATTACTCAGGTTTTGTACCCAAGCCACATAATCACCCATCTCAAGGGGGAACGACCCAACGTTATCTGCCATCACCAGTCCCCCTAAGCGTACCTGAGGGGCCAAAAGCTTCAAGATCGTTAAGTTCAGATTGGGGAAACCATCGATAAGGACTATGTCCACCAGCTCCCCAAGGTCAGATAGCGTCTCTCGCGCATCACCCACGCGTATCTCCGCAAAATCGGCCAACCCAGCCTCCTTGAGATTTTCTCGCGCCACTGCAGCCTTAGATGGCTGGATCTCACTCCCAATGACAAGACCACCACCGTTATCTCGCATTGCCGCAGCGAGATAGGTGGTCGAAACCCCAAACGAAGTGCCGAACTCTACTGAACGCCGCGCACCCAGCGAACGTGCTAGTAGATAAAGAAGGTTGCCCTGCTCTCGCTCCAAGGAAATGTACTTATCGCGGAAGAAGTCCACCGCCCCCTCAGCGTCGAACGGCTGGGGCTCGGGCTGGGGCCGAGGCTCTTGGTCTTGGATGAATGCATCCATTTCTGCTTCCGCATTTTTGTGCAAGCGATCAAGTACCGCCTGTACCTTTGGATCTGGTATAGCGCTATGCGCTTTAGACAAGCTCACTATCGTCCTCCTCGTCTTCGTCGTCTTCGTCTTCTTCGTCGTCTTCGTAGATGCGGGTTTCTTGCCACCCATCTTCTGGCAACGCGTCCGCTGAGGTAACCGTTTCCTCATCATCTCCATCTTCGTCCTCAACCAAATCCTCCACATCCTCCCGCAAAAAGTTCCTACGTGTGTAGGCACGAACATCACTGATGTTCGACTTGGGGAAGCTCACCTTCCCTGCTTGAGATGGATCCTGGAAAGTCTCCCGCACGATAATTCGCGGGGGTTGAGAATTACTCACAACCGCAGCTGAGTAGAGATTTCCACCACCCATCAAACGCGCCAAGCGTAACCCCGCTCGCGGTTCTATCATCCCGAGGTAGACACCGGCCTTTGTAACAACATTAACGGCGTTCCCCTTGACCTCCAACTCCACAGAATCACCTGCATCGAGCGCCCCTAGAGCATCGGGCTGACTAGCCTCCAGCTGCACTACCGCAGCCTTGCCCACCTCCTCTATGAAAAGCCCCCGACTCATCTGAGCTGCAGGCTCGGCTGGCGGCTCTTCCTCGTTTGCCTGTTCGAGTCTCGCCAGGTTTCGTTTTGCGATAGTGTTAGTGGGCTCCACCGAAAGCGCCCCTTCATACGCCAGGCGCGCATCCTTGATGCGACCCAGTTCTGTAAATGCCTTTCCCAGTCGGTTATAGACCTCCGCGTCATCACCAAAGCGAGCGATTAGCTCGCGATTCAGTGCCGCAGCCTCCTGCCAACGCCCTGCTACTGCCAGCTTCACCGCTTGCTCATTCACCACCCGTCTAGCCTGGGGCGTGTCAGGAAAGTTTGCCGAAAGCTCGTTCACCGGCGGCAGAATAGAGCTGTCCTCCGTGAGCGGCAATGCCCCTGGCCATCCTAGGGTCCTTACCCGCACCTCTATTCAGCGGGCGTACAATCTCCTTTCATGGAAAGCATCCCAATTGTTATCTCCGGCAGCGGCAGCATGGGACGCCAAGTAGCCTTAGCGGCCGCTGTCGATCCTGGCACCACCCCCCTGGCCTTCATCGATGCCCTCAGCCAGGAGGAATCCTGCGAAGGCCTGCCCCTCTACCGTGAGGCAGCCTTAGCCCTCGACACCCATATGCCCGAGGTCGTCGTTGACTTCTCAAATGCTGAGTGGACACCTGTGATTGCTCGTGCAGCTCTTGAACGGGGCATTCGCCTCGTCATCGGTACCACAGGTCTCCCAGCTGACTTCCTGGAAGAACTCCAGGCTGAAGCCAAGACACGTGAAGTCGGAGTCGTACTCGCCCCCAACTTTGCTATCGGTGCCATTCTCCTGATGCATTTTGCCCGCCAGGCTGCAAAGTTCTTTGATAATGCGGAAATCATTGAGCTCCATCATGCAGGTAAGGTCGATGCCCCTAGTGGAACGGCGAAGACCACTGCTGAGCAGATGGTCCAGGCACGGGGTAAGCCCTTCGAGCGTGTCGAGGCCGATTTCCAAACTGTTCCTGGCACCAGGGGTGGAGAGGTGGACGGTGTCACCCTTCACTCGGTGCGCCTACCAGGGCTCGTGGCCCACCAGGAGGTGCTCTTTGGTGGTCTTGGCCAGACGCTTAGTCTGCGCCACGACAGCACCGGCCGAGACTCCTTCATGCCCGGGGTACTCGCGGCGGTAAAGGCTGTTAGAGAAGAGCAAGGCCTTGTGGTAGGCCTCGAAAAGCTTTTTGGGCTTTCCTAAGTTCCTATCTAGGTCTCAGAAACACTCCCGTTAGAGGAACCATTTAGAGCAAGCTCGGGCTGATTCTCGCCAGCCGCTTCTCGGTTCCGCGAGTCACCTGGATCGAAATTGGCGATGCTCGCAACGCGGTCCGTCTCACCCACTTTCATCACTGTGACACCTTGAGTGTTTCGCCCCAACAAACTAATGGAATCAACCTTTGTGCGAATGAGAATACCGTCCTCCGAAACAAGCATGAGTTCATGGTTCGCAGCAACCATCCGTACCGCCGCTACATTGCCCGTCTTAGGCGTGATGTTGAGTGTGCGCACGCCCTGACCGCCTCTACCCTTTACCGGGTATTGCTCCATCTCTGTCCGTTTGCCAAATCCTCGTTCCGTAATCACGACAAGTTGCTGCTCATTGGACTGGACTGCTTCTGCGCCCACCACATAGGCATCTCCCAGAAGCTTCAGGCCACGCACTCCACCGCTTACCCGGCTGGCGCTCCGAAGTTCTCCCACCCGGAACCTCATCGCTTTACCATCGCTCGAGACGAGAACAACATCACTTTCTGCAGACGCTAACCGAGCTGCGATCAATTCATCACCATCGTCAAGCCGCATAGCAATCTTGCCGTTGCGTCGAACTTCCTCAAACTCTTTCAATGGAGTCTTCTTCGCTTGTCCTTGACGCGTAGCCAGCACCATGAAGTCGTGCTCGTAATCCCCCACAACCACCACTGTCGTTACTCGCTCTCGCTGATCTATCTCCATCAAATTCGTAATGAATGTACCTCGAGCCTGTTTCTTGGAGTCGGGTATGTCATAAGCACGCAGGTGATACACCTTCCCTTGGTCCGTGAAGAAAAGGATGTTGTCGTGCGTATCACCTACGACCAGCTTCATCACGGCGTCCTCGTCGCGAACGGCTGCACCTCGACTCCCCTGGCCACCCCTGCGCTGCGTACGGAACTCATGCAGTGGCGTGCGCTTTATGTAGTTCCTGCGGCTTAAGGTAATCACACACTCTTCGTGCGCCACCAAATCCTCTTCACGGAAACTCTCGGGGTCCCCCTCAACAATCTCGGTGCGTCGCCCGTTACCGTATTCACCCCTGAGTTCCTGCAAATCGTCCTTGATAAGGAAATCGATCTTTCGCTGATTAGCCAGCAAGTCCTCTAGATAGGCAATCCGCTCGATTAGCTCCTGGTGCTCTTCCTGCAGCTCCTGTTGCTCCAATGCCGCCAGGCGCCGCAACTGCATATCAAGAATCGCCCGCGCCTGCAGCTCTGAGAACTCAAAGGGTTCTGCCTGCAACAATGCCAGCGCTGCTGAGGCCGACTCTGCACCCCTAATAGTTGCAATCACCTGATCCAACATTTCGATAGCACGTAACAGCCCTGTCAGAATATGTTCGCGCTCTTGCGCCTTCTGCAGCTGGAACTCACTTCGCCTCCGCAATACCACCCGACGGTGTTCAAGGAACAAATCCAGTGCTCGCTTGAGCCCCACTCTTCTCGGAGCTCCCTCGACAATTGCCATCATGTTGATCGCAAAAGTCGAGCGCATGGCTGTGTGTTTATATAGAAGGTTCTTGATCTGCTGAGCTGAGCCCTCGCGCTTGAGCTCAATCACGATACGGAGACCATTTCGATCGCTTTCGTCCCGCAGGTCTGCGATCCCCTCAATCTTCTTGTCACGCACAAGATTCGCAATCTTTTCTATGAGGGAGGCTTTGTTTACCTGATAGGGAAGCTCAGTGATGATCAGTTGCGTACGTCCTCTGTTTCCCTCCTCCACCGCAGTGCGGGCATGAACGGTTATGCGACCGTGGCCTTCCCCATAGGCGTGCTTGACCTGCTCACGTTCTTTCCCCACCAAGGCGATACCTGCTGTAGGGAAGTCCGGACCTTGCACAATCTCTAACAAGTCGTCGAGCGTAGCTTGCGGATTCTCGATTAGGAGAATCGCGGCATCGACGATCTCCTCCAGGTTATGCGGGGGGATATTCGTAGCCATCCCGACGGCGATCCCCGAAGAGCCATTTAGCAGCAGGTTTGGAAGGCGAGAGGGGAGGATATCGGGCTGCTGATAACGCCCGTCATAGTTGGGCTCAAAGCCAACTGTGTTCTGATCAATATCAGCTACTAGCTCCTCTGCCATCGGAGCAAGGCGGGCTTCTGTATACCGCATGGCAGCCGGCGGGTCACCATCGACACTGCCAAAGTTCCCCTGTCCATCGACAAGGGGGTAGCGCATGGAAAATTCCTGAGCGAGGCGCACCATGGCCTCATAGACGGGGCTATCTCCGTGCGGGTGGTACCGCCCCATAACATCACCAACGATGCCAGCGGACTTTCGATAGGCGGTCCCTGATCGTGCCCCCCCATCAAACATGCCCCAAACGATGCGCCGCTGCACTGGCTTCAACCCATCACGTACATCAGGCAACGCCCGCGCCACGATTACGCTCATGGCGTAATCGAGATAGCTCGTACGCATTTCCTGCTCGAGATCAATGGGCCGGATCGTGGTCGTCTCTTCCATGCTCATCCGCGAGAACTCCGGTCGGGAACGCAGTGGGGGAAACTGCTAGGGCAATTGTACCAATTCTGTGCTTGAAGGACCTCGTACCAGCGGGACCACGTTGCAGTAGCAACGTAGATTTACCTACGCTTTGCGAGGCTCCCTCTTATTACCTTCTAGTGCAAAGGAAAATAGGACGTCCAAGTTAAATCGGAAACGAGCAGGCACGGTGGCAATCCAGGGCTTCGATCGAGCTACGCCCTACCCTGCCACCAACTCCCTCAGGAGGGCTTCCGCCCGATCCAACCGCTCAAGAATGCCCCACTTACCATGGATGTTAAGGGTCATGTTAGCGGCATTACCACGCACGCCCGCCATTCTGCCCGTTTCCCCAACATCTCGTTCATAACGGGCGACCTCATCTGCCTCCACCCCAAATACACTCTTCAAGATCTCACTCGTACGCGCGTACCACTGGTCGTACTCGAAGGGATTGGGGCCTGTACCGCGCAAGCGGGGGATAAGAGCGATCTGCTCTTCGATTCGAGCCTTGTCAGCAATGCTAGCGGCCATGCTCGGAATTCTACCCACGAGCACCACTAGCCGCCCACCCCAGCTCCACCTAGCTTCCGAGTCAAAATTGTCGCGTCCTCACCATCAATGTAGTAATGCCGTCGCTCCCCAACTCCCTCAAAGCCCAATCCCCGGTAAAGTTTCTGCGCCGGCCCATTAGAGGCTCGGCACTCCAATGTTATCGCCGCGGATCCGGAAAACTCCGCTAGTGCTACCAAGGCCCACACCAGCCTCCTCCCATGACCACGGCGCCTCATCTCCTTAGATACCGCCAGGGAAGTTACATGCGCCTCATCTGGCGCCAACCAGAGACTACCCAAGCCCACCACCAAGCCCCCAGACTCCAATACCACCCCCCGATTTCGCTCCGAGCTGAGATCTTTTTTTCTTGCTTCCAGCGAGCGCTGCGGCAAAGCCGAGACATCCTCAATCGCAGCTACTTCGAGAATGTCTGCCTCCTCCATTGGGCGAAGAACAAACGGCTCAGTCACATACCAATCGTAGCGTCTGCTTTGACAACTGCCCTCTCGGCAGGTTCCCTGTATCTATGCGCGCCCTGATCATCGCCAACGGCGACCCTCCTTCAGCCGCGCTCTTCGAAGAGATTCGTGGAGACGCCGACCTTGTGGTGGCTGCTGATGGCGGCGCACGTAGCGCTCTCGCCCTTGGCTTCATCCCCGACATCGTCACTGGCGACCTCGATTCCCTTGGAACCGCCCGTAACGCCATGCCACCCGATAGCATCCACTTGAATTCTGACCCCAACTCAACCGATCTCGAGAAGGCGGTTGCACTGTGTCTCGATGAGGGCTTTGATGCTATAGATATCGTTGGTGCTGGGGGCGGACGTGCAGACCACGCTTTGGCAAATCTCAGCGTGCTGGTGCGCTTCGGCCAAAGGGCCCACCTACGCGTGATCGACGAACGCTTCGCTATCGAACTCGTCAACGGAGAAAGCAAGATCGATGGCCCGATCGGAACGGTCGTGTCACTCATAAGCATGGGCCACTGCGAAGGCATCAACTCAAGCGGCCTTCGGTGGGAGCTCCAGGATCACAGTCTCGACTTCAGTGCATACGGCATCCATAACGAGATCGCTGCGCCCCCTGCGCGTATCTCTGTGCGTTCCGGAAACCTGCTGCTCTTCCAGGGGCGTTGGGTAGAACGGCATGCTTGACCGTCCACTACCAATGACCGCGCTATTCCCCTCTCGCTCCCTTCAGGGCAATAGGAACTAACCCACAACCCCTTCCGCAAATGAAGCGAGTTCCCTAGCAAAAGACTCCGGTTCGAGAAGCATTTGCACGTGGCTCGAACTAAGTTCGAGTACCGGCCAGCCCTGTTCCCTCGCTGCTGAGGCTGCAGAGCTATATGTTTTTGAAAGATGAATGTACCCCACCGGCACGTTTGGCCAGTTCTCAGGAACAGGGAGCGGTTCATCCATTACTTCGACAGGCGTGGGGCGTTTCCCAGCAAATACCGCAGTTTGCACATCTGCCCTACCGTCCGGCTGCATCGTGAGCGCCTCTCTTAAGAGGTCCAGGGGCCATTCCCGAACCTTTTCATCGACCTGCACAATGTCCTGCTGAGGAGCTAACCGCCCTCGTGGTGAGAAAGGTTCTGCTGCTGCCTTCCTGTATTCCTCCACAGCCTGCTCGTCGTCAAACATATCAAAGCGGCTGTAACCATCTTTCGGCAGGTCTGAATCAACCAGCAAAAAAGCTGCTGGCTCACCTAATTGTTCACCCAATTTAGGGAGCAGGGGTCCCGCTCCCGCGTGACCCACTAACACAGCCTGGCTCGTATCCATCGATACATTTTTGAGCTCCAAAGCAAACTCTGCGCAGTGGTGTTCCCAAAAAGTTCCATTGCGTCTAGCTGGCGACATTAATGCAGGAAGAACCACAGTAGCTCCCAACTTCCTCAGCTCAGCAGCTACTGGAACCCAAGTAAAAGGTCCTATCAAAGGTCCATGCACCAAGATGAACGGTCTCATAGGAACACCTCCAGCGCCTAAGGCGGCGCAAGCGATTCTAGCGATAATCCCGCCCGGAGCGAGGGGGAAATCTTACTGTCAAAACTATCGCATCTCCCTGCTATCTTGCCTGAACGACGTCGACAACAAGTAAATGCCTCCTACTAGCAGGGCCCAACCGAAAGGTTGCTCCCAGCAATACCCAAACCCTAGGGACTCCGCAATGAGTAGGCCTCCCATGGCGAAGAGCCCAGCGAGCGGTATCCAAAGCCAAGCAGGCGGCAGTTTCATTTTTACTCTTCCCTTGAAGCTTCGTGATCGGCGCGGGTCTCTTGAACCGACCACCAAACCTCAGAGTTTTCAAGAGTCGTAATTTCGTTCCAGCGCGCCTCCACATCGTCGGCTGTAGCGTTTGGGATTGGGACTCGCTCATTCTGTACGATCGCGGCCCGTCCAAAGGAGCCGCTAGCCGAAGTGATGATCATTCCGCTCGTAGTGCACGAATCGCTACACATATAAGTCACTGCTGGTGCAACGAGATCAGGGCTGATAGCTGCTGCCTGCTCTGGGGCCATCTCCCGCACAGAAGTGGTCATCCGCGTTGCAGCCCCCGGATTCAGACAGTTCACCATCACGTTGTACTTTTCGCCCTCAAGCTTTGCCACGTTCATGAGACCGATGAGCCCCGCTTTTGCGGAAGCGTAATTCGATTGCCCGAAGTTCCCCAGGAAACCCGAGTTTGAAGTCGTCAACACGACACGCCCATAGTGCTGCTGGCGGAAGGCCGGCCAAGCATGGTGCAGCAGGTTGTAGCCGCCATTCAGGTGGACAGCAAGGACTTTCAACCAATCCTCTTCCGGAAGGTTATGAAGCGCGCGGTCCCGGAGAATGCCGGCATTCGACACGACAATATCGAGCCTGCCCCACATATCGATCGCCTGCTTCACCATGCCGTAGGCGTCTTCGGAGCTCGTTACATCACCGGTGTTAGCGACTGCAGTGCCACCCGCTGCCTCAATCTCACGCACGACCATCTCCGCCACGGAGATATCAGTGCCTTCCCCGTCAAGGGTTCCCCCAAGATCGTTGACGATGACCTTCGCACCGTGCCGAGCGAGGTCTAGGGCTATGCTTCGGCCGACTCCGCGGCCCGCGCCCGTGACGAGGGCGGTACGTTCGAGAAGTGATACTGGCAAGCCTAGCTCCTTATCCTGATGAAGAGTTCAGCATGGAAGGGTGACGCCAACTCGCGCCCCCGTCCAGCGTGATTAGAATTTCACCGCCCTTCAGGCGGTCCCAGGGGAAGAGTATGCCAGGCAGAGTTGAAAGTAAGGTTGCGATTGTCGTGGGGGCGGGACAGACCCCTGGAATGACCATCGGAAACGGCCGAGCGACCGCTGTCCTCCTCGCCCGAGAGGGTGCATCCGTCGTTGTTGCCGACCGTGATCTGAATTCCGCAGAGGAAACAGCTAGCATGATCGCCGATGAAGGTGGTGAGGCCACCGTCTACGAGACGGACGCCACCAGTGAGGAAAGCCTTAGGGCGATGGTAGCCGAAGCAGTCTCGCGCTACGGTGGACTCGATATCCTCCACAACAACGTAGGCGCCAGTGTGGGCGCGGGCGACGCCTCGCCTATGGAGATCACAGAAGAAGGCTTCGACCGTATCGTCGCCCTTAACCTGAAAAGTCACTGGCTGGCATCCCGCCAAGCCATCCCCGCTATGCGCAGGGGAGGAGGGGGCTCGATCGTCAATATCTCCTCGATGGCAGCGCGCCACGCCTACCCCTTCCTTGGGTACAAGGCCACTAAGACCGCTCTCCTAGCCCTAACCGAACAGCTAGCCTCCCAACACGCCATCGACAACATCCGCGTCAACGCCATTCTCCCTGGAGCCATGAATACGCCTATGGCGATCGAACCGCGCGTGGCGGCCGGAGCAGACCGTGCCGA
>CEUS01043512.1_pt1 | contig 10431 bp, 13 predicted proteins | sample 427031 | NCBI WGS metagenome assembly CEUS01 (sample SAMEA2622837, study PRJEB7988) | marine metagenome | biome: marine biome (ENVO:00000447); feature: marine epipelagic mixed layer (ENVO:xxxxxxxxx); material: "saline water (ENVO:00002010), including plankton (ENVO:xxxxxxxx)" | depth 140 m | reverse complement strand
CTCTCTTTGCTTGTATCTACAACATCATCATGCAATAAAGTGGCAGCGTGGATAAATTCTACTGCTGATGCTAAGCCTATATGATTATGGGTACTAAGATTTTTACCTTTTAAAAGATGAAAACTAGAAATTGTAAGCAAAGGTCTTAGTCTTTTTCCTCCAGATAAAATTAAATATTTACCTATTTCTTGAACAAGGGGTACATTACTATCAAGTTTTTCTATTATTAAAGTGTCAACAGAATTTAAATCCTCTTTACATAATTCTTTTAAAGAAAGAATTGATTCTTCAAAATTATCTTTATTGTTTTCAAGAGGTATTATTTTAGCCATATTCGATAAATAATATTTATTTTCATTAGTTTTTTTACAGCACTTAAACCGTTTTGATATAAATTACAAACCCTACATCAATAATTAAGTCTTTATGTAAACTTTAAGTTTTGATATGGAAGCATATGTTTAAAAGGTTATTTTCAAAAAATATAAATATTCCAACTTTACGACTTTCAGGAGTAATAGGTCAGGCTGGATTTATGCGTTCTGGTCTTTCAATTTCTTCATTAAATAAACTAATAGATAAGTTATTTGCTGATAAAAAAGCTCCAGCAATTGCTTTAATTATTAATTCACCCGGAGGTTCCCCTACCCAATCTTCTTTAATAGCAAAAAAAATTATTGATTTGGCTAAGAAAAAGAACAAAAAGGTTCTTTCCTTTGTTGAAGATGTAGCTGCTTCAGGCGGATACTGGTTAGCTTGTGCTGGAGATGAGATATATATTGATTCAAATTCTATTGTTGGCTCTATAGGAGTAATTTCACCTGGTTTTGGATTTGTAGACTTACTTAAAAAAATAGGTGTAGAAAGAAGGGTTTACACCTCAGGTAAAAGTAAGAGTTTTTTAGATCCTTTTAAAGAAGAAAAAAAAGAAGATATTGAAAGACTTAAGAAAATTCAAGAACAAATTCATGATAATTTTATTGATTATGTAAAAAAAAGACGTGGTAGTAAAATTAATGATTCAAAAATTGATGAAATTTTTTCGGGTTTATTTTGGGTAGGTCAAAAAGCAATTGATCTTGGATTGGCAGATGGTTTAGGGTCAGTAAATGAAATTATTGAAATGAAATTTGGAAAAAAAGCAAAAGCAAAAATTATTGATCAAAAGAAATCCTTTCTTCAACGACGTCTATCTTCTTCATTGATTGATAGTGATGAAATATTACAAAAAATTGAAGAAAAATTTATTTGGTCAAGGTATGGTTTATAATGAAACTAATTGTCTTATTTATCATTATATTAATTATAATCGTTTTTATTAGTTTTTTTAACAAATCAAAAAATGCAAATCGCCAAAAAAATGTTAATTCAGACAAAACAATTGATTTAGAGATAGATCCTGAAACCAAAGAATATAAACCTAAGGATTAAATGACGGCAAAAACTATGGATGAACTAGTTTCTTTGTGTAAACGAAGAGGTTTTATTTTTCAATCCAATGATATTTATGGCGGCATAAAAGGACTATATGATTATGGTCCAATGGGTGTTGAATTAAAGAATAATCTAAAACAAGCTTGGTGGAAATCTATGGTTTATGAGCGAGATGACATTGAAGGTATTGATGCTGCTATATTAAGTGCACCTATAGTTTTAAAACAATCTGGTCATGAAGATACTTTTAGCGATCCCTTAGTTGATTGCAAATCTTGTAAATCTAGGTGGAGAGCAGATCAGTTAATTGATAAAAAATGCCCTAATTGTAAATCAACAGATTTAACAGAGCCAAGACCTTTTAATTTGATGTTTAAGACAGTCATTGGACCTGTAGATGAAGGAAGTTCTTTTGCTTATTTAAGACCGGAAACTTGTCAGCAAATTTTTACAAATTTTAAAAATATTTTAGATTCTACTAATAGATCTATTCCTTTTGGAGTTGCACAAATAGGGAAAGCATTTAGAAACGAAATTACACCTCGTAATTTTATCTTTAGAGTTAGAGAATTTGAACAAATGGAATTAGAATTTTTTGTTACACCTGGTACTGATGATAAATGGCATAAATACTGGACTGATAATAGATTGGAGTGGTGGATTTCACAGGGAATAAGGAAAAATAAATTAAAACTTTTAACAATACCTAGTAAAGAACTTGCTCATTACTCGAAAGCTACAATTGATATCATGTATGAATTTCCTCATGGTGAAGAAGAACTAGAAGGTATTGCTAATAGAACAGATTTTGATTTAGGATCACATACTAAAAATCAAAAAGAATTTTCACTAACATCAAATGTTTTAAAAAATAATACATCAACAACTAAATTATCAGTCCAAAATTTAGAAGAAAAACAAGCTTATATACCATATGTGATTGAGCCATCTGCAGGGGTTGATAGGGGTGTGTTAGCTGTATTAAATGAAGCTTATAAGGAAGAAAAACTTCATGGGGAAAACTCAAGAATTGTTTTGAATTTAAAACCACATCTTTCTCCAATAAAAGCAGCAGTCATCCCTCTGAAAAAAAACAATGAAAAGATTGTAAATTTATCAAAAGATATAAAAATGAATCTTCAAAAAATTGGATTAGGAAGAATAATGTTAGAAAATTCAGGTAATATTGGTAAGAATTATAGACGCCATGATGAGATAGGTACCCCAATATGCATTACTGTTGATTTTGAAACTTTAGAAGATAAAACGGTTACAGTTAGAGATAGAGATACTATGGAACAAAAAAGAATAAGTTTAGACGAATTAATAATATACTACACAAAATACTTTAATTAATTTACAATCAATAATAATTTATTTAATTTAGTTAGTTTTTCAGATTGCATATTTTTTATGAAAAAAATTGATGACATCCTTGCATGCAGGGGTCTTTTTTTTGTTATGGCCTTCTCGATAGGACTGTGGACTATTAGAATTCCAACCATAAAAGATCAAATTTTGACAGATTATTTAGGCATTGGTTATATAATGGCCACATTCTCTATAGGTTCGATTATAATGATGCTTTTAGCTAACTATATTATAATTAGAACTTCTTCAAAATTTGTCTTAATTTTTGTTTCTGTAGTACAGTGGCTACTATGGTTGCCGGTTCCTTTTATAAATAGTTTGGAAACTTTTATGTTTTTAGCTTTTTTATTTGGAATATGTTTTGGGCTTTTTGAAATTGCACTCAATTTGCAGGCCTCTAATATAGAAATTCGCGAAAAAAAATCTATGATGACAGTTTTTCATTCATTTTGGAGTTTAGGCGTTCTTATTGGCTCATTTTTAACAAGTATTTTTCTTCAATTTGAAATTTCTATGCTTAACAATATATTAATATATGTAATAATAATGTTGCCATTGAATCTTTGGTTTACATTTAAGTTAAACGTAGATGAAAAGTCTTCTATAGAAAACAAAAAGAGCATTTTTTTTATTTGGCCTATATTAGTTATATTATTAGCAGTTGTTTCTATGGCTAGTGCTTTATCCGAAGGAAGTGTAGATTCTTGGGGAGCTCTTTATATGAGAGATATTGTTAAAATCGATGGTTTTAAAATAGGAATTGCAACTATCAGTTTTAATATATTTATGGTTATTGGTAGATTTTATGGAGATCAGTTCAGAGATAAAATTGGTGTTTTTAATTTAATATTATGCTTATTTTCTTTAACAATATTTAGCTTAATAATTCTAATTAATTTTAATTCAATAATTTCGTCAATTATAGGATTTGCTCTTTTGGGAATTGGTACTTCTTCTGTTATACCAATAGCTTATAGTTTAGCAGGAAAAATAAAAGGAATTGATAGCGGTGTAGGTATCGCAATTGTGTCAGTTGCAGTTTATGGCACATTTATGGGAGCTCCAGCTGCATTAGGTTTGGTAGCAAACATCTACGGTGTTAATAATATTTTTTTACCAATATTAATAGTTTTTGTTTTATTATTATTTACAATGATTGTTTTTAAAAAAGAGTTTAAATCATAAAAAATTTAAAATTATTGAATCATTAATTTCTAAATTTGTTTTATTCTCAATTATTGTATTTGCTGATTTTATGCTTAACATGCAAAGAATATAATTATTAACTTTAGAAATAACATAACCAACTTTATTGTTATTTATTTCAATGCTATCTCCTATATTAATATTGCCAGAAATGATCTCAAGATTATATATTTGTTTTTTTATTAACGATCTATATTTCATTCTTGCTGTTATTTCTTGACCAACATAGCATCCTTTATCCCAATCTATCGCATTTAAGTTTTGAAAATTATTTTCTAATAAAAGTGATTTGTTTTCATTCAAATCATCAGGGGTAAATGGAACTAAATTTTTCATTAATATTTCTTTATATTTATTAAAATACATTTCTTCTAAATTATCTATCTTTGGTAAATTTTTATTATTTATATATACTTTTTTTCCAATATTTTTTTTTCTTGGATCAATGAACTTAATTATAGTATCTTTTATTTCGAAATCTTTATTAGTAAATAATATAATAGAGGTTATATTTTCATTATGCTTTAAAATAACATTTGATCTCAGTTTATATATTTTTAATTTTGATAAAAATGATTCAAAATACTTTTCATGTATTTCTATTACATAGTTATCATTTTGACGAAAAATAAAAAAATCAGCTAGAAATTTGCCTTGAGGAGATAAAAAGCAAGAGTAAATTGGTTTGTCATTTTTACATTTATAAATATCATTTGAAATCAAACCTTGCAAAAATTCTGCTTTATCTTCACCTCTAATTTCGATAAATTTGGAGGAAGAATCTTGAATGAAAAAATCTATATTCATATATTAAATTATATATATTCTATTTATAATAATTTTGTATATTAGTAACTTGTGAAAATACTAGTTATATCTTCAAACTTAATAGGAGACACCATACTATCTACTGGAGTTATTGAACATTTTTATAATATCTATCCTTCCGCCAAGTTTACTTTTTTAATAGGTCCCAAAGCTTCGCAAGTTTATCAAAACTTCCCAGGTCTAGAGGAAATAATAATCATTAAAAAAAGGAAGTATAATTTACATTGGTTTGACATGTATTCTAAATGTAAAAATAAAAAATGGGACAAGATTATAGACTTAAGATCTTCTTTGTTATCTTATTTTTTTAAAACTAAAAAAAGATATATTTTTAAGAAAAATAATTTTTTGCATCATCTTGAGCAATTAAGTAATTCTTTTAAAATAAAAACAAATCAACCTCATATTTATACAAATCAATATGAAGAAGAAAAAGCAAATCAAAACATTGATAAAGATTTTAAATATATAGTTATTTTTCCTGGAGGTAATTGGAATCCAAAAATATGGTCAGTACACAATTTTAATAAATTATTAATTAGAATAATAAAAAATAATAAAAAAATTAAATTTATAATTGTAGGCTCAATTAATGAAAAAGCAAAATATATAAAAAAAATTCAAAAAAATATATCAAAAGAACACTTTATAGATTTAATGGGAGAAAGCTTAACTCTTACTTCAGCTTATATGAAAAAAAGCAATTTATTTATTGGAAATGATTCAGGCTTAATGCATTTAGCTGCAGCAAGTAATTTAACTACTATCGGTTTGTTTGGGCCAACAAATGACAAGATATACGGTTATTCAGATCATAAAAATATAGTCATCAGAACTAAAGAAAGTTATAAATATTTTCAATCAATTAAAATTAATTCTAATAATTCTTATATGGAATCAATTACTCCTGAAGAAGTATATGGAAAAATTCAAAAAATAAATTTTGATGAATAAAAATATCATAATTAAAAAACCAGACGATTGGCATGTACATTTTCGTGAAGATGCAATGCTAGAAGTTATTACTAAATATTCTGCTAGAATAAATAACAGATGTATAGCCATGCCCAATACTAAAACTCCAATTACTAATTCTTTACAAGCTATAGATTATAAAAAATTAATAGAAAAAAACTCAAAAAACGAAAATTTTCAAGCTTTGATACCTTGTTATTTAACCGAAAATTTAGATTTAGTAGATTTTAGAAATGCTTTAAAGAACAACATTTTCATAGGAGCAAAATTATATCCAACAAATGTAACAACAAACTCCTCTTTTGGTGTTTCAAATATAGAAAAAATTTATGATGTTTTTGAAATTTTAGAAAAAGAAAATAAAACTTTGTTAATTCATGGAGAAAAAATTGATAAAAATATAGACATATTTGATAGAGAAAAATATTTCATTGATGAAGAACTAACAACTATAAGAAACACTTTTCAAAATTTAAAAATTGTTTTAGAACATGTTTCTACTAAATATGGTGTCGATTATATTAAATCAAATTCAAATATAGCTGGCACAATTACACCCCATCATATGCTTTTAACTAAAAAAGATGTCTTCTTAGATAATATTATAAATCCGCATCACTATTGCATGCCTGTTGTAAAAAATGAAAATGATCTATTAGCTCTAAGAAAAGCTGCATGTAAAAATAATACAAAATTTTTCCTAGGAACAGATTCTGCTCCTCATGAAATGAAACATAAATTTCCTAATATGAAACTTAAGCCAGGTATATTTTCTGCCGCTTGCTCAATAGAATTATATGCTAAAATTTTTGAAGAGGAGAATTCTTTAGATAAATTAGAGACGTTTGCATCAATTAACGGACCAAAATTTTATAATCTTCCTATAAATGAAAGCACAATTAGATTAGAAAAAATTGATTGGATTGTTCCAGAATTTGTTAAAGAAAAATCAATTAAAATAAAAAATTTTTTTGGTAATAAAAAAATTAATTGGAAAGTTGTGGATTTAAACGTATAGAGTTTAAATAATGAGTATTGGAATTAAAATTTATACTTGGTTTTATGGAAAATACGTTGGCAAAGATGAATTTGAAAATATATATTATTCAAATTCTAATAATTTTAATGATCAAAAAGCAAAAAGATGGGTTATCTTTAATGGCGAAATAGAGGCATCTAAGATTCCTCCACATTGGCATGCGTGGCTTCATAAAATTGTTGAAGAACCTCCTTTGAATTATAAACAAAAATATTCTTGGCAAAAAATACATAAATCGAACATGACTGGTACAAAAGATGCATACTACCCATCTTCTCATCCTTTATCAAAAAATTATAATCCTGATCAAATAAAAGATGACCATGAATCTTGGACTCCATAAATTCTTATTTTTAATTATATTATTTTCCTCATCTGGATTTGCTGAGCCTATTAAAAAGCAAAGTGCAACTTTAAAATTACTTGATAAAACTTCAAATAAAGTTTTAGAAAAAAATGTTAAAGTTAACTCTAGTATTTCATTAGGTTCATTAGATATTAAAATTTATTCTTGTTATAGTTCACCACCTGATGAAGTTCCAGAAAATTATATTTTACTTGAAGTAATTGATAAATTAAATGATGAAAAAGAATATATTTATAGAGGATGGATGATTTCCTCTTCGCCTGATATAACTCCTTTAGAGCATCCCATTTATGATTTATGGCTAGTTGGATGTATTAGCGATAATGCTTCTTGAAAATTTTTAAGAGATTTAAAATTACATTTTTTTTCTATACTTTTTTTTAATTTTTGCATGTAATTTTCTGTTTCAATTTCATATGCTCCAAACTGAGTTAAGTGAGAATTATAAAATTGAGAATCTAAAATATTAAAGCTATTTTTTTTTAAAATTGCAATTAAAAATAATAAACAATATTTACTTGTGTTTGATCTCATACTAAACATACTTTCACCAAAAAAACACCCCCCTATCTGTAAGCCATACAAACCCCCAACCAAATTATTTCTATCATAGCATTCAACACTATGGCATTTATTAGCTTTAAATAATTGGATATATGTATCTAAGATAATATTATTAATCCAAGTACCGTTACTTTTTCTATTAGTGTTTTGACAATTGAAAATTACTCTTTCAAAATCAAAATTTATTTTAAATATATATTGAGATTTTTTGAATAAGCGAAACAACTTTTTAGGAACATGAAATTCATTAATAGGTATTATAAAACGTTTTTTTGGTTTATAAAAAATAACTTTATTACTTTGCTTACTTTCAGCCATAGGAAAAAAGCCTTTTTTATAGATATTAATTAAATCATCTATTGGTAAGATTTTTTTCAATCGAATTTTGTCATATAGTTAATGTCGTATTTGCCTTCTATAAATTCATCAGATTTAAGTATTTTTTGATGAAGTTGTAAGTTTGTATTTATTCCCATAATCACATATTCTTCAAGAGCCCTTCGCATTTTTGCTAAACATTCTGTTCTTGTATCAGCATAAGTAATTAATTTACCAATCATGCTATCATAGTGCGAAGGTACAATGTAGCCTTGATAAACCGCAGAATCAACTCTCACTCCTAGACCTCCTGGTTGATGGTATTGAGTGATTTTACCAGGAGATGGTATAAAACTAATTGGATCTTCAGCATTAATTCTACACTCAATTGCATGCCCTTTAATTTTTACATCTTCTTGTTTAATTGTTAATTTCTCTCCACTTGCTGAGAGTATTTGTTGTTTTACTAAATCAATGTCGGTAACCATTTCAGTTACTGGATGCTCTACTTGAAGTCTAGTATTCATTTCCATGAAATAAAATTTATTATCTTGAAACAAAAATTCTAAAGTGCCCACTCCTTCATATCCTATAGATCTAACCGCATTGGTGCAAAGATTACTTATAGCATTTCTGTTTTTTTCAAGCAGGATAGTACTCGGACTTTCTTCTATTAATTTTTGGTGTTTACGTTGAATAGAACAGTCACGTTCACCAAGAGATATAACGTTTTTGTAAGAATCAGCTAGTATCTGTATTTCTATATGTTTTGGATTAATTAAGTATTTTTCTAAATACACCGTATCATCATTAAAAGATTTTTTTGATTCAATTTTTGCTGATTCTATTGATTTGATAATTTCTTTTTTTTCAGATATAACTCTCATACCCTTGCCACCACCTCCACTTGCCGCTTTAACAATTAATGGTAGTCCAACTTTCTCAATAAACGAATCAATTTTGTTTTTATCACTTAAATCATTTAAACCTGGTACTGTAGGAATATTATTTTCACTCATAATTTTTTTAGCTTCAATCTTGTTTCCCATCATTTTTATGTGTTGAGATTGTGGACCAATGAATTTTATTTGATGTTCTTCAATAATTTCAGCAAATCTCTGATTTTCACTTAAAAAACCATATCCAGGGTGTATAGCATCTACATTAGTTAAAGTTGCAGTTGTAATAATTGCAGGTATGTTAAGATAACTTGATTGAGCAGGAGGTGGACCAACGCATATACTTTCATCAGCCATTTTTACATGCATTGCAGACTCATCTGCTTCAGAATGGATTGTTACTGTTTTGATATTTAATTCTCTACAAGCTCTTAATATTCTTAATGCAATTTCACCTCTGTTGGCAATAAGAATTTTTTTGAACATTACTCAAATATAATAAGATTGTCCCCATATTCTACAGGTTGACTATTTAAAGCTACAATTTTTTTTATTACACCAGATTTAGGTGCTTTCACTTCATTAAATGTTTTCATTGCTTCTATTAAGAGAAGGGTATCACCCGCTTTCACATGTTGTCCTGTTTTAACAAAAGGTGGAGAATTTGGATCAGCTGATAAATAAGCGACACCCACCATAGGGGATTTAACAATATTTTCTTCGTTAATTAATTCATCCAGCTTTGTTTTATTTTTATTTTCAGATTGTTTTTCTATTTTTTGACCAATTTCTGTTATTTGTTTCAAGGTTGGAGAACTTATTTCAATTTCATAATTTCCTTTTTTAATTTTAAAATTTGAAATATTACTTATTTTTGTTTCTTTTAAAATTAATTTTATATTATCTAAATCAGTTTTATCAAGCTTAGTCATATGTTATTTATAAATTAATTTACTAATTGCTTCAATTGCAAGAGAGTAACTATTTTCCCCAAAACCACAAATAACACCATTAACCGCCTCAGATGTTATACTTTTTCTTCTATAATCTTCTCTAGCATATATGTTTGAAATGTGAATTTCAATTTTTGGCTTAGAAGTTGCTCTTAGAGCATCTAGAATCGCTATTGATGTATGTGTATAAGCAGCTGGATTAATAATTATACCGCCATATCCTTTATCAACACTTTGTATCTTATCAATTAAAGCACCTTCATTATTATTCTGAAAAAATTCACATTCCAGCTGATACTTATTACAAACAGTTTGACAAATATTTTGAATTTTTTCAAGGGTAGTATCACCGTAAAAGTTTTTTTCTCTATCACCTAGTAAATTTAAGTTAGGACCATTTATAATTAATATTTTTTTCATTTTTTTTAGCAAATAAAATGTTTACTTAATGCAAGTTTTTGGTTTTGATAATTTGAA
>CEUS01244588.1_pt1 | contig 10432 bp, 8 predicted proteins | sample 427031 | NCBI WGS metagenome assembly CEUS01 (sample SAMEA2622837, study PRJEB7988) | marine metagenome | biome: marine biome (ENVO:00000447); feature: marine epipelagic mixed layer (ENVO:xxxxxxxxx); material: "saline water (ENVO:00002010), including plankton (ENVO:xxxxxxxx)" | depth 140 m | reverse complement strand
TCAACCACCTCAGTAATGTCAGAAAAAATGAATAAACAAACATATTTTTTTTTCATTAAACATCTAATTTTTGTTTCTATGTCTCTGTTTTTAATTTTTGTGATTTCGATCCAGGAAAAAGAAAGATTAATTAAAATTTTAACTTATCTATTTATTTTATCAGCTGTCCTTCTTTTTTTAACTCTTGTGATTGGAGTTGAAATTAAAGGGTCAAGGAGATGGATGGATCTTGGTCCTTTTCCAAGATTTCAACCAGTTGAACTACTTAAACCCTTATTTATAATTTTTATTGCAAAAATTATAGTTTTAAATGAAAAAACTGATATTTATAAAAGATATTTTTACTCTTTCGTAATTTTATTAATAATTGTGACAATATTAATTAATCAGCCAGATCTCGGACAAACTTTACTGTTAACCTTGACTTGGATAACTATGATATTTGTATCAGGCTTTAATATGCTTATATTAACTTTACTAGGCTTAATATTTGTAAGCATGATAGCGCTTTTAATATTTTTTTTACCTGAAAAATTTGGTTATGTATTTTTAAGGATTAAAACGTTTTTAGATCCAAAAGCAGGAGATAATTTTCAATCGCAAAAAGCACTGGATACTATTAAACAAGGAGGTTTAACAGGCCAAGGAATGGGAGAAGGCGTTCTAAAAGATAAGGTACCAGAGGCGCATACAGACTACATAATTGCTGTGATCTCAGAAGAGTTTGGCGCAATATTTGTTTTATTCATTGTAATGATCTTTTTGTTTATTGGATACAAAGTTATAAATAAAGTTTTTTCAGGAAATAATGAATTTCTTAAGCTGGCGTTAGTGGGTTTGATTTCTTTATTAATAATTCAAACTTTTATACATATTGGGGTTAATATTAGATTATTTCCCACAACAGGAATGACTCTTCCTTTTCTAAGTTATGGTGGATCTTCTTTGATTGGAAGCTCGATAATAGCAGGAATAATTTTAAATTTTACTAGAAAAGATTCTGTCAGATATTTTAAAAATGAGTAAAAAAATAATTTTTTCAGGTGGGGGCACAGGTGGACATATATTTCCAGCAATTAATTTAATGAAGCACTTTTCTCAAAAAGAATTTGAAGTTTTGCTAGTAACAGATTGTAGGGGTAGCAACTTTATTAAGAGTTACTCTAAATTTAAATCATACATAATAAATTCAGGCACACCAACAAATAAAAATTTATTTAAAAAATTTTTTTCCTATTTTTTGATTTTTTATTCAATTATAAGGTCAATCTTTATATTAAAAAAAGAAAAACCAGATCTAGTTTTTGGGTTAGGTGGCTATGTATCTTTTCCTATTTCTTTTGCATCAAAATTTTTTAATTTACCTCTAATTATATATGAAAATAATATGATATTAGGAAGGGCTAATAGAAAATTATCTTCTTTTTCAAAAAAAATTCTTTTAGCTAAACAAATAACAAAAAGTTTCCCAGAAAAATATAAAAAAAAAACTTATGAAGTGGGTCCAATTTTAGACAAAAATATAATTAACCCTTCATCTTTTAAAAAAGCTTACGATAGAGAAAAATTTTCTATTTTAGTTTTAGGAGGCAGCCAAGGAGCGGAAATATTTGGATTAATTGTTCCTAAAGTTATTAAAATGATAAACGATAAAGGATATAAAATAGAGGTTTATCAACAATGTATTTCAAATCAAAAAAATTCCATAATTGATTTTTATAAAAAAAATAATATTCAAAATTATGTTTTTGAATTTGATAAAAACATTTTAAAGTTTATTTTTTCTTCAAGCTTAGCAATAACAAGATGTGGGGCCTCTACAACAGCTGAATTAGTTCATGCTATGACACCATTTATAGCAGTACCCCTCCCAAATTCGATAGATAATCATCAATATTTGAATGCAAAATATTACGAAAATAAAGGATGCTGCATGCTTCTAGAGCAAAATAATTTTGTTGAGGAAAATTTATTTAATCTAATTATGGAAACTATAAAAAATAAAAACAAATTAGAAAATATTCGAAATAATATGAAAAATAATCATAACAAAAATGTTTATAATAATATAGAAAATGAAATTAAGGAATTTATCTAAATATGAAAATTAATATAGCCAGCAACGAAATAATTCATTTTATTGGTATAGGTGGAATTGGAATGAGTGGATTAGCGCAAATTATGAATAATATGAAATTTACTATTCAGGGTAGCGACTTAAGTCATAATAAAAATACAGACAGGCTAATTAAAAAGGGAATGAAAGTTTTTTTTGGCCACCATCAAAAAAATTTAAATAAAGCCACTATGGTTGTTATTTCTTCTGCAGTTAAAAAAAATAATATTGAATTAATTTCGGCAAAACAAAAAAAACTACCTGTTTTCAAAAGAGGTGAAATGCTTGCTAATATTGTAGCTCTTAAAAAAAATATTGTAGTTACTGGATCACATGGAAAAACAACAACAACATCATTAGTAGCAAATATTTTAGTAGAAGCAGGATTAGATCCCACAGTAATTAATGGAGGTGTAATAAATTCTTTCAAAAACAATGCGCAGCTGGGAAAAGGTGAGTGGGCAGTAATCGAATCAGACGAATCAGATGGGAGTTTTTTAAAGCTTCCAATAACCTATTCGATTGTTACAAATTTAGACAAGGAACATTTAGATTTTTATGGAAGTTTTGAAAAATTAAAAAAAAGTTTTTGTACTTTTATTGAGAAAACACCATCATTTGGTAAATCACTTATTTGCATCGATAATAACAATTTAAAATCTTTAATACCAAAATGTAAAACTCGTAATTTTCTAACATATGGATTTAATAAAAGCGCAAACTATCAAATTACAAACGTGAGAAAAAAGAAGGATTGTTCAGTTTTCGATTTAAAAATAAAATTTCCGACTAGCAAAATTTCTAATGTTAATAATATAGTAGTAAATTTAATCGGTGACCACAATATTACTAACGCAACAGCATCAATTGCTATTGCTTTGAATCTTGGAGTTAAAGTAAATAAAATAAAAAAAGCTCTTAAGAAGTTTTTAGGAATTCAGAGAAGATTTACAAAAATATTTACGCTTGGAAAAAGAGAATTTTACGATGATTACGCCCACCACCCTACAGAAATCACAGCAGTAATAAATAGCGCTAGACAAGTTCATAAAGACAGGAAAATAATTTGCGTTTTTCAACCTCATAGATATTCGAGAGTAAAATTTCTTAAAAATGAATTTGCTTCATCATTTAAGTCAAGCGATGCAGTTGTGCTTTGCCCAGTTTATTCTGCAGGAGAAAAAGTAAAGTATAATTTTAATCAACATAGTTTTTCTAAATTAATCTCACACAAATCAAAAACTCAAGTAATAAACATACAAAACCAAGAAGAACTGAAAATTTATTTTAAAAAAAATTTGTTAGAAAATGAAATGGTTATTTGTATGGGGGCGGGTAGTATTTCGAATTGGATAAGGGAAATTGGTGATGAATTGAAATGAATTTAATTTCACAAATAAAAGAAATAAATAAAAAAATTTCAAGCCAAATTTTATTTAATGAAAAACTTTCAAAATACTCATGGTTTAATGTAGGGGGGCCTGCAAAAGTAATATTCAAACCTAAAAATTTAAATGAATTATCTATATTTTTAAAAAATTTAAAAGGTTTTAATAAAATTAAAGTTTTAGGAGCTGGATCAAATACTCTAATAAGAGACGGAGGGTTTGACGGAATTATTATAAAATTTGGAAAACCCTTTTCACACTTATCCTTATTTAATAAGGATATGCTAATAGCGGGTGCATCAGCATTAGATAAGAGTGTTTCAAATTTTGCACTTGAGAACTCAATATCAGGATTTGAATTTTTATCCTGTATACCTGGAACAATTGGTGGTGGAATTAGAATGAACTCCGGTTGTTACGGAGAAGATATTTCAAAAATTTTAGTTTCTGTACAGGTTATGGATTTAAATGGAAAGGTAAGGGTAATACAGTCTTCCAATATAAAATTTTCTTATAGAAATTGTAATTTAGATAGCAATTTAATTTTTATAAGCGCCACTTTTAAGGGAAAAAATGAAAATAATATTAATATTAAAAAAAAAATTGATGATTTAACTGAGCGTAAAAAAATGGATCAACCGTCAAAAATTAAAACATGTGGTAGCACGTTTAAAAATCCACAAAAAAATAAAGCGTGGCTACTTATAAAAAATTCTGGATGCGCTGGTTTAAAAGTCGGAGACGCCTATATTTCTGAGAAACATTGTAATTTTTTTGTTAACAAAGGAAACGCAAAATCTCGAGATTTAGAAAATTTAATTCACAAAGTTAAAAGTGAAGTTTTAAATAAAACAGGAATTAAACTTGAGCTAGAACTTGAAATTATTGGCGAAAAAATATGAAAAATTTAATTGTTGTTCTTATGGGTGGGTTATCAGGTGAAAGAAAAATAAGTTTTTTAACAGGAAGAGCTTGCTCCTCAGCATTAAAAAAAAAAGGTTATAAAGTTAAGGAATTAGATGCTAGCGGGAATTTTGTAGACAAATTAATAAAACTAAAACCCAAGCTAGTTTTTAATGCACTGCATGGTCAATATGGAGAAGATGGTTTTGTTCAAAGTATTTTAGAATCTATAAAAATTCCATATACACACTCAGGTGTAATATCATCAAATTTAGCTATGGATAAAGAACTATCTAGAATTTTGTTTAAAAAAAACAAAATAATAACCCCAAAATATTTTTTACTCAATAAATCCCGAGAGAGCTTATTAAGAAAAAAAATGAAAAGTAAAAATATTACATTTCCAATAGTGATAAAGCCAATTAATGAAGGTTCAAGCTTAGGAGTTTATATTTGTAAAAATAAAATACAATTTAATAGAAATTACAATAACCTAAAAAAAAAATACGATAGAATTATTGTTGAACAATATATTCCTGGAAAAGAAATTCAAGTTGCAGTTATGGGAAATAAAGCTTTAGGTGCAATAGAACTTATTCCTAAAAGAAAATTTTATGATTATAAAGCAAAATATTCTTCCAAGGCAAAAACAAAGCACATTATGCCAGCTCCCCTTTTAAAAAAAAAATATAACGAAGTTCTTTTTTTAGCAAAAAAAGCTCATAAAATATTAAAATGTAAAGGTATTACCAGATCAGATTTTAGATTTTTTAAAGATAAATTTTATTTACTGGAAACTAACACACAACCAGGAATGACCAAGCTGTCTCTTGTTCCAGAAATAGCAAACTATTGTGGAATTAAATTTGAAGATTTAGTTGAGTGGATGGCTAAAGATGCTAGCACTAATAGATGAAAAAATTTTATAGAATTGCTTTATTACTATTACTCCTTATTTTTTTGTCAACATTTAATCCAATAGAATTAAATTTAATTTCAAAAAAAGATAATAAATTATTTAAAATAAAAAATATAGAAATACAAAACAATATATTGGTTAAAGAAAAAGAAATAAAGGAAAGGTTACAAGAAATATTAGAAAAAAATATTTTTTTTATTGAAGAAAAAGATATAAAAAAACCAATAGCTAAAATAGATTTTTTAGAAAAAATCGAGGTTAGAAAAAAGTACCCTAATACGATTATAATAACAGTCTTTGAAACCAAGCCAACCGCAATAGTTTTTAAGAATAAAGACAAATATTTGCTTGATAGCTCATCTAACTTAATTTCTTTTCAAGACAACAATCATTATAACGAATTACCAAATATTTTTGGTGAAAATGCTGAAAAAAATTTTATAGGTTTTTTAAATCAATTAAGAAAAAATAATTTTCCGACAGAACAAATAACTGACTTTTATTATTTTCAAATAGGAAGATGGGATGTGCAATTTTTAAATAATAAAATAATAAAATTTCCACAAGATAGTATTAACGAAGCAATTATTAAAGCTGTTGAATTATTAAATCGTGAGGATTTTAAAAACTATAATATCATTGATTTAAGGGTAGTTGGTAAGATAATAGTAGAGTGATGGCTATTGATGATCCTATTGGAATAATTGAATTAGGAAATATAAATATAAAGTGTCTAATCTTCAAAATTAATAATAACAATACAGAAATATTATCCACCTCAATAACTCCATCCAGCGGTTTTCATAATGATGTTGTGGTAAATTTATCAAAAGCTTCCAAAGCAATTAGAGCCTGTATAAGTAGTGCTGAAAAAAAAGCAAAAATACCATTAAAAAAAATCAATGTCATTATCGAGCAACCAGATTTTTTGTGTACTAAATTTTCAAAACATAAAAAAATAAATGGATCTAAAATACACAAAGATGATATTGAATTTTTATTAAAAGAGGCAAAAAAACAACTAGTTCTTAATGACAAAAATCATTCTATACTTCATATTTTTAACTATAATTATATAGTTGATGGAAAAAATTTTGCAGAAGAACCAATAGATGTTTATGCAGATTCTTTAACGCATGAAATAACTTTTATCACTATACCAAAAAACAACTTAAAAAATATTAACCAAGCATTTATTAACTGCGATATTGAAATTGAAAGATTATTTTCACGTACATTTACTTTGGGTGTGGAGCTATTGAATCATAAAGAGCTTGAATTTGGTTCTGCCATATTAGATTTAGGTTTTGAAAAAACAAGTTTCGCATTATTTAAAAATTTAGCTCTTGTACATTCCATCACACTTCCTATCGGCGTTAATCATCTCACAAAAGATATTTCCAAAGTTTGTTCATTAAGCTTAGAAGAGTCTGAGAGAATAAGAAATGATATTGATTTTTCATTTCAAAGTGGACAGCTCCCTTTTGACGAAAATGATTATTTAAAAGATGTCTACTTTACTAATTCAAATTTTAGAAAAATTAGTAAAAAATTAATTTTAGATATTTTAAAGGCAAGAATGGATGAGATTTTTGAAAAATTAAAAAAACAATTAATAGTACCGGGATCCAATTTAACTTCTGGAATTCACTTTCTGTTAACAGGTGGAGGTTCAAATATTTCTAATATAGAGGAAAGTTTTATTAATTGTTTTGGAACAAACATTAAAACATCAAATAAGAATGTTTTAGAGGAAGAAAAAATTTTGGAAAAAAATTTTGCTCCCTGCTTAGGAGCCATCAAAATAATAAAAGATGGATGGGAGACAGAAGCAATACCAAAAATGAGCAATAAAAATATTGAAAAAGTAAGCTTTTTCGCTAAAATTTTTAAAATTAATAAATAAAATCAACCTGTAGTCTTTAGTAACATAAGTTGTCTTTTAAGCATTTTCTCCCTTTTGTATATCCTTATGAATGCATCAAGATTTTCAAAAAACAATAAAAGAATCCATACAACTTGAAGGCGTAGGCTTACACAACGGTATAAAAGTAAATCTAACTTTAAACCCATCGGAAGTTAATTCAGGTATCGTGTTTAAAAGAACGGATGTTGATAGTGATAAAAATTTAATTGAAGCTAGTTATGAAAATGTAAACGCTCCAGTACTTTGTACAAAAATTAAAAATTCTCATGGAGTTTCAGTTTCTACTATTGAACACTTAATGGCAGCCTTTTATGGAGAAGGAGTCGATAATGTCTTGGTTGAGATTGATGCACCAGAAATTCCCATCATGGATGGTTCTTCATTTGATTTTGTAGAAGCAATTAGGTCGGTCGGCACCGAGAAACAAAACCATTTGAGAAAATTTATTAAAGTTTTAAAAAAAGTAGAAGTTAAAGATGGATCAAAGTATATATCTATAGAACCACTTAACAAAGATTTAATAATAGATTTTGAAGTAGTATATAAAAACCCACTAATCAGAACTCGAAGAAAAGAATTTAAATTAAGTAATGGAAATTTAAATTCAATTTATAATTCAAGAACATTTTGCCTATACGAAGATATTGATCAAATAAAAAGTCTCGGACTAGCCAAAGGAGGATCTTTAGAGAATGCAATTGTGGTAAAAGAAAATGAAATATTAAATGATGATGGACTTAGATCTAGAGATGAATTTGTAGACCACAAGATATTAGATTGTTTAGGAGATCTTATGCTTTTAGGTCACAGAGTTTTTGGCCATGTTAAAAGTTCACAGGGTGGACACCAACTCACAAATACTTTACTGAGAAAATTTTTTTCTGACCAATCAAATTGGGAATACGAAAGTTTAGAGCAAAATAATCAGAAAGATGGCAAATATTCGAGACCTATCGCTGTCAACGCATAAAATAAACAGTCACTAAGAAAATTGTAATAACTAAATTTTTTGATAAAATATCTCTCTATTTAAAATGTTCAGAGGTTTTTTAATTTTATTACTACCAATTTTTCTATTTTCCTGTGCTTCAACTCTTGTCCCAGGTTTTGAAAAAAAAAAAGGTGATGCTGTTGTATCCGAACCCACTGATGAAGAAAAAGCAGTAACTATTTATGCTGAGGCTGTAATAGCTTTAGACGAAGGTGACGCATACTATGCAGGCAACAAATTTAAAGAAGTTGAAAATTTAGTGCCTCAAAGTAAATGGGCGGAGAAAGCAAGTCTTATGGCTAGCTATGCAGACTATTCTAGAAATTCTTATAATGCTGCAGTTTTTAAATTAGAAAGACATATTAAGAATTATCCCGCAGATAAAAATTTACCGTATGCACATTACTTAATTGCAATATGTTATTACGAACGAATATTAGATGAAAAAAAAGATTTAAAGCCATTACTGCAAGCAAAGAAAAAATTTGAATTTATAATACAAACTTATCCCGAAACAGATTATGCGACCGATGCAAGATTTAAATTAGATTTAATCACTGACCAATTAGCTGCTAAAGAAATGTCAATTGCAAGATATTACATGAAAACTCAAAAATGGATTCCAGCTTTAAACAGACTGAAAGTAGTTGTAGAAAAATACGAAAAAACAGTTTTTGTTGAAGAAGCCCTACATCGCCTTGTTGAAGTATATTATAAACTTGGACTTATAGAAGAATCAAAACAAGCTGCTTCTATACTTGGATATAATTATCAATCAGGAGAGTGGTATAAAAAAAGCTATAAAGTGTTTAATAAAAAATATAAATCTAAAAAAGTTACTGAAGACAAAAAAATGAATCTAATAAAAAGAAAAATAAAAGGCCTTTTCGATTAAAATTCATGCAAAAAAAAGAAATTGAAAAAATTTATACAAAAAAAATTAATGAATTAAAAAAATACGATAAAGCTTATTTTGAAGATGATAATCCCTTAATATCTGATAAAAAATATGATGATATTAAACAAGAAATTTTAAGTCTTGAAAAAAGACATAAATACTTAAAGAGCGAGCATTCTCCTAGCAAAAAAGTAGGTTACAAACCTTCTGATAAATTTAAAAAAGTTGCTCATGATGTTCCAATGCTATCCCTTGCAAACGCTTTTTCTATAGAAAATATACAGGACTTTATAAAAAAAATTAAAAATTTTTTAAATATAAATGATTTTGATAAAATAGTCTTTTCAGCAGAACCAAAAATTGATGGAATTTCAGCTTCACTAAAATATATTGATGGGATATTTACTCTTGGTTTGTCTCGTGGTGATGGAAAAATAGGTGAGGACATAACTAATAATCTTAAAACAATTGAAAATATTCCAAAAAAAATTAACAAATCAAATTTTCCAAAAAATTTAGATGTAAGAGGAGAGGTTTATATATCTAAGTCTGACTTTAAAAAAATTGATAAGCAATTTGCAAATCCAAGAAATGCAGCGGGAGGATCTTTAAGGCAAAAAGATCCCAATGAAACAAAAAAAATCCCTTTAAAATTTGTAGCTTATGGATTTGGTACTGTTAAGCCAATGAATTTTGAAAAACAGTCTGAATATTTAAAATTATTGAAAATATGGGGGTTTAACACAAATTCTTTTAATAAGCTTGTAAGCACGATTGAAGATATAGAAAAAAATCATAAAACTATAGAAACACAAAGATCATCTATAGATTACGATTTAGATGGTTTGGTATACAAAGTAGATAATTTAAAATTACAAAATAGACTAGGTTTTGTTTCTAACTCACCAAGATGGGCAATTGCACATAAATTTTCTGCAGAAAAAGGGTTTTCAATAGTTAAAAATATTGAAATTCAAGTTGGCAGGACAGGAGCTTTAACCCCTGTAGCTAAAATAGAGCCAATTAACATTGGAGGAGTTGTCGTATCAAATGCTACTCTTCATAATGAGGACGAAATAAACAGAAAAGATATTAGAATAGGTGATACTGTATGTATTCAAAGAGCAGGAGATGTTATTCCACAAGTTTTATTTGTCGACAAAGAAAAAAGAAATAAAAATTTAAAAAAATTTAATTTTCCAACTAAATGTCCATCATGTGGGGCAAAAACAATAAAAGAATTTAATTTCAGCACAAAAAAAAAAGATGCTGTAACGAGATGTCCAGATC
>CEUS01055298.1_pt1 | contig 10432 bp, 9 predicted proteins | sample 427031 | NCBI WGS metagenome assembly CEUS01 (sample SAMEA2622837, study PRJEB7988) | marine metagenome | biome: marine biome (ENVO:00000447); feature: marine epipelagic mixed layer (ENVO:xxxxxxxxx); material: "saline water (ENVO:00002010), including plankton (ENVO:xxxxxxxx)" | depth 140 m | reverse complement strand
ATAGTATTTAGAGAAGTGCTTGAGGCGACCCTCATCGTGGGGATCTTATATACCTATCTCGATAAAATCGGACAGAATGATGCATTAACAAGGCTCTGGCAAGGCGTTATGGTGGCCTTAGCAGCTAGCCTTGTTGGTTCGTTACTTTTTCAGAAGTTTGCAGGTGGTTTTGATGGGGATGCCTCTAAGATATTTGAAGGGATTGTTATGATAGTCGCTGCAGGTATACTTGGAACTATGATCATCTGGATGGCGAAAAATAGCAATATCGCTGGAGAACTAGAGGAAAAAGCAGCTGACGCAATAAAGAATGATGACCTGGGTTATGGTATTTTTGCTTTGGCATTCATATCTGTTTTTCGTGAGGGAATTGAGACCATACTTTTCTTGTATGCGGTGACGATGCAAAAGGGTGGCTTGTCTGTGCCTCTTTCTTTTGTAGGAGCAGGGCTTGGTATCGGAGTTGGGTATATGATATTCATCCAAGGAAAGAAGGTCCCGCTAAAGACATTTTTTAATGTGAGCTCCTTTGTTTTGATATTTGTTGCAGCAGGAATGCTTACATATGGGGTGCATGAATTAGAATCTGCCAAGGTTATTCCTTACTATGGTGGGCAAGTGAATGTAGAGGAAGATCAAGTAATTGCAACAAGAGTTAGCGGAAACTCTAAAATATTTATTTTTAATGAAAGTTCAGATAAAAAGAAGACGATCAGCAGTGCTGAAAAATGGGCATCAAGAGTCTGGGATATCAATCCTCCTAAGCACGCTGATGGGACCTATCCAGTGCTCCATGATAAAGGCGCAATAGGTGGTCTTTTCAAGGGTCTGTTTGGTTACAATGGTGACCCCAGTTGGATCGAATTAGCTGTCTGGCTCTGTGCGGTTTTTTCAATGAACTTTATATGGAAAAGGGTTTCAAGAGCATAATGAAAAAATATACACTATCAATTTTATCTTTTTTGCTAATCATCTTTTTAAATGGTTGTGAGGATGATCCTCTATTAGCTCCACAGTCTGAAGCTGAAGATGACGGGGGTAGCTATGGCAATTTATCTTTACCAGGTGATGAAAATGATGAGGGCCAAGAGAACCCTGAAATATTTTAGATCAAAGAAGGGCATATGAAAATAAAATTATTTAAATATTCAATTGTACTTTTTTTTACATTTCTGAATGGAGATGATCATGAGACAGTAGTTTCTGGGACGGTATATAGAAATGAAAAGAATATTCCTTTGCAGGGAGCCAATGTAGTCTTTAGAAGTGAGTCAGGGCAGCAATATGGTGCATCAACGGATATTAATGGAATGTTCAATATCAGTGAGATATCTCCAGGTAATTATGATATAAAGATCAGTTTTATTGGATTTGAGGATTATAGTAAAAATATAATTATAGAAACTGGTAAGGTCTATAAGGTTGATGCCATACTATCAATAGAACCAATACTTATGGCAAAGCTTGAGATAATAAGTGAAGTAGAGACCCCATATGATAAAATGCCTGGTGCCGCTACAGTTATGGATATGCAGACCCTTAAGCTTGTAAATCCGATAGGTACTCAGGAGATGTTAGAGTATGTACCTGGAATCAATGCCTTTGCAGATGATGGTATAGGCAACTCTAGGATAAGTATTGGAGTAAGAGGGCTAAATCCTAGAAGAAGCTCAAGGGTCTTGATCCTTGAAGATGGTGTGCCGATCCAGCCGGCTTTATATGTTTATCCAAATATGTACTACAATCCTCCTGCCGACCGTATTGACCAGATCGAAGTTATTAAAGGCAGTGGTACGATACTTTATGGGCCACAAACAATGGGTGGAGTGATCAACTATTTTACAAAAAGACCTCGAAATGAGTTTGGTGGTGCTTTGAAATTAACTGGTGGCGAAAATGGTTACGGCAGTCTATTTGCTGAAGTTGGAGGATGGGGTAATGGTAAGCTTAAGCCTGAACTACAATTGCTTTTAAAAAGAGGTGATGGGTTTAGACAGAATAATAGTTTTCAACAGATCAATAGTACTTTTAAGCTGAATTATATTCGTTCTTCTTCTAAAAATTTATATTTAAAAGGTAATTTGAATTATGAGAATTCAAATGCCACATATACAGGCTTGACAGAGTGGTCTTTTGAGAATGATCCCACATTTAATCCTAAGGAGCATGACAATTTTAAGGTATTCAGAGCAGCTATAGATTTTATACAGTCTGAAAAATTGAGCTCTACTTTAACAAAAAGCACTACTGCTTTTGCAAGCTTTTTTGATCGACGCTGGTGGAGAGAGAATGATATCTTTATCAAAGCTAGTGATCTTGGTGAGGATTCTCCTTCAGCTCAGCCATACTACAGTACGTTCGACCTTGTACGAGTAGGTAATGGAAAGAATAATTTTGGTATTCTAAGAACATTTTATGTTTTAGGTCTAGAGCGATCATATAAGATGAAACATGATTTCTTCAATAGACCTTCAAAAATGGAAACAGGATGGAGGGTCTATGCTGAAAGATTCATTGATGATAGGAAAACAGGTTTTACAAAGGATTCAGTGTATACCCCAGATGCAAGAGAAGGTGTCTACTTCAGAGGATCTGGAGATTCACTTGAAATATTAGGTACAAGCCATCATTACGAGACCATAGCATTATCAGGATTTTTAAGTGAGTCTATCGATTTTGGAACCCTTACTCTCAGACCTGGTTTACGGATAGAGCTATTCGAACAGACAAGAGTTGATAGAATGCAGGGTTCTATCTACCAGGATAAGACCTTGTTTGTGGCACTGCCAGGTATTGCATTTTCAAAAAGTATCAATGGATTAAATATTTTTGGTGGAATCCACCGTGGCTTTACTCCACCTTCTAGTGGTGCACTAAAAATCTTGAACTTTGGTGAAGGATTAGAAGACTCTGGTCTAGACCTAGACTCTGAAAGAAGTTGGAATAAAGAATTTGGATTTAGGGGAAGGTCAAGTTTATTGGATTATGAATTTGCAGGGTTTCATATAGACATTGAAAATCTTGTTGCCGCTGGTAGAGGTACAGCATTTAAGAATTTAGGTAAGGTTACAACACAAGGCATTGAGGCGAGGACAAGTCTTTTATTATCAAATATATTTTCTTTATTGCCAGATATGGATATATCATATGCATTCCTTGCCACAGAAGTAAAGGATGCCACTATTATATCTAATGTATCTGGCACAGCCGGTTCTGAGGTTAGTATCAATGGTAAAGAATTACCCTATTCACCGGATCACACACTAACAGTTGGGCTCGAATACAATTCAAGTCCAAAAATAAACCTACGAGCTGACCTTCGGTATGTAAGTGAGGTCTATACTGATTTTGAGAACATAGAAAAAACAGATGATATCGGTGTTACTGGGCCAATACCTTCATATAACATTTTTAATATTTCTGGAAGTTATAAGGTGAGCCCGCAGTTAAAGATATTTTTCTCTGGAAAGAATATCACTGATGAGGTATATATTGGTTCGAGATTACATTCTAATCCAGGACAAAAAGAGGCAAATATTAGTTCAGGGATCATACCTGGACCTAGGAGGCAGGTCAATATAGGTTTAGAGTACCTATTCTAGACCCTAATTAATAATGGAACTTTTCTACATAAGGAGTAGTGTTATATGAAATAAATGAATTTGAGACTTAATATCAAAAAAATAATAATTTAAAATAAGGAAAACAAAATGATAAATAATAACAAACTACTATACATCCTATCCTTTGCACTAATGCTGATGATCGGTTGTGAAGATAATGATGATACAGCTGCAGAGGAGGATAATTCCATATCAACTCCAACAGAGTTTGTATTTGAGAGTCGTTTTACAGAAGGAGAGAGCAGTGTATATTATAATGGTCAGGTTGTAAGGCAACTTCTGATCAATGACATCAAGACCCAGTGCGGGACAGATGCTGGTTCAGGCGATGCTTCTACTCTGCTTAGTATGATGGCGAATGATGATGAGAGTAGGACCATATTAACCACAACATCACCAGCCTCAGTACAGACCACATATCGTTCTATCTCATCCAGTCATTTGAATGACAGATTAGAAGCGGTTGCAGATTATACGATTGTCGGCTATAATGATAACGCAGGTAATCTTATTTCTACATGGGTCACTGATCTTGTAAATAATGGTAAAACGAATGCAGATGGGCTACGTCTTGATCAGATGATCCAAAAGACACTATGGGGTGCTGTATCATATTGGCAGGGAACCTCAAAGTATATGTCAAAGATACCAGGTGATGATAACTCTGTATCGGATGATGGTGATCCATGGACAGCAATGGAACATCATTGGGATGAGTCGTTTGGTTACTTTGGAGCCGCACGAGATTACAATACCGGTTACAGTGATGATACTGATAGGAAAAGCGACCCATATCATGATTCGAATGGTGATGGTGCCATTGATTTCTTATCAGAATATAATTCTGGTTGGGCAGTTACTGCAGCCAAAAGAGATGTGGTAGAGGCTTCTGTTGACTATGATTTTACAAAAACAATAATGGATGCGTTTCTTGAAGGTAGAACCCTGATACATAATCAGGCTCCATTAGAAGAGATCTTGGTTCAAAGAGATATCATTCTTAATACATGGGAAAAAGTGGTTGCTGCTGTGACAATACACTATATCAATGATGTAAATGCTGATATGATGGCTTTATACCCAGCTGACTCAACTGCTGGTCCATTATCTGATCTGTCTGCAGATTATAATAATCATTGGGCTGAAATGAGAGCATATGCACTTGGACTGCAGTATAATGACTTCAAAGTAATCAGTGACGCAGATCTTGAAGCAGTACTTACAGCAATGGGTACTGCGCCGGTTTATCCTGCAGACGGTTATGGAGCCTACTATGGTTACCATGGGGGTTTAGTGGGTACTGCTAAAAGCATACTTCAGGCTGCTTATGGTTTTGATGATGAGCACATGGCAAATTGGTAATATACTTTAATATATAAATCTAGATAAATAAGGGGTCTTAAATTTTAAGACCCCTTATTTTTTAACTACTAATTTAGTTCATGTTAAAAAAAGTAACTCAAAACCATTCTTATCTGCTATTATTATTGGCATGTATAGTTTCAAGGCTTACCACAAGTATTTATTATATTGAAGATATTGATAGTTTAAGATTTGCCCTAAGCATAGAAGATTATGATATTTCCAAACTACAGCCTCATTTTCCTGGATACCCTGTATTCTGTTTCATAGCTAAAATATTATTTTTAATAATTGGTAGTAAGGCAGCGTCCTTCTCAATCATTGGTGGTGTATCCGTCTTTGCTATTATCTATTTCATTTTAAAGATCAGTAAAATAGAGATAAATAATCGCATTGGTATCTTTTGCTCTTTTATTATTTTTTTTAATCCAATTATATGGTTAATGAGTAATCGCTATATGCCGGACCTAATGGGATTAGCGATCGCAGTTACATGTATGTATTACCTAACAGATAAAAGTAATAATACAAAAAATTTGATCTACGGCTATATTTTTATTGGTTTATTAGTTGGTGTTCGTCTATCCTATGTTCCTTTAATAATCATCCCATTTATCTTTCACCTTATAAAAAATGATCAAAGGTTCTATTTATTCTTATCGTGTTGTGGTGGATGTTTGGTTTGGTTGATACCATTGATATATATAACTGGGTATGAAAATTTATATTTAGCTGCAAGTAAACAGACCATAGGCCATTTCACTGATTTTGGAGGGACAGTACTTACAGATAATAACATATATTATAGATCTCTAAAATTAATAAGATCAATATGGGCTGATGGTTTAGGTGGATATTGGTCAGGAAGGGCATGGCAGACTGGTTTTTTATCTATATCCTATGCTTATTTTCTTTATCTAGGATATATTGGTTCAAGGAAATATTTAAAGTATGATAAGAGTTTTGTCATGATCATTTATTGCATAGTGCTATATACATTATGGATATTCTTTTTCCAAAATGTGATCTATAAAACAAGACATATCCTACCTATACTTATTATAGTATTTATGCTAGTAACAATAGGACATAAATATATATCTGAACCGAAAGCCATAATATATAATACTTTTGTAGGAGCATTCTTTATTGCTCTGGTCACGGTCACATTTACCTTGGTTAACCAACATAAAAACCCTACGGCTGTGTCTAGATTAAAGGATAGTATAGTACTAGGTCATAACAACGGTACAATCATTAGCACGCCTCTTATTAACTACTATATGAAAAGACATGGTGTTCAAAGTGATTTTATAAATGTGGAAGATGAAGGCCAGATAAGCAGATTAAATTCTTCTGAAAAAGAAGAGGCCCTAGTAATTGGAAATTTTCAAGGCCTATTTGAAAATAATTATTCTATTAAAACTGAGACCACCTATTTTCATAATCCATATGTTAATAGAATGTGGCCAAGAATTGATACATATAGATTGTATAAGAATTCAGATGTCATTAAAGAATAATTCTTGTTTGCATATACTAGGTGCAGGTCCAGCTGGATTAGCATCAGCATATTACGCGAAAAAATGTGAAATACCTGCAATGCTTTATGAGAGTTCAAATACGGTGGGTGGCAATTGTAAAACTATTGTAGACGGGGATTATAGATATGATACAGGTGCACATAGGTTCCATGACAAGCTTGATCATGCAACAAAAGAGGTACAAGAGCTTATAGGCGATGATCTTTTGAAGGTCAACTCACCTAGTATGATATTTTCAAACAATAGAATGTTTGATTTTCCATTAGGCCTATTAAGTATACTAAGGAATTTGGGTGGGGTAGATATCGCAAAGATCTTAACAGAGAATATATTTAACATTTCTAGGATTTCTAGTAAGCCAACTAATTTTAAAGACCTAGCCTATCAAGTATATGGCAAGACACTTTCAGAGCTATTTTTAATCAATTACACTGAAAAATTATGGGGAAGACCAGCCCATACCCTAGATGTCAATATATCAGGAAATAGGTTAAAAAACCTTAATATGGCAACATTATTTCGAGAGCTATTATTTAGTAATGATAATTCCAATCACCTTGATGGCTCTTTTTATTATCCAAAATACGGCTTTGGCACCATATTTGAAAAAATGGAAAATTATATTGGTGAGAGTAATATCCGATTTAATTCTCCAGTGACAAAATTAGTGCATGATAAAAAAAATATAGTAGAGCTCGTCTATGGTAATACTAGAATTACGGACATAGATAAGGTTATAACTACATTACCAGTCAATCTGTTAATTAATTGTATGGAACCTTCTCCTCCAGAAAAAATCAAGGATATTGTGAATAATATAAAATATAGAGATCTAAACCTATGCGTGATCTATTTGGACATCCCCTCATTTACAGAAAATGCTTCTATTTATTTTCCTGAACCTACCTTCCCATTTACGCGTATTTATGAGCCAAAAAATCGAAGTAATAAAATGGCACCGGAGGATAAAACATGCATCGTTGTAGAAACACCATATGACCATGAAGCCCTACCCGATGGGATGCCGAAGAAAGAATTATTTCAGATCATAAGCAATATTCTCATTGAGAATAAGTTTATCAATAGAGAACAAATAATTGGCCACAAGGATATAGATGCAAAATATGCCTATCCTATTCTTGAGACAGGTATCAAAGAGCGGCTGGAACCAATATTTTCTTATCTAGGTAATTTTGAGAATATGTATACTATAGGCCGAAGCGCACAATTCAAATATATTCATACTCATGATATTTTTATGCAGGCACGTTCGATCATAAATAAACTAAAATAATTGATATGATCACCATCCACTTATACTATCATCTATGATCGATCTAATAAGATCAAGTTGATCTTGACCATCATTTAGACAAGGTATATACTCAAATCTTTTACCGCCATTTGAAATAAATAGTTCACGATATTGTATACTTATTTCTTCTAGCGTTTCTAGGCAATCTACTGCAAAGCCTGGCGAAATGACCTGAATATATTTTGTACCATTATTCGCTTCATTAACTAATAGTCTATCAATATAAGGCTCTAGCCATTTATCTGATCCAAACCTAGACTGAAAAGCGATATCATATGAATATTCATCAAGGTCTAATTTTTCCGCCGTTAAACGTGCGGTCTTATGGCAGAAACAATAGTAGGGGTCACCTTTTTCTAAGTATCGATAAGGCATTCCATGAAAACTGAATATTAGTTTATCTGGCCTTCCATGTTCACTAAAACTATTCTTTACCGATCTTACCAATGCACTGATATAAGCGTTGTGATCATGGTACCCTGAAACAAATCTTAGATCTGGCATCCATGAAATATTCCTTAGATAGTCGGTGACAGCATCAAATGTGCTTGATGTAGTTGGCGACCCTGCTTGTGGATATAATGGAAAAACTAATATTTTGGATATTTTTTCTTTTTTAAATATATCCATTGCTTCTTTAATTGATGGCGAGCCATAACGCATTCCAAGCGCTACGGTAATTCTATCATCGATACTATCTGATAGTTTTTTTAAAATATTTTTTGAAAAGACCATAAGCGGTGAGCCTTTATCGGTCCATATAGATCTGTAAAGTTTTGCTGATTTTCTTGGTCTAATATTTAGTATAATTATTTTTAGTATAGGAATCCACAGCAGTCTTGGAAGATCAATAACCCGTTTATCCATTAAAAATTGATTCAAGTATTTTTTCAGATCTTTTCTAGATGGTGAATCGGGTGTACCTAGGTTGGATATAAGCACACCTATTTTCTTATTACTATCTATATATTCATTTTTCATTTTGTAAACTATTTTTTATCAAATAGATGGTCTTTTTAACATAATAAATGAAAGGGATATTACCAAACTATGTATTCATTTTATTCAATAAAAGAGCTACTCATTTACTTGATAAAAATAATAATTATATTTAATATTGAAAATGAGATTCAGTCTCAAAATTATAATATTTTATCAACTCAAGCTCTAATTTATGGATAAATAATAATGTTATCTCTTTATAATGAAAAACCGATTTCAATATCTATTAACAGTAAAAACAAAATAAAGGTTGAATTTTGTAATATTAAAATGAATTTGAATCCTTGCCAGTTTAGAATATTCCATAACTATTTGTCAGGTGTAAGTAAAAATTTAAATGGTTCTAAAAGCCAAGTAGAATTATTATTGGTCAGAGAGGAACTAAGAGTTATAATTTCTCTATCGGAATTTTTACAATTATGTAATGCTGTTCAATCAGTAATGGCTGAAAAATTTGGATCAAGATCTCCAATAGTAAATTAAAATTTAGAATAAATATATGTACAGGTTCTCTTTTGCTATAGTTTCATTAATTACTTTTAGTTGTAGTACCAATACCAATGCCTTAGATGAACGTCATATACTTGACCAAAAGATCAAGGCTTTTCAGTTTTTAAGTAAATACCACCACCAATTACATATTATGATAGGTGAGGAAGATGGCGATATTGATAATGCATTCAATGAATTGTTAGCAGCACTATCTTCCAATAATAATCCTGAACTTATTCCAGTAAAACGTGCTGCCAATAGGATAAATGAGTTAAGCACTGAATCAATTTCTGTTCAAAGGCTTGATTATTTAGTAGACTATTATCAATCAGGGCTATCAATGCAAATAGAAGGTGTCATGCGAGGGTATGGTTATCTAGAAACTTTTTCTATTGAAGATGCACTCACCTTATACGATAGTTTAAAAAAGAAGAATATCTGATCTAAAAATTATCTCGAAGCATTTTTTTCAATTCAGCTTCATGCATCTCTTCCTCAGCGATCTGGGTACGTGCAAATTCTTCTAACATGATCGATCCACCATCTACATTTTCCAGTAGTTCATAGTATGATCTGATAGCTTCTTTTTCATGTTCTAAGCATTCATTTAAAATATCTTCAGTTGAGTGTTTATGGGTTTCAAGAAGATCACTTATTTTTAAAGTAGGGTGTTCCCCTAGGCTTGTTATATGCTCACCCACTGCTTCTGCATGCATCAAAGATTCTTGTGCTTGCTCTCTGAGCCATTCTACAACAGATAGACGGTAAGGGCCTTGCACCATAAATGCATAATGCGTGTACTTCACCACACCAGCTAGTTCAAGCTCTAAAATATTATTTAGTGAGTTGAGGACTTTTTCTTTGTTCATTATTATTTCCTTTAAATAGACAACCTATAGTAAATGTTGCTCTGTCGTTCATTATATGGTGTTTTATCTTATATTAAAATTAATAGAAAATTAATTAATTATTATTTGATTCATTTTGTATCATCAGTAATTGGGTTTTAAATTTCGACCTGGGATTCGAATAAATTTATAAATCTTAACTATATGTCAATTTCGGAAAGACAATTAGAAGAACGAAAAATGCGA
>CEUS01034030.1_pt1 | contig 10432 bp, 7 predicted proteins | sample 427031 | NCBI WGS metagenome assembly CEUS01 (sample SAMEA2622837, study PRJEB7988) | marine metagenome | biome: marine biome (ENVO:00000447); feature: marine epipelagic mixed layer (ENVO:xxxxxxxxx); material: "saline water (ENVO:00002010), including plankton (ENVO:xxxxxxxx)" | depth 140 m | reverse complement strand
AATTGATACCGATAAAGGTTTAGTAGCCATACTGATTGGAATATAAGCTTGTTGAGATTTTTTTGTTTGGGTCCCAAAGTTGAAAAATATATTCCCATTAGAGGCGTTTTTTACACGATTCATCATATATTCATTCCTACCTGAACTATATAAAAAAAAGCCAACTAAAATAGTCCATAAACCAAAATAACTCCCTCTTATAATAGTCAATACTCCCCAAGCTATAATCAAAAAAGCAATATATTTTCCTACAGTATAAGCTATCCTAAAAGACTTATCTTTATTCCCAGTGATACCCCAAATAATGGATCTCAAAATCCTCCCTCCATCCATGGGAAACCCAGGGATTAAATTAAATACAGCCAAACTAATATTCATAAACCAAATACTAGTTATAAGCAGACTAATATTTGTAGAAATTAGTCCATTCCCTAAATTCAAGTAACTATCTATAAAAATTAATAAAACACCTATTAATAAAGAAGAAAATGGACCAGAAAAAGAAATATAAAACTCATCAGAAGCACTTTTTGATTCACCAATAATTTTTGATACACCGCCAAAAAGAAAAAGTGTAATCCCTTCAATTGAATGCCCTTTAGATAGAGCAACAAAAGAATGTGCTAATTCATGAATTAAAACAGATATAAATAAAGATAGTGATGTAATAGCTCCTATAACCCAATAATTTATAACTGTGAAACCCTCAACTCTAGCAGGATAAATCCCTACACTAAACCAACAAGTTATCAAAATAAAGGCTAATATCCATGTCAAGGTGATTTTTATCGGAATCCCCAATATTTTAAATAAAGTAATATTACCCTCCAATTTAAAATTACTACCTAAATTTTATTGAAATATTTATTTATATACCATACTTTTTTCTCGGAAAATTATAAATAGATAATATGATATAACTCATGACTGAAATATCTGATAATAAATTTTCCTAACTTTGAAACGATTATTTTATGGTTGGTATATTGTTGGTGCAGGAGGAATTGTTCAATGGTATACGTCAGCAGTATTTTGGAGAGGTTTTCAAGCATTCATACCTCATATTTTAAGTACATTTGGATGGAGTGCTGCTGCTACAGGAGCAGCAATTTCAATACAAAGAAGTGAAAGTGGTCTAATATCACCTTTTGTTGGTTTTGCCATAGATAAATTTGGACCGAGAAAGGTCATGATTCTGGGTATTATCACTACTGGAATCGGTTTTATTATAATGAGTAGAATGCAAAACCTATGGCATTTTTATTTGTCAATTTTAATTCTCACTCTTGGAATGTCATTTGGATCATTTATTGTTTTTGTAGTAACTGTTGGAAATTGGTTTATTAAACGTAGAGCCCGGGCTTTAAGTATACTAATGTCTTTTTCAGCATTAGGAGGAATTACATTACCACTTTTAGTGATAGCAATTGAAGGATTTGGCTGGAGAGATGTGATGATGATGATAGGTTTTGGATTCTGGTTTATTGGAATTCCTGCGGCATTTTTCATGCGTAAAAATCCAGAAAATTATGGGTTGTTACCTGATGGTAATTTAGAAAAAAAAGATTCCTTAAATACAAAAAACTTTCCTCCAAGACAAGAACCTCAAATTACTTTACGTCAAGCAGTAAAATTAAGGGTATTTTGGCAGTTAGCAATAGCTACATCTTTAGGTCAACTTGTAAGTTCAACTAATCTATTCCATTTTGACGCATTAATAAATTTTGGTATCTCAATTAAATTTGCTGCTCTCGCCGCTGGATCAGTTGCTGTAGGAGACTTATTGGGAAGAGCAGGAATAGCTATAATAGGAGATAAATTAGATAAAAAAAATTTACTTACATTATCATTTTTATTACAAGTCATAGGTATCGGAGCTCTCCCATTAGTTAATTATTCTTTTCAAGAAATAAATTTTGGTTCTATACCTTTACCTATTTTCGTAATAGGTTTCGGTATAGGATTTGGAGCATCTATTCCGTTACGTTTAGCTCTTTTGGCTGATTATTTCGGTCGTAGAAGTTATGGTTCAATACTAGGAATAACTAGTTCAATAAATGCTATCTTTGGTGCCATAGGACCTGCATTAGTTGGACTATTGTATGATTTAAATAACGATTATAGAATCGGATTTTTTTTGATAACAATTTTACTGTCAATTTCTATCCCACTTTGCTCAACTTTAGATAATCCAACAGAGTTTTTAAAAAAATTAAAACCATTGCGAAAATAATTTTTTATTAATTCTTTTCCAACCCCATTTAACTCTCGACCTATGTCTGGTAAAGACGTATCCTCTAATAGTCAGACTAATCTATCAAATTTTCTTTAAATAAAAATTTATGTTTTGAAAAAAAATTTTGTACATCTTCATAATCACACCGAATATTCATTACTAGATGGATTCAGTAAAATTGACGATCTTACTCAGACTGTTTCAATTATGAAACAACCAGCTGTAGGTTTAACTGATCATGGAGTAATGCATGGAGCAATAGATTTTTATAAATCTGCACAGAGATATGGGATTAAACCAATTATTGGAATGGAAGGCTATGTTGCTCAAACTGACAGATTTGAAAAAAGAAAAGAAAAAAATCCTTACCATATTACTTTATTAGCAAAAGATTACGTAGGCTATAAAAACTTATTGAAAATTTCTTCAAAGGCACATCTAGAAGGTTTTTATCGAAGACCTCGAATGGATAAATCTTTACTGGAAAAATATTCAGAAGGCTTAATAGTCCTTTCTGGTTGCCCATCAGGAGAATTATCTACATCACTTCGTTTAGAAGATGAAAAAAGTGCAGAGAAAAGTGCTTTGTGGTTCAAAGAAATATTTGATGATAGATATTTTTTAGAGTTAATGAAGCATAAAGGTATTGAAAATCAGGAAAAAATTAATCGGTCAATTGTTGAAATTGGAAAAAAATTTGACATTCCTCAGGTAGTAACCAATGATTCTCATTATGTAAAACAATCTGATGCACCACTACAGGATATCTTAACCTGTATTTACACTAGAACAAATATAAAAGACCCCAAAAGATTACACATGGAGGACGATACTTACTATATTAAAAGTTCTGAAGAAATGAGGAATGAATGGAGTGAATTACCTGAGGCCTGTGACAATACTATAATTATTGCAGAATCATGTAATTTAAAATTAGATCTCGGTAAAACTTTATTGCCAAAATTTCCTGTTCCAAATCATCTCAGTTCAATTGATTATTTAAAACAACTTTCAATCGAAGGTTTGAGAAAAAGATTCAATAATCCATCTAAAATTCTTATAGATCGATTAAATTATGAATTGAATATTATTGAAGAAACTCAATACGCTGATTATTTCTTAGTATGTTGGGATATTTTTAGTTTTGTAAATAAAAGAGGAATTCTTTCAGCAGTTAGAGGTTCAGCTGCCTCAAGTTTAGTTTTATATTGCCTTGAAGTAACTCATATTGATCCTGTCGATAGGGATTTATTTTTCGAAAGATTTCTCAATATTGAAAGAAGAGAAATGCCTGATATTGATATGGATTTTGCTGATGACAGACGTGAAGAAGTTATTAAGTATTGTGTAGATCATTATGGTCGAGATCACGTTGCTCAAATAATCACGTTTGGAACGTTGGGAGCTAGAGCATCTATTAGAGATACCACTAGAGCATTAGATTTACCATTGGCAGTAGGAGATAAACTTGCAAAATTAGTTCCTAATAAACTTGGAATTAATATAGAAACTTCTCTTGTTGAATCGGATGAAATGAAAACTTTAACAGAAAAAGATTACGATTCAAAAAATGTAATAGAAACAGCAAAAAAAATTGAAGGATCAGTCAGACATGCTAGCACACACGCAGCAGGAATTGTAATTTCAGAATCTCCTCTAACTGAAAACGTCCCTTTGATGAGGACAACTAATTCTGAAGAAAACTCTATCCCAACTACTCAGTATGAAATGGGATCAGTCGAGGCTGTTGGATTATTAAAAATGGATTTTCTCGGACTTACTAATCTTTCAGTGCTTAATTACTGTATTGAATTAATTAATGACACCACTGGAAAATTGATAGATATTTATAAAATACCTATCAATGATACCAAAACATTTGATCTACTTTCAAAAGGAGATACTTTCGGTGTTTTTCAATTAGAATCTGCCGGAATGCGAAAATATATCCAAGACCTAAAACCAACTTCCATAATGGATATAGCCGCAATGATTGCTTTGTATAGACCAGGACCTATGGAACATATAGAAACATTTATAAATTCAAAGTATGGCAGAGTGGAAATAAAATACCCCCACGACGATTTAAAGAACCTATTAGAACCTACATATGGTGTAATTGTTTATCAAGATCAAGTGATGTTAATAGCTCAAGAATTCGGAGGATATACTTTAGGCGAAGCAGATATTTTACGTAAAGCCATGGGGAAAAAAATCCCTTCAGTGATGAAATCCGAAAATGAAAAATTTATACAAGGGGCTTTATCAAAAGGATATACTGAAACACAAGCAATAAAAGTATTTCAATTGATAGAACCTTTCGCCGGATATGGATTTAATAAAGCACATGCAGTTTCCTATGCATATATAGCTTATTGGGACGCTTTTTTTAAGGCTAATTACCCTGTTGAATATTTTTGTGCTTTCATGAATTCAAACACAGATAACCCTGAAAAAATTGGTGAATGCATAAGAGAATCAAAAAAATATCAAATAGAAATTCTGCCTCCAGATATAAATGCTTCTATTTCAAAATTTATTGTTGAAATGGCCGATGGGAACATGAACTCTATTCGTTTCGGGTTATCTGCAATAAAAAATGTTGGGAAAAATGCTATTAATCAAATTATCGAAGAAAGAAAAGCAAAAGGAAAATATCAATCTTTGGAAGATTTTTCATTTAGAACTGATGCAAAGTACTGTAATAGACGTACCTTAGAAAGTCTTATAAGATGTGGTGCATTTGATCAATTTGGTTCCAGAGGCGGTATTTTTAATGCTTCAGAAAACATTATTAATGTAATTCAAAATCAAACTAGATTACGTCAATCAGGTCAATCATCATTGTTTGATATGTTCAGTGAATCAGTAGAAAATTCTATTGAAAAATTCCAAATAGATGATGAAGATACTCCTGTAAATGAAATGGTAAATTGGGAAAGAGAATTAATAGGTGTAGAATTTACATATAATCCACTTACTGAAGAGTTGAAATCTCAAACAAACTATATTGTCTTTGCTTCAGAAATCACTAAAGAATATGATGGAAAAAAAATATCCGTAATTGGCCAAATTGGAAATGTTAAAAATTTAAAGACACGACGGGGAGAATTATTTAAATCTGTACAACTACAACTATTGGATAAGACAATTGAGTTGGTGGTTTGGCCTGACATATTAAGAAAAACAGAAGAGTTGTGGATTCAAGGAGATTTTGTTTCGATTATTGCTACACAACGAGAAAGAAATGGAATAACTTCCCTATCCGTTGAAAAAGCGTCTGTTTATAATTTTACGAAAAATCATGATCCATCAGCATATAAAGAAAAAACTAATAAAGAGGATAAAATATATATTGAAAATTCTCCTAATCCTTCAATCAATGATCAAGTTGTAGAAAATTCATCTATAGAAAAAATTAATATAAAATCTCTTTTAATTAAAATGATTGAGACTAATGATGCTGAAAATGCAAAAAAAACTATTGAAGATATTTTTATTTTAATACAAGATTCTCCTGGGACAAGTGAAGTAAATTTACACGTTACATCAAAAGATAAAATTGTAAAAATTTTGTTGCCAAAAAAAGTTGAGATAAACAAAATTCTGACGGAAAGACTTATTGAAGTTGTTGGAGAAAACAATGTATCAACTATCAGATGATTTGGAAAATTATTTCAACTGCTCCAAATCAAATTACAGCAGAATCTTGGTGTGAATTACTCTCAAATAACGGTTTTGAATGCAAAATAATTGATTCCACATATTTCAGGTATAATGGAATTTCTAATCTTCCAGTTAGAATACTTGTTCCTGAAAAAGAATTTAGCAAAGCAAAAAAATTTCTACGTGAAACTATTCTAAATTTTGATCAAATATGATTTTTTTCAAAATCTATTAACTTTCGTTTTAAATCCAAATCTATTTTTCCTCCCATAAATCCTTGTAATAACCCCGATGTAGCTATGACTCTATGGCAAGGGATTAAAATAGGTAGAGGATTCTTTGCTAAAACTTGACCAACAGCTCGATATGATCTAGGGTTGCCTAAACTTTTTGCTATCCACTTATAACTACGAGTTTCACCATAAGGTATTTTTCTAGAAATATTCAAAACATTCCGAGAAAAATTAGTTAGCTCAGATAAGTCCATATTAATTAAATTAAATTTTGGATTGCATCCGTTAAAATATAAATTAATTTCCCTCTTTACTAAAGTTATTTCATCATTTAATCCTGAATATAATAATGAATTATTAAATGAAGTGAAATATTCTTTAACTTTTAATCTAGTTCCCATAGGTAATGTAGTTCTCAAAACGCCTCTTTGATTAACTAAAACACCAACCCATCCCATATTGGTTTTAAAAATCGAATACTTTATCATAGAAAAACACTCAAACAATATAATAAATATACTAAATATTTTTCTAACTACAATGGATAAATAAATGAATCAAAATATTTTAGAAATTATAAAAAATCGAAGAAACGTTAGAAAATTTAATGACTCTCCGATATCAAAAGATACAATAACAAAAATTTTAGAAGCTGCAACATGGGCTCCAAATCATAGATCAACAGAACCTTGGAGATTTTTTGTTCTTGAAAAGAACAGCAAGAAAAGAATCGAAATAGCTAATCTAATATATGATTGGACATATAAAAACGTCAAAAACCCAAATACAAAAAGAAGAAAAGCAAGTGCTTTATCAGCAAAACAAGAAATAATTGATGTCCCACTTTTTATTTATGTTTACTCTATCCCAGGAGAAACTGATGACATTACAAAAGAAAATTATGGTGCTACTTGTTGCGCTATTCAAAATTTACAACTTGCTAGTTTTTCAATGGGAATTGGTGTTGGATGGTCTACTGGAAAACCATGTCTTTGTCCAGAAGTAAAAAATGCATTAGGAATAACAGAAAACTGGGAAATTATAGGGGCTCTATATATTGGATATACAAATATTAAATTGACTGCATCAAGAATTCCTGTAAATAATGTAACAAAATGGCTTTGAAAATATGAAAAAAAAAATACTCATAACTGGTTTAAGTGGAGCAGTGGGACAAGCGATTAAACCTTCTCTTGAAAAAAAATATAATGTCCATTCATTATCAAGAAATGGAACAAAAAATTTAGATTCTAAAAAAAACCATATCGGTGATATTCGTTATATAAATTCAATCTCTAAAGCATTTAACAACATACATACTGTAATTCACTTGGCAGCTGATGGTGGGGTAAATTCACCAGAAGGTATGAAAGCGGAATGGAATTCAATATTAGGGTCAAATATTGTAGGAACCTATAATGTCTTTGAAACAAGTGTTAAAAATGGTATTAAAAGAATAATATACGCTTCTAGTGGTTCTACAATAATGGGTTATGAAAATGAACATCCTTATTCAAATTTAATTGAAGGTAAAATCGATGATAAATCACCTATACCTATCATTACTCATAAATCAGAACCTAGACCGACTAGCCATTATGCTGTTTCAAAATTATTTGGAGAAGATCTAGCTAGAATGTATTCATATAAATATAATATTTCAATAATATGTATACGTATTGGAGGGTGTTCAAAAGATGGTAAACCAGGAAATGGAAGAGGACAATCTGTCTTCGTAAGTCATAAAGACCTATCACAAATGATAATAAAATCTATTGAAGCACCAAGTAATTTATTATTTGATATTTTTTTTGCAATATCAAATAATAAATTTAGTTATAGAGATTGGAAACACGCTAACAATCAAATAGGATACCAACCTACTGAAAGTGCTGAAAAATTTAATTTATAGATTTATTTGAATTAATAAAATCCTCAAATAGAGGTTTTAATAACCTTGATCCAGAAGCAGTTAGATGATCATCGTCACGGTAAATGGAAATCCCTTCAAAATCTAATGAACATTTCAATTTAGAACATAAAATTGTATCGGGAGACAAAATTTTAAATCTAGGATTTAATTCAGAAAGCTTGTAAATTATTTCTGCCACCTCATTTTCTCTAGATTCATGATCCGATTTATTTATACCTAAATTTGAAACATCTTTACCTCTAATTGTATATTGAGCTAATTGATCAGGTGGTGAAATAAATTTTTGTTCTGGAGGTTGCTCTAAAAACCAAATATTAACATCCATTTCAGTAATTTCGTTGATAGTCTTCAATAAATGTCTTTCAAAAGTTTTTAATGCATCTTCAGTTTTAATATCATTTGATTTTTTTTCATCAAAGCTAATCATTAATGGATCTTTTTCTGATAAAGGTTCAATTTTCGAGCGGCCTTTGGTATATACAGTCCATCTTGCAGATAAAATCACATTTTGAATATTGTTTTTTGAAATCACCTCAAACATTAACTCATTAAATTTATTACATTCATCATCACTTTGAGTTGTTGTTGATATACCAAGCAAAGGTGGACAAGAATTTTTCGATGCATGATACATTCCAAAATTATTATCATTTGCAATCTCTTCTAGTAATGGCATTATTGCATCTGCATGAGAATCACCCCAACTAAGGAAAGAAGATTGGGTCGATCCATCTATAATATTTGTTTCACACAAATTTCCTTTTTGAATTTCTTCATTAGATTTATAATGACATTCCATTCTTCTAGGATTATTATCTGCATTTCCATTTGCATAAGCATTAACTTGATAGTTAAATCTGTTTGGAAATCCTTTATTAATATGTATGATCCCTCCAATAATAAAAAAAGTAACTAAAGTTATAACTGCACCCAAAAAAATTTTAGTCTTATTTCGAAAAATTTTTTTCTGTCTTACAGGTTGCTCAATATATCTCCAAGAAAAAAAACTTAATCCCATTGATAACAACAATAACGCCAATGATTCATATATTTTTAATGGGCGTAAAATTATATAACTGCCAAAGAGTAATAAAGGCCAATGGATCAAATAAAAAGAATAAGACATTTTACCGATTCCCACTATGTATTTATTAGAGAAAAATATCTTAGTAAATTTAGTTGAATTTAATGTAGTAAGCCAAATAAAAAGGGTTGTTGCAAAACAAACAGGAAATGCTAAAAGACCAGGAAAAGGTGTAGATTCATTATAAAATATAAAACATAAAAAAATCATACCTATACTAAAAATCGTCAATATCTCACTAACTGATTTATTAATTACTCTAGCCGGAATTAAATTTAGTGCCAAACATGAACCTAAAAGTAACTCCCATGCTCGAAAAGGTAAAAAGTAAAAAACAGAATTTTGATTTTTTTCTAAGTAATATATTGAAAATAAAAACGATGTTAACAATAAAAAAACAATTATAATATTTATTTTTTTTCGTGTTAAATTTTTTATACCGAAAAATACTATCGGTATGATTACATAAAACTGTTCCTCTACTGATAAAGACCAAGTGTGTAAAAGGGGTTTAAATTGAGCTGGATTATCAAAATATCCAGCTTCTCTCCAAAACATGTAGTTAGTTAAAAATAGTCCTTGGGCTCCTAAAGATTGCCCAAAATCCAAAAAGTGATTAGGTACTAGAAAAAAAACACTTATTAGTAAAGTAAAAATTATTACCACTAATAAAACAGGTAATATTCTTCTTATACGACGTTCCCAAAAATTCAATAGCGAAAATTTATTTTTGGAAATATCATTCATTATAATCGAAGTTATCAAATATCCTGAAATTACAAAAAAGACATCTACACCAATATAACCGCCATTAAAATATGGAAGTCCTATATGAAAAAAAGCTACAGCTAAAACTGCTAAAGTTCTAAGACCATCAATTTCTGGACGATATCTCAAGATTACCTAATAAAATATAAAACTAAGAGTAAATAATTAAATAATATTATCGGTTCTGACCAAATTTGTGACATCTAATTTATTATCTTTTATTATAAATATTCTTTCAGAAAACTTATTCGCCATTTCCAAATCATGAGTTACTAGCAATATTCCTTTATTGTCTTTTGATATTTGTTTAAGCATATTAAAGAAAAATTCTCTAGTAGGATAATCTAAATTACTTAATGATTCATCTAAAATTAAAAATTCTTTATTTTGTACTAAAGAAAATGCTACCCATACCCTTTGTCTTTCACCACTTGATAGTTGTGTAAAAGTTCTATCTAATAATTTTTCTATCTGACATTTTTCTACTGCATATTCTATTATTTTTTGATCTT
>CEUS01220204.1_pt1 | contig 10441 bp, 10 predicted proteins | sample 427031 | NCBI WGS metagenome assembly CEUS01 (sample SAMEA2622837, study PRJEB7988) | marine metagenome | biome: marine biome (ENVO:00000447); feature: marine epipelagic mixed layer (ENVO:xxxxxxxxx); material: "saline water (ENVO:00002010), including plankton (ENVO:xxxxxxxx)" | depth 140 m | reverse complement strand
CCTCCGGGGATTTCCAATTCCACCGTTTCTGAACCCTGACGGTATTGCTCGACTAATACCACTTCGCGGTCAGGCGTGAGGGCGATAATATTGACCCAGTCAGGGCACTCCAATACCACCATCTTATGTTCTGAGCCAGTGCGGGGATTAACGGCATTATCTTCCCGGATTTTGAAAATGCGATGTTCGCTTAAGAGCTGACTTTTACGCTTCTCCCATTTTTGGACACGTCGCGTCGGGTCAGGTTCGGGCATTACTGGTTGCGCTCCTCGTGAGCGGTTTTCATCAGGTTTAAGAGGTGGAAAAGTGCTTGATTGTAAGTGCGCTCTCCTTTTTCAGAAAGTTGGCGCGCACGCTTATCAAGTTGAGCTGCCATATCGGGAGCTTTATCTTCCGGAACGCCAAATTGTTGCAAGGCCTGTTCTAAGGCTGCTTGTTCACTTTCGGTCATTCCACACCAGCATCAGCCCGGGAAACAATTGTAATGGAGTGCACATCCTGTCTTTCTTCAGGTTGGCTGTTTTCGCCTCCGCCTCCGCAAGGGACTGCTCCCAGCGCATCCAGTACATCCTCTCCCTTAATCATTTCGCCGAAACAGGTATATTCGTTATCCAGAAAATTAGCGGGCTTGAGACAGATGAAAAATTGGCTACCTGCAGAATTTGGATCACTGGAGCGTGCCATTGATATAACACCTTTGTTATGCGGGCGATCGCTGAATTCAGCATCAATCTTGTAGCCGGCATCACCGGTGCCCCAACGTCCCTCTTCTGAGGGATCCTTGGTGAGGGGGTCTCCGCCTTGAATCATGAAGCCTTTAACGATGCGGTGGAAGCAGGTGCCATCATAAAATGACTCGTTGGAAAGTTTCTTGAAGTTCTCTACCGTGTTGGGAGCTGTTTCCGGCCAGAACTCAATAACTATCTCTCCTTTAGAGGTACTAATTACGGCAACTTCATCTTGGGTCTCACTCATGGTCGTCGCAAAGTCGCGTGCAAAAGTCAATTTGCCAAGCCAAAACGCAGAAAAGTCTCGCCAGCAGCTTCTAATCCGCTTTCATGAGCTCTGCATGCGAATCAAACACTATCTCAACATAATCTTATTTGCGCTTTTCTGCTCTGGTCTCTTTGTCGGTTGCGGAAAAAAGGAGCCTGCAGGCGAGTCTCCCCAGGCAGTGGGATCCCAGGATTCTGGTGGCGACGATGCTGATCCAGCCGTCCTGCCGACTGCTCAGCAGAAACCCCAGCCATTGGGTGAGGGACTGTTTGCCATTATAGATACTGCTAAGGGTAAAATTCGCATCGAGCTGGAGTTTGAGAAAACACCCCAAACGGTGGCGAACTTTGTGGGACTTGCTGAAGGCACTAAATTTTATTCAACGGATGGAAGTGGCCCAAAGGATCAAAAAGGGAAGCCCTTCTACAATGGTTTAAATTTCCACAGGGTCATTGCGAACTTTATGATTCAGGGAGGGTGCCCTTCAGGCACTGGCTCGGGAAGCCCAGGTTACCGGTTTGTTGATGAAATTGATGAGACGCTGAAGCACGTAGGACCCGGAATTCTCTCCATGGCTAATGCAGGTCCCGGCACAAATGGAAGCCAGTTTTTTATCACACATCGAGCAACATCACACTTGGATGGGAAGCATACGGTCTTTGGAAAAGTTGTGGATGCAACGGATCAGGCCGTTGTGAATGCTATTGTTAAGGGCGATAAGATCAACAGCGTGACAATTATTCGTAATGGCGACGAAGCTAAAGCCTTCAAAGGTGGCGAAGACCATTTTAATCAGTTTGCTGAGGAGAATAAGAAGCGGCAGGCCGAAAAGCAAAAAGCTGAGCAAGCGAAGTTTGAAGAAAAAATGAAAAAGGATGAAGAGCAAGTTAAGACATTATTGGCCTCTCTCACGGAAAAATATGAAGCCGAAGTAATTTCAGCAACCAACGGTTTACGCTATATCGTCACCAAGCCGGGCTCGGGCGATTTGCCCGAAAAAGGTGACACAATTATGGTTAATTTGGTGTTCAAATTGACTGATGGCAAAGTGATTGATGATACCAGTAAAAATGGAAATCCTATAAAGATGCCTGTTGGATCGCCAATGCGACTGAAAGGGTTAGGGCAGGGTTTGAAGGGCATGAAAAAGGGGGAGCGACGGACCGTTGTGGTTCCTCATGAGTTAGGATTTGGTGCTGCGGGTGCGGGTCAGGACGTGCCGCCATATTCGACTTTGATATTTGATCTTGAGATTGTTGAGGTTCAGTCAGATAAAAAACTAATGGCTGAGATCATTGCAAAACTTAAGAAAGATTACCCGAAATCTAATTTGGTAACCACTGATAGTGGTCTGCAATACGTTAGAACCAAGGAGGGTGAAGGTGAAAAAGTTGGCAAAGGGAAAAAAATTAAAGCCCACTATGTGGGTAAACTGTTGGATGGAACGGAGTTTGATAGTTCGGTGAAACGAGGGACTCCCTTTGAGTTTGTCGTTGGGACAGGCCAAGTAATCAAAGGGTGGGATGAAGCGCTGAGCGACATGAAAAAGGGAGAAAAGCGCACCTTAATTATACCGTCTGATTTGGCGTATGGGCCAAATGGGAGCCCGCCTAGGATTCCCCCGTCCTCCACACTTGTATTTGAAGTTGAATTAGTGGATTTTTAACCAGTTATGCGTGCTCTAACAATCTTACTTTTTCTAGCAATTTTAAAATCTGTTTCTTTTGGTGCGGAGAAACTGGCTGATGGACTCTATGCTCAACTGACTACTTCCAGGGGTAAAATTACACTAAGGCTCGAATTTGAGAAAACGCCTTTAACCGTTGCAAACTTCGTGGGGCTGGCTGAAGGCACAAAGTTCTACTCAATAGATGGGGGCAAAGTCAAGGGTCAGGAAGGTAAGCCTTTTTATGATGGGTTGAATTTCCACCGAGTGATTGCGGATTTTATGATTCAGGGAGGGTGTCCTTCAGGCACCGGCTCGGGAAGTCCGGGCTACCGTTTCAATGATGAGATTGATCCGACCCTGAAGCACGTAGGCCCCGGAATTCTCTCAATGGCCAATGCAGGCCCTGGGACAAACGGTAGTCAGTTTTTTATTACCCATAAAGCGACACCGTGGCTGGACGGAAAGCACACTGTCTTTGGAGAGGTGTTGGGGAAAAAGGATCAGGCTGTAGTCAATGCAATACAGAAGGGGGATAAGCTAAAAAGTGTAAAAATTATTCGAGTTGGAAAAAAAGCTGAAGCTTTCAAGGGGGGCGAAGAGCACTTTAATAAGATTAAGGATCAAAAGGTGAATGCAAAGAAGATTGCCTTTGAAATGCGCATGAAAAAAGAAGAAGAGAAGGTGCTATCTATCATAAAGAAGTATCAAAAGGAAAATGATGCCAAGCTCATTACCACCAAAAGTGGCTTGCGATACCTAGTGCTTAAGGAAGGTAAAGGTAAGCCCCCTGTAGCCGGAACGCGTATTTCAGCACATTATACCGGAACCTTGGCAAACGGTAAAAAATTTGACAGCTCACGTGATCGCAATGAACCTATCAAGTTTCAGGTCGGGAAGGGTATGGTGATTTCTGGATGGGACGAAGCCCTTTCAGTAATGAAGAAAGGGGAGCGTCGTATTCTAATTATTCCACACAAACTCGGCTATGGAGAGCGAGGTGCCGGCGGAGGGCTGATCCCTCCTTTTGCCACACTGGTGTTTGATGTGGAGCTCGTCGACTTTTAGTTCTTTAGGGCTTCTACCTGTATGGTAGTGCTGTGCGCTTGGTTCATATGCCACACGTTTTTACTGACAGGTCAATTACGACTCGTTAGATTGCTTCACTCCCATGCATAAAGTTGTTTTACTTCGACATGGTCAGTCCCAATGGAATCTGGAAAACCGGTTCACCGGTTGGCATGATGTGGATCTGACTAATCAGGGCCGTGCAGAAGCGGCGGCGGCCGGCAAGGTTCTCAAGGAAAACGGGTTTGTTTTTGATAAGGCTCACACTTCTGTGCTTAAGCGGGCTATCAGAACGCTGTGGATTGCACTCGATGAGATGGATCAAATGTGGTTGCCGGTGCGAAGAAATTGGAGATTAAACGAGCGTCATTATGGAGCCTTGCAAGGGCTCAATAAGGCTGAGACTGCAGAGGAGCATGGTGAAGAACAAGTCCTTATTTGGCGTCGTTCCTATGATATTCCCCCTCCCTCATTGGAGAAAGATGATCAGCGGTATCCGGGTAATGATCCGCGTTATACTGGCATGGCTGAAGACCAATTGCCTTTAACCGAGTGCCTTAAAGATACTGTGGACCGTTTCTTACCTTATTGGCATGAATCCATTGCTCCGGAAATTAAGGAAGGGAAACGTATCATCATCGCAGCCCACGGTAACAGTTTGCGTGCATTGGTTAAATATCTTGATGATCTATCTGAAGAGGAAGTGCTCAAGTTAAATATTCCCACTGGTATGCCATTGATATATGAGCTGGATGAGGAACTGAAACCGATTCAAAATTATTATCTTGGTGATGAGGCAGCCGTTAAGGCCGCAATGGAATCGGTCGCCAATCAGGGCAAAGCTAAATAGCAGCCGATGAAGGCAGTCATACTTGCTGCAGGCAAAGGGACACGGATGGGTGAGCTCACCGACGAGACACCCAAGCCGATGCTGCCAGTAGAAGGTCGACCTATTTTAGAGCACATTATAACTGGGCTTCGAGACGTTGGTGTTTTCGAGTTTTGTGTGGTTACTGGATGGAAGGCCGAGGTAATTGAAGATTATTTTGGAGATGGCACTGACTTACAGGTGTCTATCAAATATGTTTGCCAACTGGTACAAGATGGCACCGGAAAAGCCTCTGAATTGGCCAAGGAATTTGTTGGGGATTCCTCTTTTCTTCTAACCTATGGAGATATTCTAGTTAAGGCCGACACATACCAGCAAATGCTCGGCCGGTGGGCAGAAGGAGAGTTTTCAGGATTGGTGACGGTCACCGGGAGTGAGGATGTAACCAAAGGGGGCCTGTTCTTCTTCGATCAGGAATTTCGACTCCAACACTTGGTAGAGAAACCTTCAGAAGATCAGCTTGCTGATCTTCGGGCGTCCGGTTTGCTTAAACTAGGAGAGCCCGTCTGGTACAATGCGGGGATTTACTGCTTTAATCCCGTCATTTTCGAATACACCGCTCAGCTAAGCAAATCGCCTCGGGGAGAGTACGAACTAACAGATGCGCTTGAAGCCATGTTGTCCGAAGAGCATATTTTGGCCGGACTAGCTATTGCCGGGCGATGGGTGGATGTAAGGGATCCGGAAGTACTCAGAGAGTTGGAGGGAGATTGTTAGTTTTTCGTGACTGATTGCAAACCCATAGAAGCATGTAACCTCACGAAGTGTTATGGTGACTTTGGGGCAGTGAAAGGGGTTAATTTCGAAGTTTCAAGAGGCGAATGCGTGGCACTCCTTGGACCCAACGGTGCGGGTAAGACAACCACTATTCGGATGCTAACCTGTTTCAGTCCCATTACTGATGGGTTAATACGTGTGTTCGGCCATGATGTGTCTGAGCATCCTAGATCAGTAAAGTCGATGATGGGTATTTGCCCACAGGAAGATAATCTAGATCCGGATTTCACAGTCCAAAAGAACCTACTTGTCTTTGCACGTTATTTCGGAATTGAAAAGTCAATTGCAGCAAGTCGTGTGGATCAGTTGCTTGAGAAAGTGGGTCTTACCGAAAAGGCGGACAGTTCCATAATCGAACTCTCTGGCGGTATGAAACGGAGGCTAATGATCGCGAGGGCATTACTGAACGAGCCACGACTCTTGGTGCTGGATGAACCTACTACTGGTCTCGACCCTCAGGCTCGTCAGCTAGTTTGGCAACTTGTGCGTCGCATGAGTCAGGAGGGGGTTACGGTGCTGCTCTCTACTCATTATATGGAAGAAGCCAGCCAATTGACTGATAGGGTGATAGTAATGGATGAAGGTAAAATTTTACTAGAGGGTGAACCGGAAAAATTGGTGCAAACCGAGGTCGGTCGTGAAGTGGTTGAATTATGGAATATGCCCGGTGAGGTACTTGACTTTTTCCGACAGGAGAAATGGCCCATGGAGCAGATTGAGGGGCGATTATACATATATGACCGTGTTGGAGGTGAGGTTGCAGGGGCTATCATATCGCGTTTTCCAGAACAGGAACGTCAAATTCGGCAGGCAACTTTGGAAGATGTATTTCTGAGGCGAACTGGTCGTGTGTTGAGAGATTGAAATGCAAACGGCAAAGCTCAGCAATATTTCTTTTCGTGCTTTGCATGTTTGGCGCCGCAACGGTGAGGTGCTTCTTACTACCTGGTATACAAATCTCCTTCCGCCGCTTATGGAGCCGGTGTTGTATGTATTTGCGTTCGGTTTTGGGATAGGTGGTTTAGTTGAGGATTTTTCATTTCAAAGCCAAGAAATTAGTTATTTACAATTTGTGGCTCCGGGTGTGGTGGCCGTGGCAGTGATGTTCTGGTCTTTCTTTGAGACCACGTATTCATCCTTCGTTCGAATGTATTACCAACGGACGTTTGACGCCATGATAGCGACATCTTTATTGGTTGAGGACGTGATCGCTGGGGAGCTTCTCTGGGGGGCGACCAAGGCGTTTGTTGCTGGGACAATCATGCTGTGTATGCTGACTCTCTTTGAACTGCCGGTTTGGCCTTCGGCTTTTTGGGTGCTTCCGGTGGCGGCGATAGGTGGTTTATTGTTTTCTTCAGTGGGTATTATTGTCACGGCTTTATCACCCAAAATCGAAGCCTTTAATCTACCTGTGTTTCTATTAATTTTTCCTATGTTTCTTTTCAGCGGTACCTTTTTCCCTTTAGGCCAGTTGCCGGCTTGGGCTAATCAACTTGCTCATATACTCCCTCTGACACATGTATGTGCCCTAATTCGTGGTGCGTTTCTAAATCTTACTCCCCGGGACTTGGGTGTTCATGTTATCTACCTTTTGTTTGTAACAATGGCTTTATGTTGGTTGGCGATAAGGTTGATGCATCGACGCTTGGTAAAGTGAAGCTTTACAAGAGTCGGCTTAATGATTTTCATTCCCGCCCCCGTGCAAAAAGTAACCGATACTCGCGTCGTCTCCTCGCTTACGTTACCCAGCCCCTCAGAGCTGGCTGCTCTTCTGCCGCGTACTGAAAAGCAAATAGAATTTGTGGGGCAAGCCCGCCGTGAGATTCACGACATTATTCACCAAAAAGATAAGAGGTTGATGGCTGTTGTGGGTCCTTGCTCAATTCATGACCCTGAAGCAGGTCTGGAGTATGCAGAAAAGTTAAGGGAATTGGCTGAAGAATTGGGCAACCGGATGCTTATCATAATGCGCGTCTACTTCGAGAAGCCTCGAACGACCACTGGTTGGAAAGGGTTGATTATGGATCCGCACCTTAACGGAACGTGCGATATACCTTCCGGTTTGCGTATTGCCCGCCAATTTCTCGGTGAGGTCTTGGACTTGGGTATTCCGACTGCTACAGAGTTATTAGATCCGATTACTCCGCAATATATTGCCGATTCACTTTCGTGGGCAGCTATAGGAGCGCGGACCGTGGAAAGTCAAACGCACCGTCAAATGGCCAGTGGTCTTTCAATGCCGGTGGGTTTCAAAAACTCAACAGCTGGAGACTGTAATGTGGCTATTAACGCCATTGTGGCCGCGACCAAGGAACAAACGTTCTTCGGTATCACTTCTGAGGGAAGAGCGAGCGCCGTTACGACCGCCGGTAATCCGGATAGTCAAATTATTCTTCGTGGCGGTGCTGATGGCCCGAATTATTCATCCCAACACGTAGCCGATGCTGTTTCCAATTCAGAAAAGGCAGGCATCAACCCATCAATAATGATCGATTGTAGCCATGGCAATAGTTCCAAGGACCCTGACCGGCAACCGCTGGTGCTGCAGGATGTAGCTAAACAAATTACCTCCGGTAACAGGCATATTCACGCGGTAATGCTTGAAAGCAATCTTAAGGGGGGAAATCAGAAAGTGCCTTCAAATGTCAACGAGCTCGACTACGGAGTAAGTATTACCGATGCGTGTTTGGATTGGGAGGCGACAAAAAAAACGCTGCAGAATACTCATGCAGCGCTTGCTTGCCGTTTTAATTAATTATTGGCTTAAACCTGAAGCTTCAACGGCAGTGTGTACACGTTTTATTGTGTGTTTGCTCCGCCAGTGCCGTCATCTTCGCCTTCAGGTGGAGGACCTGCAATATCTTCAGAAGGTTCTGAAGGTGGCGGTTCTTCAGTGCCGCCACAAGCCGGTATCATCAACACGGGTAGCGCGAGGGATAGTAACCAAATCTTTTTCATCGCGCGCGATTGTAGTCCCGGATTGCTTGTCGTCAACTCTTAGTGTGTTGATTAGTCGCAGCAGTCACCAGTGCCATCTTCGCAGCAGTCACCAGTGTCGTCTTTTGCTGGCGGATTAGCTTCTTGCTTCAGTGGCTCGATTTCGGTGATATCGGCATGTTTTGCAATGAGGTCGATGACCTTTGATTCTAACAACTGATTTTGAATATAGCCGATTTGTTTCTTTTCTGCTAACTCTTTGATGTACTCTTGGGGGTCTCTGCCCGTCTGTTGCGCCTGCATGGCGACAACACCAAGAACGTCCTCTTTGCTGACTTCAACTTTTTCTTCCTCCGCAATTCGTTTGTGGGCGAAATACCAACGAAGGTTGTCTATTGCTGAGCCATTGGCTTCTGCTGTAATCTGGTCCTTATCTTTTTCTACTTTTTCTTCAGAGTCTCCTTGTGCCCGGCGGCGGCGGACAATGGATTGGATTTCACTCTGCATTTCCTGCTCGCGGATTGAGCTAGGCACGTCAAAGGTTAGTTTTTCTATGTAAGCTTTTTTGGCCTGCATACGCACCATTTGGGTTGCTTGACCCTTTTGGTTTGCCTCGAGGTCCTCTTTGACTCCGGTAAGGAGTTTATCAAGGTTTTCAGCTTCCCAGCTTTTGGCAAACTCATCGTTCAACTCAGGTAAAACCTTTTCCTTAACTTCATCTATAGTTACCTCATAGATGGCCTTTAATCCCTGCAACTTGGGCTGTGCGGGATATTCATCAGGGAAAGTAACCTCGATAGTTTTTGACTCTCCTTTTTTTGAGCCAATAAGCTGCCCGGTAAAGTTGGGAATAAAGTGATCGTGTTCAGCTTCAGCGTGTACATGTAGAGGCATACTCTTTTGTTCGGTTAAACCGCGCGCTGTAGCGGAAAAATCTGTAACCGGCTGGCCATCAATGGTCCCGGTGAAACTCACATTAATGTAATCACCATCTCTTGCCTCTCGGTCTTGAGATTTATATTCAGCACGGCCTTCGCGCAGGTGGTTGATTGCGGATTCTACATCCTTATCGGTAACGTTGATTTTAGGGCTTTCAGTAGGGATTGCTTTGTAGTCTGGTAATTCGAAATCTGGGACCGTTTCCACATTTACAAGAAAGGAGAAGGGATCGCCTCTTCCGAATTGAACATCTGCAGGGTCAACTTCAGGTTCATAAAGCAGCCTCAATTTGTTATCTTCAATGCCCTTCCGGAATGAATCCCTAAGTAGTTTATTTTTTGTTTCCTGTTCTATTTGTTGTTTGAAACGGGCTTCCACCTTGCCTAGGGGAGCCTTGCCTTTACGGAAGCCCGAAATGTTGGCCTCCTTTTGAAACTGTTTGGTTACCTCATTAATGACTACGCCTACATCTTCAGCAGGGAGGTTAAAGCGTAACTGCTTTTTGCAGGGTCCGAGATCTTCTAATTCAACGTTTAGGTTCACGATGCTAAATAAGATAAACCCGCTGACGCGGTGAGCGGGTCAACCTAAAAGCGTGCAGGTTTTCCGTCAAGAACGGAGGCGTAATTAACGGGTAGTTGAGCATTATTTGCCGACAGGTCAATGGGCAATTTAATTCAAAAAACTGCGGCAAACCAGTTAAGCTGACTAACTTTACTTCAAAGCCCTGTCTTGATTAGACGGATCAGTCGAGCTATAAAGTCCGCTTTCCTACATCAATTTAATGCGGATTTTCATTGCCATTTTTTTGGCTGCTTTGGTGGTTTCAGTTTGTGGGCAGGACGCTGAGTCCCAGCCAGGTCTAGTACTGACATGGCAAGTGGGAGAAGCTCAGGCCAAGACGATAACACCGAACATCTGGTTGTATGTGCCTGAGGGCAAGCCTCCCTCACCATTTGTGCCTAGTGGTCGTTTCACGGCTACTTTCGAAGGATTTGTTAATATTGATTTGCGAGGGGACTATTCCTTTCATGCCACGGGGAAAGGGGGTGTAAAGCTGGAGGTTAATAACGCTGTCTTACTTGACCTCAAAGGGATAGGAGGAGTTGCGCGAGCTAAGACAAAAGCCGTGCGACTCAACAAAGGTGCTAATGCCATAAAGGTAACTT
>CEUS01045980.1_pt1 | contig 10443 bp, 7 predicted proteins | sample 427031 | NCBI WGS metagenome assembly CEUS01 (sample SAMEA2622837, study PRJEB7988) | marine metagenome | biome: marine biome (ENVO:00000447); feature: marine epipelagic mixed layer (ENVO:xxxxxxxxx); material: "saline water (ENVO:00002010), including plankton (ENVO:xxxxxxxx)" | depth 140 m | reverse complement strand
TTTGTCCCATTGTTTAATGGCGAAAACCTCGCTGGATGGGTCCGCGTCAACACGCCGCAATCGACGTGGCGCATCGATGCTGGCACGCTGGTGTGTTCTGGCAAACCGATTGGTGAATTACGGACTACACGGATGTATCAGAACTTTATCATGGAGGTTGAATGGCGGCACATGAAGCCAAAGGGCAATGCGGGGATCTTCGTCTGGGCGGACGATATTACAGCACCCGGCGTACCGTTTCACCGCAGTATTGAGGTGCAGGTGCTCGAGAATGCCTACGGCAATACGCGCAGCTACACAACGCACGGCGACATTTTCCCAATTCATGGAGCCAGGATGACGCCCGTTAATGGGCGAGGGGGCAGCCGGGCTTTCCCTGTCGAGTCACGTTCATTGCCCTCACCACAGTGGAACCATTATCGGATCGAGTGCAATCGCGGGACCATCTCCCTGGCCGTCAATGGAAAGGTAGTGACGCGTGGCATGCACTGCAGTCCCAGCAAAGGCTATATCTGTCTTGAATCCGAAGGGGGAGTGGTGCACTACCGTAATATGCGCATCAAGGTGCTCCCGGATACGCCGATTGATGTGGCGGAGGTGGCCACGGCAAATCGAAATTTCAGGTCCATCTATAGCGGACTTGACCTGGAGGGTTGGCTGGCGGACGAAGGTTGGGGCGCCGAAGACTGGGTGCTGGCCTATACCGGTCAGCAAGCGGGTGCGATCACGTCGCAGGAACGGTTCCAGAATGTGGGCTTCGTGGTTGACGTGGACCTCGGGGACAAATCTGGAGTTGTGGATGTGTCGGTGGCAAATGCGCTGGTTCGACTGGATCGGCAAGACGGTCCCCTGGCAACCTTTCTGAAGAAGTCGGGTTGGAATCGAATTGAAGGGGAAGTGCGAGGAACTTCGCTGAAGCTTTCCATAAACGGCCGTCGCGTCCGGGACCAGGCAATCCAAGTGCGCCCAGGCAAGGGTGCGATCAAACTGCGTCCCCAGGGGCCGACGCGGTTCGCCAACCTGTTTGTCCGCGCCCTGCCCTGAGCGACCGGCTGCGGCCGGTGGCCCAGTCGGTACGGCGTTGTCGGTTCCAGGGTGTTAGTGGCCTGACCAGGAATAGTAGGTGAGTTCGCTGTTGTTGCGGGCGTAGACACACATTTCGTTGCATGTCGTATAGTCCAAAGGCATTAGGCGGATACGATCCGACCGTCGTTGTAGGATTCAGGAATGGCCCTGGTGCTGCGTCGCCAAACGGCTCGGACCCGATGAAAATGGCTTGGGTCGAACTCAACGAGTCACCAAAATGGAACGCCGAGTGGGGCCCCGCACGGCAGGCGTATTCCCACTCCGCTTCGGTGGGCAACCGGTAGGAGCGACCCGCCGCTCGCTCCGCTGGGCGCGCGCTGAGCCGTTTGCAGAACTCAACCGCATCCACCCATTTAACGAGTTCGGCCGGAAAACTCGCAGTCTCCATTTGTCTCACACGCGTTTTACCACCGCCGTCGGCCATCGGAAAAAGCTTTTCCGCCCTGGAAACACCTGTTCGTATTCGGCCTGGGTCACTTCGTACCGACCCAGATAAAACGAACGGGTAATGGCGACTTGTCTCGTCCGCTCGGACGTCAACGGCAGCGGCCGACGTGCCCATCTGGAAAACGCCAGCGGGGATATGGACTAGCTCCATACCGATTGAATTGGTTACCGCTTGGTCGCTCGACTTGACGGGGCACGCGGCACCGGATTCGGCCTCGCCGACGGTCGTCGATTCGGATTCGCGGCATCCGTTAGAGATGCTGGCCAGCAACGCTATCGCTAGGCTGAAACAGAACCGAGAAACGGCCGGCAACGTGTGTGTGCCACGGGTGGGGCGGGTGCAACGTTGCGGCATGGAAGTCACGGCTCCATTTTGTTTTCCTGGTTCGTGCCCACGGAAAGCGTCAGCTTGATTTATACTTTGTTTGTTCCTGACGATGCGAGGCGCACACATGAAACCGATGATGAACCGACGGCAGGCGAGCCAGGCACTGGTGGCCACCGGCACGCTCTCGTTGGCCCAGGGTGATTGGCTGGTGGGCCGTGAGGCGACCCGCGAAAAACTGCCCGTGGCAGCTGCCATCAGCGTCTACCATCGGTTTTCACATGCCGATGTCATCCTGGGCAAACTTCTGGAAGGCTGGCTGCAGAAGGGAGGGCCCGGGCCGGGGCTCGAATTGGTCTCCGTGTATGTTGATCAGTTTCACGAGAATGACCTGGCCCGTGCGTTGTCACGGAAGTATGGATTTCGAATCGCGCGTACGATCGACGAGGCGGTTACACTTGGCCAGGATCACGTTCCAGTGGCTGGTGTTTTGAGTATCGCGGAACATGGCCGGTATCCCGTCACGGCAGACACGAAACAGCAGCAGTATCCAAGACGTCGTTTTTTTGATGAGATTGTGGCTGCCATGCAGCGCGTCAAACAATACGTACCGATCTTCAATGACAAGCATCTCGGATATCGGTGGGGAGACGCGGCGCACATGGTCAAGACGGCCCGACAGCTTCAGATTCCGCTCATGGCAGGTTCCTCGCTGCCCGTGACGTGGCGTTATCCCGCCGTTGAGTTGCCCGCCGGCGAAGAGGTAAAGGATGCGCTCGTCGTGGGGCACAGTACTAGTGAGTCCTACCTGTTCCACGCGTTGGAGGCGTTGCAATGCACCGTCGAACGTCGTCGCGGTGGCGAGACCGGGATCAAAGCGGTACGTGCTCTGAAGGGGGCTGAGATTTTTGCCGCAGAGAAGCGAGGCGAGTGGTCACGCGACCTGTTGAAGGCGGCGCTGCGAACGCTGGATGCAAGTACTGCCGGCCTGGACGGGCAAATCGATCAGGACAGTACGGTCTTTTTCCTGATCGAATACGCCGATGGCATGACGGCAACTGCCGCGATGATGCAAAGCGCGGTTGGACCGATGCCCCCACTTTATAGCTGCCAACTGGCGATTGCCGTGCGGCGCGCCGCGGTACCAGAACCGTTGGCCTGTTGGATGAAAACGCCCGGCATCCCCTTTCGCCATTTTGGGCAACTCTTGCGGGGTATTGAAGTGATGCTGCGGACTGGCAAAGCGGTGTATCCGGTGGAACGAACCCTGCTGACGACCGGTCTCCTTGACCGGATGCTACAGAGTTTGCACGTGCAACAGGGCAGCCGTCTGGAGACACCTGAGTTAGCAATACGGTACCATTCGACGGATTGGGGGTTCGCCAACCGTAAGAAAGGCTTGGGTGCACAGGACTAGTTGGCCCTGTGGATGAGCGACTGGGCCGACGTGGCCCGCAGCCAATGGATGCCGCAGGGATCGTGGGGAACCGTCGGGGCGAGGTGGCGTCTGTTTCCTGGACAACCACAGTGCGTCGTCGATAAAATAGATCCGGAGCGTATCGCTCCGGTTGCCTCTGGTGATCCTGTCTTTGAATTTGCGTGTGAAGCATGACGACCCAGCAACGTTTGCGTAATCGACTGCAGGTGCTGATCATCGCAGGCTTGTTGTGCGGTGCTGGGCGTCTAGCTGCACTCGCCGAGGATACGGGCGCGTCGATCGATTACGCGCGGGACGTGCTTCCGGTGTTGTCTTCGAAATGTTTCCGTTGCCACGGCCCTGACGCGGCGCAGCGCAAGGGAGATTTGCGACTCGACAAAGCCGAGGCCGTACACGGGACGGTAGTCACACCGGGGCAGCCGGCGGAGAGTGCGCTGATTTCAAGGGTTTTCGAATCCGACCCAGACCTGAAAATGCCGCCACCCGCATCGCATGTCAAACTGACGGTTGCGGAACAGGAACTACTCGTTCAATGGGTATCTGAAGGTGCCCGTTATGGTGTGCATTGGTCTTACCAGCGTCCGGTCCGGCCCCCGGTTCCTGAGAATGAACGGCCAAGCTGGGCACGCAATGACATCGATCGTTTTGTGCTGGCACGACTGGAAGCATCGGGCCTTGCCCCCTCGAGCGAAGCAGATCGTGAATCCTTGATACGTCGCGTGTCGCTCGATCTGACAGGGTTGCCACCTGCACCGCGGGAAATCGAACGGTTCCTCGCAGATCGTCGCCCGCGGGCCTACGAGCGACTTGTTGATCGCGTGCTCGCATCCCAGCATTATGGCGAACGGATGGCCCAGGATTGGCTGGATTTAGCACGTTATGGAGATACCAACGGATATGAGAACGACAGTGATCGTCAGATGTGGTTATACCGCGACTGGGTGATCAACGCCTTCAATACCAACATGCCCTACGATCGCTTTGTACTGGAACAGATTGCTGGTGACTTGTTGCCTGAGGCGACAACGTCGCAGACGATTGCCAGTGGCTTCAATCGCAACACTACTTACAACGAAGAAGGCGGGGCGGACGCGGAAGAATTCCTGGTCGCGTATGCGGTCGAACGTGCCAGCACAACAGCGACCGTCTTCCTCGGCGTGACACTGGGATGCGCACAATGTCACGAACACAAGTACGACCCGTTTACGCAGGCAGAATTCTATCGGTTTTATGCGTTTTTCAATAGTGTTCAGGGCGAGCGTGGCGCGACCGGTCATGACATTGCGTTGCCACCCCTTTTGAGACTCCCCACGAACCAGCAACGCACGCTGTTGCGCGACACGCAACGCGAAGTGTGGGACCTGGAAGTTGCGATTGCGGATCGGGTGGCAGCAGCGATGCTTGTTGAGCCGGTTGCCGAACCGGCGGCCAGCCCAGCGGGCGGCGTCATCACGACGGCCGCCTCCGAAAGGACGCATTTCTTAGGACGTGAAGATTGGGAACAGCACGTCCTTGCGCTGGAGGAACCCGGTGTGCCGGACGACGTGCTGTCGGTGGTTCGGCTGCCTGAGGCAGATCGAAATCCACAACAACGGCGATTGGTGCGGGATTACTTCGTGGAATACGGCTGGAGTGTTGCGCAGGAGGAGTTTGCTCTGTTGCATCAACGACGGACCGAGCTTGCGGCGGCGATCGCTTCGTTGGAGGAAGACATTCCGACGACCATGGTGATGTCAGAAATGGCTGAACCACGTGAGGCGTTCGTCCTCGTGCGCGGCAATTTTGAGAATCGTGGGGAACGCGTCACGGCGGATGTCCCGGCGATCTTTCCACCTTTGCCGGGGGATAAACCGAGGAATCGACTTGGTTTGGGCTACTGGCTGGTTGACCCGCAGAACCCGCTGGTAGCGCGTGTTGCCGTCAACCGTCTCTGGAAACAGCTCTTCGGTGTGGGGCTGGTGGCTACCATGGAGGATTTTGGTGTTCGCGGCGATTTCCCCTCACACCCCAAACTGTTGGATTGGCTCGCAACTGAGTTTGTCCGCTCGGGTTGGGATGTGAAATCGCTTCAGAAACAAATCGTCTTGTCGGCGGCATATCGACAGCAATCCTTCTATCGAGCTGATGTCGCACAAAAAGATCCCTATAACCGCTTGCTGGCACGACAGGCCCGCTTCCGCCTGTCTGCCGAGGGGATACGGGACGTCGCCTTGACCATTGGCGGATTGCTGAATGATGACATTGGTGGACCGAGCGTCTACCCTTTCCAGCCTGCCGGGTACTACAGTGACAAGGGCCGTTGGAAATGGCCACAGAGCGAAGGCACAGCGCTTTACCGACGCGGCCTGTACACCTTCTGGCGACGGACAACGATGTACCCGAGTTTCCAGATTTTTGACGCGCCAAGCCGCGAGACTTGTGTCGCAAATCGAGCTATTACCAATACGCCCCTACAGGCCCTGGTGACACTCAACGATCCGACGTTTGTCGAATCAGCACGAGGGTTCGCACGCCGCGTGCTGCAACAGGGAGGCGACACGCGAGACAGCCGACTACGGTATGCGTATCACGTCGCCTTGGGACGATTTCCCGATGATGCCGAATGGAAAACGCTTCGTCAGCTCCACGAAACGCAGCTTTCCCGCTTCCGAAATGACCGGCAGGGTGCAGAGGCCCTCACCAAACAGAATAGTCCCTATGCCCAAGCTACCGCAGACATACCATTACTGGCCACGTGGACCGCACTGGCCAACGTCCTGTTGAATCTTGATGAAACGATCACGCGGAACTAGAACAGGGTTCTGATCATCCTTCTTTCCAGCCATAGTGCTTCTGCAAAACACAGCAATGCGTGACCCTGCCAGAAATTATCGACTTCAGCGGCGAGAACTTCTTACCCGAACGGCCGGGGGCCTTGGTGCATTAAGCGTCAACGGCTTGCTGAATCCGTCCCTGCTAGAGCGAGCGGCCGGGGCCAGGCCAAATCGCGAGGCTGATGTGCGCCATTTCGCGCCGCGTGCGCGCCGCGTAGTGTTTCTCTTTATGGCGGGGGGGCCGTCACATCTTGATCTCTGGGATCCAAAACCTGACTTGCAGGTGCGTAACGGATCGGAGCTGCCGCCGTCAGTTCGGCAGGGCCAGCGCATTACCACCATGACCCGGGGCCAGAAGCAACTGCTCGTCGCCGCATCTCCGATGCGATTTCGACAGTACGGGAATTCGGGCCAGGTGATGAATGAGCATTTGCCCCACCTGGGAAGAGTGGCGGATGAACTGGCGATTGTGCGTTCCATCCACAGCGAGCCGATCAATCACGACCCGGCCGTAAACATGGTACAGACCGGTGCGGGCCGCGCCGGTCGACCCTGCATCGGGTCATGGGTCTCGTGGGCGTTAGGTAGCGAAAATCGCAATCTTCCTGACTTTGTGGTGCTGCTGTCTGGGAGCAAGGGACAGCCAGTTATTTCACGGTATTACCACAGTGGGTTTCTTCCCAGCCGCCATCAAGGGGTCCAATTTTTGTCGCAGGGTGAACCGGTGCTGTTTTTGTCGAATCCCGCAGGGATCAACCAACAGCAGCGGGACGAGCTGATCGCGGGGATTAACTCTCTGAACCGGCGTCGCCTCGATGTCGTGGGAGACCCGGAGATTGAGGCACGCATTGACTCGTTTGAGTTGGCGGGGCGCATGCAGACCAGCGTGCCGGAATTGATGGATATCCGGCGCGAGCCCAAACATATCCATGAACAGTACGGAACGGAGCCGGGCAAAGTCTCCTATGCCAATAACTGTTTACTTGCCCGCCGATTGCTGGAAAGGGGCGTCCGGTTTGTGCAGCTTTATCAGCGTGGCTGGGATATGCACAATAAGATCAAGACACGCATGCCGGAAATGTGCCGCACCATCGACCGCCCAACCGCTGCGCTCATTGAGGATCTCAGGCGGCGTGGCATGCTGGAAGATACGTTAATTGTCTGGGGTGGCGAATTCGGCCGCACGACGTATTGCCAGGGTGAACTGGTGCCTGAATTTGGCCGCGACCATCATCCTCGCTGCTTCAGTATGTGGTTAGCGGGTGGCGGTATACGGGGTGGCTCATCGCTCGGGCGGACCGACGATTACGGCTACAACATCGTCGAAGATGGTGTGCACATCCACGATTTACAGGCCACCGTGTTGCACTGCCTGGGAATAGACCATACCCGACTGACGTATCGGTTTCAGGGCCGGGACCAGCGGCTTACCGATATCGGTGGCGAAGTCGTGCACCGGATCCTTTCCTGAATTCATCCTTTTATCGCGGTGGAACCTGCCCTCGATTGCCGCCCGCGTGGTGGTGGCATGTTACGGGGCCAGCCAATACGAATAGACGCTGGCGTTGCGAAGCTTCAAACGCAACACCACAGGATCGCCCAGATACTCCGCACTCGATCCTATTTTCCAGACTACTCGGGCTCGTGGCTGATCGCCTGTGATCGGTTCGGACGTGGCTAGTGAATGGCCTGAAGTATCAAGCAACGTGGCTTGGACTTCACCGTCATGGGCGTCGGCATTCAGGTAAAGTTGTTTCCCTGGCAGGATGAACGGTTCCGTTTCCAGGACGCCGGACGCCTCCCCGGCGTCAAGGGAAATGAATCCGTCGCGTCGCAGCACGGCCAGACAAATGGCGCCTCCGTCACGATCCTTACCCCTGATGGGGATCATTGTTCCGTTCGGAAACGTGCCTTGATAGGTGAAAGAACCACGCCATTTCAATCCCGTGTAATAAAACCAGAGCTCGTCACCGCGTATAAGTGGCGCGGACGGTGGCAAAATTTGTGTCATGTCATAGGCGCCAGAGCCGCGCCGGGATGGTCCGATCCAGGTCGCCCTGTGGCCTAGGCGATGCCACTCTTTGAGATCCCGACTGAACGCTAGTTGGAGCAAATGGAAACCGACGGTGTTGGGATAGTTCGGTACTGGACCAGTGGCGTGGTACATGGCGGGGATGCCCACGTAGACTCCCTCGTAATGAAACACCCCCATATTGTAAACGTCGACGTTGTAGACTGCTGGGTCCCGGTACGGCGGGTGACTCAGCCCCGTGTCCAAAAAGCGGGCGTCAATATGCTGACGTCCGAGGACCTGATCGCGTTCGTCGGACTGGAAAACCACTCCCATGTCGTCCCAATCAATGAAATTGTGACTGCTGGCTAGTGCCAACGCTCGGCCGTAGGTTCCCTTTCGTTTCACCGTGTGGACAAACACGCCTGGGGTTGGAGCGTAACTGAAATTCCCTTCATCAAAACTGGCGATCTTCGACACTTTGAGGTCTTTCCAGTGGACGCCGTCGCCGGAAACGGCGAAGCCGCGGTTGAGTATCGGTGCCTTGAAGCGTCTCGCCGGATCTGGGTCACGCGCATCGTATACGGCCATCGAGATGTGTTTGTCGGTCGCGGGGCCGGGCACCCAGTGGAGCGCGTCACGGCTTTCCCAGAGATTCTGGTCGGTCCCAATAACCCACAATTTGTAACGTTTGGCGATTGGGTCCCAAACGGGCGCTGTCCGTGTCTGCACCGTCTGTTTGGGGTCCGGGCTACGAATGACAGCGCCTCGTTTGTGCGGGCGATGCAGCCTCCGCTGGAGACCCTGCCGCTGTGCGATGCCCACATCGTCGAGAAACAGTTGCCGCACGCCGATCGCCACACGGTGTCGCGGTGGGTCTTCGGGGAAGGCAAAACCGGCGGCATGCCCTACTACCACAAAAAGGAGGGTCTTGGCAAACACACTGTAACGCCATCGACGCGGGCGGCCTGGCCTCAAACCGCACGGGCGAGGCAGTAAGTGGGAAAGTCGAAAGGGTGGGGTGGGCGTGTATGGCATGAAGTGCGCCTGTAAGTACGAGCTTCCGGGGCAGCAGCCGCGGAGCACGGCTATGCCGAACCTGCAGCAGGTTAGCATTCGTGGCAAAGCGACACCAGTTGGGTGTCGGGCGCGGAACCCGTGCAGCCCCGAGGACCTGGATATCTGTCTTGTCCGCAGAGGCCGGTGGCGCGTATCATTTTTTGAGGATCACACGGCCCAAGATCAGGTGAGGATAGTCATGCGGATCGGAGTGTTTTGCAGCGGAGGCGATGCGCCGGGAATGAACGCGTGCGTGCGGGCCACGGTTCGAGCGGGGATCGCGGACGGACACCAGATTGTCGGTATCCGCCGGGGGTACCAGGGTCTGTTGGAAGAGGACTTCTACGTCACGCGGGATGGTCGCACGGAGATGACACTCCGGACGGTGTCAGATTGGACACGACACGGTGGAACATTTTTGCGCAGCAGCCGAAGTGAGATGTTTCGAACGTCGGCGGGACAACAACAAGCCGCCGAGATCCTTAAGCGGCATGAAATTGATGCGCTGATTCCGATTGGCGGCGATGGGACGTTTCACGGGGCTGTCGCATTGGCACAATTCTGGGATGGTCAGATCGTTGGCTGTCCCGGCACGATTGACAACGACCTCCAGGGGACGGATTTCACGATTGGTTTTTCCACGGCGGTGAGTACCGCAGTGGAGGCGGTCGACAAGATACGTGACACCGCTGAGAGCCATGAACGCATGTTCCTGGTTGAAGTGATGGGGAGGCATAGCGGATACATTGCGGTGCACACCGCAATTGGCGCGGGGGCTGAGACGGTCTGTCTTCCAGAAACCGAAACGGACATCGCGCAGATTGTTGAGAATTTGCGGGCATTGCAGCAGCGCGGGAAGTCTTCCGTGATGATGGTCGTCGCGGAGGGAGATGAAGGGGGCAGTGCGGCGGCGTTGCAATCACGTCTGATGGACGCAGGCTGTCCCTTTTCAACTCGCGTGGTGATTCTGGGACACCTGCAACGTGGTGGCACGCCGACACCGGAAGACCGCTTACTGGCGAGCCAGTCAGGACATTGGGCGATCCGAGCGATTGGAGCCGGAAGCACTGGTGTGATGGTGGGCCGGGTTGGCGGGGAGTTGTGCGAGACCCCCTTTCCGGAGACGTTTGCGAGCCCTCGCCCCATTCCAGCGGATCTGCTCGAGTTGGTGGCAACCCTTTCGCTTTAGTTTGCTGACGCGACGGGCGTTCGGCCGGCCCGCGTCGTTTCGTTTGACGCTGGCAGGCGGCGGCTCGGTGACCGT
>CEUS01284391.1_pt1 | contig 10444 bp, 8 predicted proteins | sample 427031 | NCBI WGS metagenome assembly CEUS01 (sample SAMEA2622837, study PRJEB7988) | marine metagenome | biome: marine biome (ENVO:00000447); feature: marine epipelagic mixed layer (ENVO:xxxxxxxxx); material: "saline water (ENVO:00002010), including plankton (ENVO:xxxxxxxx)" | depth 140 m | reverse complement strand
AACACCTTGCCGTTCCAGCCGCCAATGACGTCTGCCAACAATAACGACAACCCCACCCTGTTGAGAGCACTGTGCAACTCAGCAAAATTGAGTTCAGAAGCATTTCCTACCCAAACAAACAAGCCTCCAACCTGAAGGACGTTCAACAGCTCCACAAAAGAACGCTCATCGAGGGTGATCGGACCGTTGATCGAATAGACAAGTCGATAGCCTCCTAAAGGCATCTCGTCACCGATTCTTCGTGAGTCGAACGTCAACCGGGAGGAGGTAATACCAAGCTCTTTGGCTTGCGTACTAGCGTAGCGAACGGCCGCTTCACTTACATCAACCCCTCGCCCTTCCAGTTCGCATTCTGTTGCAAGACAGATCGCTTGGTAACCACCGTGGCAACCAATATCAAGAAAAGGGCCCTGAAGCTCTAACGCACGGGTCAGTGCCGTTAGATAAGCAGCACTGTCAATAATGAAGGGCCATCTTGTGGAATGAACGAGACCAAGAAGTGGATCAGCGCTAATTAAATCAAAAAATTTTTTCTTTGCCTCAGCTGCATCACCAGAACCTGATACCTGACCTCGTTTCTCATCCAAGTCTCTATATCTTTCAGCTGTCGCCCTTCCGCAGGCATCACGAATCAAAGACAACAAGTCGTAGTTGTCAGGTAACTTTTGAATCCTGAATGATTCTCTGAAGAAAGACTCCAGTCTCTCCATGTCTTCCAACGACAGTGCAATCTTCGTCTTATCGCTCCTCAGTGTTGATAGACAAGTCAAGTCAAAGGTCATGATTCGGTCAACTTAGGTCAAAACCCGACGATCTACCTCCGCAAATCGCCACGGCTTCGACCACATCAGATATTTAGGATGGGTAAATCCAATGGGATATGAATACCGACAATCCTTCACCAAGACAGCAAGCGCGGGATCGAAGCAGGCCATCGCTTTAGACCCAAGACACCCTGGAGCAGCGACAGCCACACATTCCTGTTCCCAGCCACTATCGAAGCACTAGTTGCCAGCCATTGATAGCATTGCTTCTCGGGAGCCCGTTCGAGTCAACCCGAACTCTGCGAGAGCCTGGAACCCTTCCGGCATTCGCTACATCTCAAATCAATGCCACTTGTGTCGGGCACCCTTCAACCGCGCAAACAAAACAGGTTAGGGGGCTGGCATATATGCCACTCTCTCACCGCGATGGGTCCCAAGCCACATTTCATTTCCAATTTGAATTGCTGTGGTCGCGGCCACGAACCCTACCATCGCAGGATGCTGAAATATTCGCTCAACCGCTAAAGTGTGTGGGTTGATAGCTGCAATATTCGAAGTCTCTTGTAACGGGGCTCTTGGGTTCTGGATGTTGCCGTGACCTGCAGCGAATATCACAGAACCATCAAGGGACATCCGAAGGTTGTCCGGCCTGAATCCTAAATCAACGACCTGCTTTTCAAGCGGGTTCTTATTGCGAGAAAGCCGCGTCAATTTCTCCTCAGCCCACCCGGCAATATATAACGATTCCCCATCCGCTGAGATCTCCAGTCCATTAGGAGCAGTATCTTGACTACCAGGTATTTGCATCCATCCTGATCCGGTATGCCATTCCCATACGTCTCCGGTACGAGGGCTCGTTGCTGCAAATCCGCCCTCAGGCAAAGCAACGACACCATTGAGACCAAGCCCGTCTGGGGCAATTGCACACCCCACCCACACAATGGTCGGGATCGACCGACCATCTACTTCAAACACCTCGACCGATTCCCTATTACCATGATGCACTACATACAAAGTATGCACCCCACCTTGACCGGGTTTTAGGTACAACCCGTGGGCATTGAAAGCATCTCCTTCGTTGGCATCAATCGGTCCAGGGCAGCTTGGATATGTGTCGTTGTCGAGGCGCTCAATCTGATCACCACCCGGAAAAAGAACAGAAGAGGTCTTGTCATTAACGTGAATAAGGTGAATTCGTCCTCCCGCTCGATTGCCTGAGGCGATCACCCACTCTGAACCTGGTACAACCGCTAGATCTTCGGGACTAACCAGATCACAGACAAACTGAATGTCTCCAACCGGACTGCATGGCAGACCACTCGGTGCAACAGTTGGATTCTGCTCAGCCACCCCAACACTTCCCAGCACAGTCAATCCGGCGACCAGCAAGAAAAACAATCTCGTTACTTGCATCACATACCTCATTTTGCATGTCCCGCTTTGGCACACATTCTTTCAGACGCCACTACCTAGGCCAACACTCTCACGCCTCTGCTGAAACACAAGACCAGCAGATGACTCAGACCCATTTGTGCGCCCGTCACACTAGACGGGTGCTCGCCAGGTCGGATTTCACTGCCACCACCAAGCTAACAATAGAAGCGGATCGCACCGGCAATCGGCTTCTAGGATGCACTGAACCAACCCATGCCTGTCCTACCCCAAACCCGATCACTCCCAATTCCAGACTAGCGACCCATCCCTCTCCATGGACCTTCATACCACCTGAACACATTGCCCGTAAGGCTCCCGATAAAGATATCCCCGGTATCACTCACATCGATCCAATGACCCGGGCTCTCCATAGCACCAAGAATTTCTCCTGTCTCGATGTCGAGATGCATGATGCGTCCGGCGAGCGTGTCGTAGGTAATGTTCTCGATGTTATCCCGGTGTGTGATGACCCACACCTGATCATCAGGCGTAATATAGATATTTTGGGTGGCACCCAGGTGGGTCCACATCCTCAAAAATTGGCCGTTTTCGTCGAAGATCTGGATTCGGTTGTTTTCGCGATCACTGACGTAGACCTGTCCCTGAGAATCTACGGCCACCGAATGGACAAGGTTAAATTCCCCTGGACCACCGCCAGGGACTCCCCAAGTTGTGACGAAACTCCCGTCGGCGTCGTACTTCACGACACGATTGTTGCCATACCCGTCGGCAACATACACCTCGTCGTTAGCGCCAAAAGCAATGTCGGCCGGTCGATCGAATGTTTCATCGGTAGTCCCGGCTTCCCCTTTGATGCCCAACGTCAATAGGAGTTCACCCTCGTTGCTGAACTTCATGACTTGGTGATCACCATTGTCTGTGACCCACACGTTGTCATGGCGGTCAATCCGCAAACCGTGTTCGTTACCAAACATTCCTCGCCCAAAAGAACGCACATAATTTCCTTCAGAATCGAAGACAATGATCGGGTCAGCGACCTCTCCACGGTGAAACACAAATACTTGATTGTTTGAATCGGTTGCCACCGAGGACACCCGACCAAAGGTCCAGCCTTCTGGCATCGTGCTCGGCTCCTGACCGAACCTGATAGCAACTCGATATTTCAACAAACTGCCCTCGTGGGGATACCAACCAGAGAGTCCCTGGTCATCCACGACCTGACCGACAGCCTTGTCACGGTCGACATCCACCCCAGGTGCCGGTTGCAAGACACTTACCGCATCCATAGCCTCAGGCATTGAGGCTGGTGTAGATGAACAGGCTGCCCCTAAACAAAGTGAGGCAACAAAACCAAGTAGTCTTCTGTTGAGCATTCAAACCTCCATTTCAGGACGAACCGAAAGCATAAAGGAAATTTCACAGATTGATCCAATGACTTCAAGGGTCCCATACAAAGAAAACTAAACGCACCACCGGTAAATATCCGTGCCACGATATCCCTTATCAGGCTAGCGCCTTCCTCCGAACATGATGATTGCTACAATATTCTTACTCCTTTTGGCGTTTATACCGCATTACAATTGGCCTGTTCGAGAGAACCTGCACAGAACTAACAGGTGGAACGGAGATACTCCCATGAACCTTCGAAGAGCTGGCTTCAATCTTTTCTCCATCGCGGCATTGTCTTCCATGTTTTTAGGCGTGGGCAGCACCACGAGCCAGGCCCAGCCCCCGATCGTTCAACCCGGTGCTCCAGGAGAGCCAAGTCGACAGATATCCGCGGCAGAGGCCTCAGACCTGGCTGGCATCCAATTCACTGAGGCTGATGTGCAGTTTATGCAAGGCATGATTGCCCATCATGCTCAGGCCCTTGAGATGACCCAGTTGCTATCTACGCGAACTGCCCGCGATACCATGCGGCGCCTAGCGCAACGAATCGAGCTATCCCAAGAAGACGAGATCGCCATGATGCAGGATTGGCTTCAAACTCGTGGACAGACCGTTCCCGAACCAGATGCCCATCACGGAGCTGGGGTATCTATGCCAGGTATGCTCAGTCAAGAGGAGATGCAGAATCTCCAAGCCATGCAGGCCACCGAGTTCGATCTACTTTTCCTAGAGTTGATGATCAAGCACCACCGTGGAGCATTAACCATGGTCGACAATCTTCTCTCTCAACGGGGTACGGCACAGGACTCCCAGCTCTTCGCCTTCACGTCTGACATCACAGCAGACCAGAGTATGGAAATAGATCGCATGGACGTCATGCTTGCCGAGCTGTTTCCAGACCCACGGGTCGACCTTGAGGCTGGGTTTTATGATGCAGGGACAGCTTCCCTGAACATGACACTCGTAGCAACGTTGGCAAAACCCGAGGGTTTTTATGACCCTCACGCTCCCGCTGGTCTGCCTATGAGGCGAGAACCAGAAGAGGTACAGAGTCAACAGTCTCAAGCTGTCACTGCAGAGGCTACGACCGAAGAGAACACAGCAGACGACGAGAGCACCCAAGATAGCCAAGTCGAAGAGGCTCCGACCTCTGACTCTAGGCCGGGATTACTTAACTTCGGCAACACAGACCTCGCGTTTAAGGACGATTTGTTGTTCGTAGGTAACTACCACGGCTTCAGCACCTATCGCGCCGAGACACCCTCATCTCCCCAGCTTGTTAGCTCCGTAGTGTGCCCTGGAGGTCAAGGAGATGTATCAGTGGTCGGGAATCTTCTGATCATGTCGGTCGAGCAAACTCGAGGACGACTGGATTGCGGGCTCCAGGGTGTCGCTGAACCAGTCAGCGAAGCACGGTTCCGTGGTATCCGCATCTTCGACATCAGCGACATGCGACTTCCAAAACAAGTTGCAGCGGTACAAACCTGCCGCGGTTCACATACCCACACGCTCGTGACAGACCCAGACGATGAAGGCAACGTCTACGTCTACGGCTCAGGCACAAGCTCCGTGCGCCCTGGAGAAGAACTCGAAGGCTGCTCGGACGATTCTCCTGAAGAGAACCCTGATACCGCCTTATTCAGGATTGATGTCATTCGCATTCCCCTAGGTCACCCTCAAGACGCGGGCGTAGTCAACAGGCCTTTTATCTTCGCGGACCCTGCATCTGGAGCCATCGCGGGACTCTGGCAAGGGGGGGATCACGGACCAGGAACTCAGACTACAAGGCAGACCAGCCAGTGCCACGACATCACCGTCTACCCTGATATTGGACTGGCGGCTGGAGCGTGCTCCGGAAACGGTATTCTGCTGGATATTTCTGATCCCATCAATCCATCCAGAATTGACCAAGTCGTCGATCCTGGTTTCGCCTACTGGCACTCAGCAACCTTCAATAATGACGGTAGTAAAGTGATCTTCACGGATGAATGGGGTGGCGGAGGACGGGCTCGCTGCCGCGCTTCCGATCCCAGAGAATGGGGTGCTGACGCCATCTTTGACATTGTCGACGGCAAAATGGAATTCAGAAGCTACTTCAAGCTACCAGCCCCTCAAACAGAAGAAGAAAACTGTGTCGCCCATAACGGCTCCCTTATTCCGGTACCCGGACGCGACCTTTTCTTGCAAGCTTGGTACCAAGGCGGCATTTCAGTGATCGACTTCACGGATTCCTCAAATCCGTTTGAGGTCGCCTATTTCGATCGCGGGCCTATCGATCCAGATGAGCTCGTGATGGGCGGCTACTGGTCTGCGTATTGGTATCGCGGGTTCATCTACGCCACTGAGATCGCCCGTGGCCTGGATGTCCTCGAACTGCTGCCAAGCGACGAGTTAACCCAGAATGAAATCGAAGCCGCTTCGCTTGTCACATCAGCAACTTTCAATCCACAACAGCAGCGGCGCATCAGCTGGTCTGCTCGGCCACAAGTCGCAAGAGCTTATCTTGACCAAATCACTCGGAGCAGCACTCTTCCGACTGAAGAAATAGCCACGCTCGCTGCTCTGCTTGACCGGGTTGATCAAATCCAACCGGATACCACTGTGTCTGATGTTGACCTCGCTGGTGACCTCAGTGAAGCAGCAGGCTCACTCGACATTACCGCATCACAGTTAAACGGTCGGAGTCAGACCCGCCTCGCCGCTCTTGCGGAAGCCTTCAAGAATATGGCCGAAGGCCCACGTTAGTAGAACTGCAACAGCTATCGGCACCTCAGTCGAGTGGAGACAGAGTGAAGGATATTTCGAACTGAAGAGAGTAAGTAGCACCTTTAGCAACATGGTTCTGAAACGCAGACCTAGCAGCGTTTAAAGCTTCAGCTCAGCGTAGGTTATGTGGATAACTCCAACACATGGGCTCTAGCGAAACACCGTGGTATGAGGAGCCTTGTCTTTGTCCTCAGGACATTCAGAAGTGTAGTAGTAGAGGGCGATTGACTTACGTGACTCACTATCTGGGCATTCAAGAGGGCTCGGATGGCCGTGGAGACTGAAGCTTGAAGTATCAAAGATAACCGCACGATTGAACAGTGGCAGTATTCGCTTGCTGCAGGCACTCATATCTCGAGTCCAAAACTCGAGATGCCCTCCCCACTCTTCCTTCCATTTACGGTTTAAGTAAAGTAGCAGGTTGAGGCGTCTATAGATTCGAAGACGGCGATGGTAGTTAAAGTCAGCATGCACACCTAGTTTTCCACCTCGTCTGATTTCATGCAGACCACCGCCACGTAGGTGTGAATCCGCAATCAGACCATCAATACCAGTCAATCTCTCCAGAAACTCCAAAAAAAAACTTGAGTTCAAAATGTGAATCAATTTCCAAGTAAACGGACCAAAAGTTAACTCGCTCTCATTGGAGAGTTTTACTTCTGTCTCTCGGTCTACTGACTTCCATTTGGCACCATCGACTTCGGCAAACTCGCCAAGCACAGTCTTTAGAGCAGCCTTCTGCAGGAACCCGTCAATCACGACATGGGGAAAAGGCTTGGCAGTTCGGTATCCAGCCCCTTCTCTTTCCAAGACCTTCCTAAGCCGTTTTCTGGGAAAGAAGTCATCCCTAAGATCAAACAATGGCGGTTTAGGCTTGAGAATCACCGGCCGGCCGCGGAGCGCCAATCCGGCCATTCTGAGTCTCCCCATCCACTGAGTTGTTGTCACAATTCACTCACACGCAATGGATCCATTGCGAAACATTACACAACTATGTCTCACCAGCTGCTCCCACATCTCTTCAGTCTGGTAACGCAAATACAAAAATATTGCTGCCGCTACTAGGACGGAGTTCTGGTGTCATCGAACTAAAACGTGAGGCGTTCCCACCTGTCCCCGTACCCGCAACGACATACTGTCTTCCGTCAACAGCATAGGTAACAGGAAACCCACTCACTGGCGACCCCAGGTTGATTTCCCAGAGAACAGTACCCGTCTCATCATCAAGAGCACGAAACCGGCCATTGACATCACCACCAAAGACGAGACCGCCTCCTGTCACCGCAAGCGACATCGTGGCCGCACGTTGCTCATACGTCCATACCGTTTCTCCAGATTCAGCGGAAATGGCCCTAACTGTGCCCAGCTGATCTGTCCCAGGCGACAGCTCATTCCGCATGCTTAGACTATAGAGGGAATCTCCGCCATCGTCTAAAGACGCCATACGTGCACAAGCGTTTCGCAAGGGCATATACATTGTGTTAGTCCGCGGGCTATAAGCACCCGCTTCCCAATCCTTTCCACCCATAGCGGTTGGACAGGTATAGACTTCCTCTCCGTAACGACTAAACACAACCTCCGAGTTCTCGGTCACCACACCCGTCGTACCATTGATATCACTAATCACGTTTTGGCCAACGGTAGGCGTAGCCCAGAGAAACTCCCCAGTCACGCGGTCCAGGGTGTACACGATGCCAGTTTTCCCAGGGATCCCTGTTACCACACGTCGTCTTTCCCCAGGCTGCAGGCGAGGATTAATCCAATCCACAGCTTCGGGATTTGGCCGCACGTTTGTATCAACGAGCAATCGCTCAAAAGGATGGTCAAGATCCCAGCTGTCGTTCAAATGCTGGTAATACCAGACGATCTCCCCTGTGTCAGCATCCAGTGCGAGTGTAGAGTTGTGATACAGGTGGGTATTCTCCGTCCCACCCAACATGAATTTCGGCGCTGGCGACGTGACCGACGTGCCAATGTATATTAGATTTAGATCTGGGTCATAACTTGGCGCCATCCATGTACCAACATGCCTGCGTTCCTCGTAAGGCACGCCACCCCAGGTCTCGTCACCCGGCTCACCCGGTCTAGGGATTGTTCGCTGGCGCCACAGCTCTTCTCCGGTCCTTGCGTCATGAGCCGTTATCACGCAGGCCTCAGGTCCAGCACTAGGCATACAGCTGCGACCAGAAATCACCATGCCCTTTGCAATGATCGGGCCAGAACTTTGGTTTGCTGGGTGTGCTTTATAATCAAGAATCTCTGTCTCCCAGACAAGATCTCCAGTCGCTACATCTAGCGCAAAAACATACTCGTCTACGCTCGTATCGATAATTAGATTCTCGTAGATAGCTAGATTCCGATTAGTTGTACACACACCGGACATCATAAAATTGCACACATCCTCAGGAAGTTCACGGCGATATTCCCAAAGAAGGTCACCTGACACTGCGTCGATAGCCTGAATCACGTCACTTGGATTCGGCATATACATGACACCACCATACACGAGCGGGGTACCCTGCTGGCGCCCTGGGGCATGGAGCGCCCGAGACCACACAAGGCGCAATTGTTCAACGTTGGTCCGATCAATTTGGTCGAGAGGACTGAAACCCCAACCGTCGAGTGTACGCCGCCACATCGGCCAGTCTTCTGGAGAAGGATTTTGAAGAATTGCATCGGTGACTGGCACGAATTCTGGCAACGACTGAGCCCCCGATTCCGTCCCTAGGATAGAAGCAAGAACAACCGCTCCTGAAACGAAACTCAACCTCGGCATCCGGACGCGCTTACGCATCAGAAACTCCCATCTTCTCGTCGCTTTCTTTACCAGGAAAGAGCACTACCGGCCACAGCGCACAACCCAAAACACCAGTTGTTCATAGCACTAGCATGCAGGCACTGATTGCTATCCCTAGTCCATCCCGGCTTGTCCCAGGACGTACTCCGCAATTTGCTGATGATTGGCAAACCAGACGTCACCTTTAGTCAAAATATGTTCAATTAATTCTTCCAGAATAATGATCCGTGACCGATGGCCAATAATATGAGGGTGCGTCGTCAAAAGAAACATCGTTCCCTCTTCATATGCTTTGTCAAACTCGTCAATATACACCTGCAACAATTCCCTAGGTGGTGTATACCGTTGGCCTCTAGGATTCATTAGCGGTGCATCATCAAGAATCCACTCGACCGGCAACTCCACAATGCCCGTCGCACTTCCATTCTGCATCAGCTCATAGGGACGGTCGTCGGCCATGAGGGAACTGTCGTAGAGAAACTCAAAACTTTTTATAATGTCTAAGGTATTAGGACTGAAATTCCACGATGGGGCTCTATAGCCAACTGGTCGAGTTCCTGTCACTCTGGTGAGATAGTCGATCGCTCGTCCTACCAATTCACGCTCAACTTCGGCATCGAGCTCAGTGTTAAGTTCATGGATCCAACCGTGAACCCCAAACTCGTGTCTACCTGAAGCACGGATAATACCCACCATCTCAGGACTGATCACCAAACTCACAGCCGGAATAAAGAAAGAAGCTGGAATTTTGTGCCTATCCATTAGCGCAACCACACGTCGAAGTCCAACTCGTGAACCATATTCACCCTGAGACATCGCACCAATTGACGGGTTCTCACTTCGTGCAACTGCAATGGTGTCATTATCGACATCGAACGATATTGAGACAGCCACCCTGGCTCCATGCGGCCAACTGTCTGGTTGAAGACTACGTCCGGCCCGGACACGGTTAGCAATGGTCCGGATTTCGTCCAGATCAAGATAGATGCCAGGCTGGGCAATCTGAGCCGTGGCAGAAGTACAGGCCAATAACCCGAGGCCTATCAAGAACATTGTCAAAGACGGACAGGTAGGTTTCATATTTTCCCAACTTTTAGGTAAGAACATCAGACACCCCAAAAACAGTCGCTGGCCCAGCCTACCCAGGCGTGGTGACCTGGGTAGCAAAACATCTCCCATTAGTCGCAAGAAGACTCACTGCCACCGTGGACCACAATCGATGCCGGAATGGCCCACTGACTCCACCAGTGCCCCCAGGTAACAAACCTTAGGACCTAGTCGATGCCACGCACTTCCCTAGGTCCCTCAATTGCTCTCCAGAACCTGTAGTAGG
>CEUS01203174.1_pt1 | contig 10446 bp, 7 predicted proteins | sample 427031 | NCBI WGS metagenome assembly CEUS01 (sample SAMEA2622837, study PRJEB7988) | marine metagenome | biome: marine biome (ENVO:00000447); feature: marine epipelagic mixed layer (ENVO:xxxxxxxxx); material: "saline water (ENVO:00002010), including plankton (ENVO:xxxxxxxx)" | depth 140 m | reverse complement strand
AAGCGGGTGCCGGTGTCGTCGAGAGCCTGAGTTGTCCGCTTTGCTGACGCGGTCCACGAGATTGGATCTAGGTCACTCTAGAGAACTGGAGGCCAGGTCAGGTTAGTGCCTGCTGTTACAACGAAGCTTCTTCTTGTACCGTCGCGTATCTTGGCGCGAGTGCTCGGTCGGCGATTGAAACGACCGTAGATGCTATGAGGAAGTAGCTGAGCATCAGGCCGAGAGAAGACAGGGCGGCCGCTGCGTTATCAGCAAGGCCCAGACGTGATGAGCTGATAGCAACTAAAGGAACGAAGTAGAGGATTCCGTTCCAGCGTCCGATCACACTCATGCGGAGTCGCTTTGCGTGATGAAAGAAGTAAGAGTCCAGCACGTACTGGGAGAAAGCAACAGCAATCAGTACCGGCAGGACCCACGTGATGATTCCACCCACTGCCGCGCCTGCAAGTCCACAGGTAACAAAGAGAAAGTCAGTCGTATGATCGAATAGTTGTCCCTGGGGGGTGGCAGTCCCAAACCGACGGGCGACAACACCGTCGAAGTAGTCTGTTACGATTGCAGCGGTTACAAATCCCGCCAGCATTAGGGGCGGGACTAGGTCAGGACGTGCAAAGCCGACTGCCGTCGGTGCTACAATGGTCAACCGGATTGCGGTGAGGAGGTTTGCCACTACAGCCCGAATAGGTCACGCTGCGCACGCCGCCAGAAGACTAGGCCGATCAGAGCATTGAAGAAGATGAAGAAGTTGTGTTGGACAAAACCAAAGGCGGCCATTTGCCCTTCATTCTCAGGGAAGAGGACGACCCAGGAAGTGATTGCGGCAGCTCGCATTGGGGTGGGGACACTAGCTGCGAAGAAGATGACTGGCAGGTAGCCTAGCATCGTGATGAAGGAAACTTCAACGCCGAAGAAACCCAAGGCTATCGCGTAAACGATCACTGCCGACAGAAGTGCTGGCGATCTTAGCAACAGAAAGCCGAGATAATGAATCGGTTTTGCTAGCTTGAAGCCGTGGAGTATCCGTTTGTCCCGTAACTCATTGCCAGGAAGGAGCTTGCCTCCGAAATAGAGCATCCAAAGTACAAGGAATACTGCGGCTCCTAGGGCGATTGAAGGGATGAGGCCGAATATCTCAGGAAGGGATTCACTGCTGATTAGGTACCCCGTCGTAGCCCAAGTCAGCAGGTAAAAGGTCTCGCAGAACATGATGAACAGCATGACCGAGCCGACCTCCCAACCTGGGACCTGATGGCGCCGGTTGAGATAGTAGGCCATCGCACCTTTGCCGATTTGTTCATTGAAGATGGAGATGATGTAAGCGCTAGCTCGTACCGGTAGGACGTCTGCGTATCGGATCTTCTTGATGAACCATCCGAGGGCACTGGTCGTTACTAGCGTATCAATCAGGAAGTAGAGACACGAGTAGGACACCATCAGCAAAAGCCAAGGGATCCAGGCGACATTTGCGAAGACCTCAGACATGTACTCTGTGAGAGACAGTCCCTCACGCACCGCGGCGCCGTTCAGCCTGTAATACAAATAGACGAAGCACAGGGCGGTAACGCCCATGAAGATCGCCCGCTGAAGGAGCCCTGGTTTACGGGGCGCTTGCATATCGCGGGCAGCTACCTTTGTCATATGGGGTGCGTCCTTGAGTGCAGAAGCTTCTGAAGGGTATCGGACAGGGGGGTGAGTTCAATGCCAAGTTCCTTGTCCGCGTTTCGTTCCACCACCTCAGTCATCGTGATAACATCAATGACCGTAGGCGAAATTCCCTTGCCCTTGAAGCGGAAACTCACTGTAGCGGCCATCTTGGCAAGCCATATGGGCATAGCAGCTATCGAAATATTTTGGTCTAACATCCGGGCAAGACGGCTGATAAGCTCCTTATACGGAATTGCCTCCGGGCCTACCAACTCATGGATTGTAGCACCTTCTTTCGGCGCCCTGCATACCTGGAGAACAGCACTACTGAGGTCATCCAGGTCTAGCGGGCGCATGGTGTACGTGCCTCCCCCCAGTAGCCTAACTTTTCCTCCAGTCGCCGCCCTGAACAGTCCGTTTGCACCTGCGTTTCCTGGCCCCAGCAAGATGGGTGTCCGGATAACAGTTGAGTCGATCCCTGACTCTACCACCAACTGTTCAGCCTCGCCCTTCGAACGGAAATAGGCGTTTTGCGAGTGGGCGTCGGCGCCTAGAACCGAGATGAAGATGATGTGTTCAGCCCCGGCTGCTTGAGCAGCTTCGATCACGGAAGCTGTAGTATCGACATTTGCGCGCTGGTACGTCGCTGATCGCGTCTCAAGTAAAATGCCTGCCAGATGAATTACACAGGTCACGCCCTCTAGGGCATTAGCGAGGTCATCGACCCTTTCGTACGGGATGTTGTGCGGCTGGATTTGCTCATGGAAAGGTAGCGATGCAAGTGCTTGTTCAGACCGAACTACAGCAACCACACCGAGGTCACTCAGTTTGGTGGCATGGGCCATAAAGTTCTGGCCAACACTACTATTGGCACCTGTAACGGCGATTCTCACGTTAGATGATTGACCCCCGCTGAGAGGCCTCTGGCTGCGCCTCCTGTGTAATCGGCGGACCACCATACCGCGATAACGAGCTAGAGGCCATCGGCTACTACTTGAATAATGGAGTCTGGAGCAGTGGTAATCCAAAAAGCGCTGCCTAACTCGGCGGGTAGCATGAGTAGGGATAAATATCCCAATCAGCTGCTCGATCCATTTGTATTCTCCAACTGATAGGGACTGTGGTCTGTCGGCTATTGCTTGGCTAGTTCATCCTGCCACAGTTTGGAGGCCTGCAGTTTCAGGGCCTTTTGTTAGACTGCCTGACAAAAGCAGGGCTAGCCTCAGAGCAGGATTTTTAAGGGAGATTCACACGTGAAGAGAAGAAAGTTCGGGAAACTTATGGGCGTAGCGGCTGCAGCTCCTCTGGTAGTCCCGACGACGGTCGCCGCTCAGCAGCGGCCTCGTTGGTCAATCACGGCCGATATTGCCGAGTCTTGCAGCTGTGACGTTCCCTGCTCTTGCAACTTCGGCAGGCCAGAGCGGGTCTGTCATGGCAGCCGCCTCTATCAGATACGCGAGGGACAATTCGAGGATGCAGACCTGGCCGGCATCAACTTTGTTGTGAGCTTTCATATGGCTAATTGGACACGCATCTATATGGATGATGCTCTCAGTACAGCGCAGACGGAGACACTAGAGCAGCTACTTCCGGTTGCTTTCGCCGGTTTCGATGCTGGTGCACATGTGAAGGAGAGCGTTCCACTGAACATCCGAGACTTGGGAGACACATTTGAATTTTCGGTTCCTGAGTCTTTAGTCCGGATCCGTCTTTTCCCTGGAATTGATGGGAGTCCGATCACAATCAGTGGGCTTCCGAACTCCACCTACTATCAGTACGTGCAATACGAATCAGTGGCGCACAATCATGATAGTGAATCTGGGAGCTGGTCTCATTCGGGCTCGAACGGCTTTCGGTCCGTTATGCGAGCAAGCGGATGATAGTCGTCTCTCCATGCTTCACTAAGCGTGACTTAGGCACTTAGAGGCCGTATTCTGTAAGTGTAGTCTAGGATCTCAGGTTGGTATCTAGGATACGTATCGTAGCGAGGTAATTATGCGAGCAGTCTCAAGATTTTGTGGACTGTTACTGGCCAAAGCTTCGTTGATCGCTGCTGTAGCGGCTGCGGGGGCCGAGGCACAAGACTCAGGTACTTTCACGCAGGGTATTCGCCCCATCATGGAGCGGAGCTGCTGGAACTGCCATAACGCCGATACGCAGCGCTCAGATCTCGACCTTAGCACTCGTGAATCTGCGTTACGTGGAGGTAGGAGTGGTGAGGCAGCAATCGTCCCTGGTCGAGCCGAGGATAGCCGGATGTTCCGGCTGGTGGCTGGCCTGGAGGGACCGTCGATGCCCAGAGAGGGAAATCCTCTAAGTACTGACGAGGTAGAAGTCCTGCGGGCATGGATCAATGATGGGGCCCATTGGGACAGTGGCCCTGCTGAGGCGGCCGGATTGGAGTTCGCTCCGGAAGACGAGAGTGATAAGCGCGACTACTGGGCCTTCCAGCTTCCAGTGAAAGAGCGTGTTCCCGAGGCTGGCGATTCGGATCATCCCATTGACCGGTTTCTGGAACAGAAGCGGGTGGACAATGGGTTGGCCTCGGCCCCTAGGGCCGACCGACTGACTTTATTACGAAGGGCTTATCTTGATCTGACGGGTCTGCCGCCTACAACCGATCAGACCGCAGCTTTCCTGGCAGATGATCGACCGGATGCTTGGGAACACCTGATAGATCAACTGCTTGAGTCCCCACACTACGGTGAGCGTTGGGGGCGCCACTGGCTTGACGTAGCACGGTACGCTGACTCGGATGGGTTTGAGCAGGACGTTGATCGCCCTAACGCGTGGCGCTACCGCGACTACGTGATTGACGCGTTCAACAATGACAAACCATTCGATCAATTCATCGTCGAGCAGATTGCCGGTGATGAGATGGATGACTGGAACCACGAGACATTGATCGCAACTGGCTTCCTGCGAGCGGGGCCACGAGTGAACTTCCGCGAGAAGGACAACCCGGAGCGGCGCCACGACTATCTAGATGACGTAATCTCTACGCTGGGGCGTGGTGTTCTTGGGTTAACGGTCCAGTGCGCTCGCTGCCACAGCCACAAGTTCGACCCAATTCCTCAGGCTGACTACTACAGCATGCAGGCGTCGCTCTTTGGGTACATAGAAACTGAGTATCCACTCCTGCCTCCAATCGAAGCTGATAGGTACCGGCGAGAAGTAGCGGAAATCGATGAGGCTGTCGGCGGACTACAAGATCAGATCCGAGAGATTGAGCGCCCGTATCGTGAGACACTGACACTTGAGCGCCTTGAACGGGACTTTCCTGCGGACGTTGTGGAGGCTGCAAAGACTCCCGAGTCTGAGCGTACGCCGGGGCAGCAACTTCTAGCTGCGCAGGTTCTTTCGTTAGGTGTACCGCAGCAACAGGTCATGGAATCCCTGAGCTCTGAAGATTTGGAGCGACGGCGTGGCTTGGCAGATAGAATCGATAGAATCGAAGACACCCGCCCGCCACGTCCCCCAATGGCTGAGATCGTCACAGACGGTGATTATCGCTATAAGCCAGACGGCGCAGGTGACAATGTTCTCGGGTGCCCTGAGTGTCGTATTAAGCCTGAAGAGCCTGGGAAGTTTATTCACGATGGTACCGGTGAGGCCTATGAAGTTCCCCCGAGCTATTTCCTGCTTCGGGGTGACCCTTTTAGGCCTGGAGAAGAGTCGCTGCCGGGATTCGTGAGTGTCGCCACGTATGGTGAGCCACCCACAGCAATTCCACGACCGAATGGTCGAACATCAGGACGCAGGCTTGCACTTGCAGAGTGGATGACTTCGGACCAGAACCCGCTTCCTGCAAGGGTATGGGTGAACCGAATGTGGCATCATCACTTCGGCCGCGGCATTGTCGGGACGCTCGACAATTTCGGGGACGTGGGGGACCGACCCACGCACCAGGAGCTTCTCGACTGGCTTGCAGTCGACTTCATGGAGAACGGCTGGAGCGTGAAGGACATGCACCGGCTTATGATGACATCAGAAGCTTACCAGATGGCTTCTGGGTACGAGAACAAAGTGAATGCTGAGAATGATCTGGAGAATCAGTTCCTATGGCGGTTCCGTCCGCAAAGGCTAGAGGCAGAGATCGTTCGGGACGTGATTATGACGGCGAGTGGTGGGATCGACTTGACCGTTGGGGGTCCGCCCATCTTCCCACATGTGCCCGAAGAAATTCTAGCGTCGAGGTTTTATGGTCGGTGGGATAATCAGGATGATGGCCCTGATGCTTGGCGACGTAGCGTGTATGTGTACCGACTTAGATCGCTGGTTTTTCCGTTCTTTGAGACTTTCGATCTTCCGGATCAAAACGTCACGTCAGCAGCGCGCAACGTATCAACTGTGCCGACTCAGGCCTTGACGCTCATGAACAACCCGTTCGTGCTAAATCAAGCCGGGCTCTTAGCCGAGCGTGTTGAGCGCATGGCACCAAATAGCCTGGACGATCAGATCAATCTTTCGTACCTCCTGACATTGTCGCGCACTCCGTCGACCCAGGAGGCGGCAGTCGCACGTGGGCTAGTTGAGAATGGATCTTTGTCAGATCTCGCCCATGTGCTTTTTAACTTGAACGAGTTCCTCTATCTAAGGTGAGGGCATGAGCCACTGTCATAAGCATGAGCGGACCTTCTGGCCCCGTAAGGATTTCCTGATGCAGTCAGGTGGCGGAGTGGCTGGGCTAGCGTTCGCTCACCTACTTCAGAACGAGGGCGTGCTAGCAGCTGGACCCGAGCAGCTTCAACAGTGCGACACGCCGTTTCCGGGGGCCTTCGAGCCGCGTCCGCCCCACTTTGAACCGCGTGCAACAGCGGTCATCTCGCTTTTCATGAGTGGCGGTGTAAGCCAGGTCGACACATTCGACTACAAGCCAGCGTTAAAGAAGTATGCGGGTGAGCCTCTGCATGGGAAGGTTGACGGTAATATCGCAGTGCGTCAGGGGATGCCGGGCCCGTTGATGCCGAGCCCGTTCGAGTTCAAGCAGTATGGCGAAAGCGGCATACACGTGTCAGAGCTCTTCCCTCACTTGGCACAGCACGTGGACGAGATGGCTTTCATCAACTCTGTCTATGGGCGTTCGAACGACCATATCCAGGCTACTTACGAGATGCAGACTGGTCAGATCCGGATGGGTTTCCCTAGCGTGGGCAGTTGGGTTACGTACGGTCTCGGATCTCAGAGTTCTAGCCTGCCAGCTTTTGTGGTGATGACCGATTGGCGGGGTGGCCCGTTAGGTGGCCCCAATGATTGGGGTGCTGGATTCATGCCCGCGGAGTACCAGGGCACCCGTTTCCGCTCAACCGGCGATCCTATCGTAGACTTGGCTCGTCCTGAAGAGGTCTCATCGGAGGCACAGCGAGCAAGGCTCGACGCTCTTGCTCAGCTGAATGAGATTGATATGGACCGCAACCCAGGGAACTCTGAGTTGGCGGCCCGGATTTCTTCTTATGAGTTAGCCTACCGTATGCAGGGCTGTGCGCCGGAGGCAATTGATACCGCTTCTGAATCAGATGCGACGAAGAAGCTCTATGGTTTGGATAGTGAGATCACTGAACCTTTTGGGCGACAGCTGCTTATGGCCCGCCGTCTAGTTGAGCGCGGCGTCCGTTTTGTTCAGGTTTTCCACGGCGGTGCGGGTAACCAGAACACAGACACCTGGGATGCGCACTCGAACCTGGTAGAAAATCACACACAACACGCAGCTGAGTCGGATCTGCCGATTGCTGGTCTGCTCGCCGATCTGAAATCCCGAGGCCTGCTCGATTCAACGCTTATCGTTTGGCACGGTGAGTTTGGGCGTATGCCAATCTCGCAGAGGGGTGTTGGCCGTGACCACAACCCTGGGACGATGACGGCGTGGATGGCAGGGGCAGGCATACAAGGTGGTCAGAAGATCGGCGCGAGTGATGAGTTTGGATACAAAGCTGAACAACAGCCGGTTTCCTCTCATGATATGCATGCAACGATGCTTAACTTGTTGGGCCTCGACCATGACCGCCTGAGATACAGGTATAGCGGACGGGACTGGCAGCTTACGGACATCGACGGAAAGCCGATCCCGCAAATCATCGGCTGAGCTTTACCGGTGAGATGCCTAAGCGCTAGGTAGGTCCTCCACAAGCTCCACCATGCGTCGCAGGTGTTCTGGCGTCGGTAGCTGACCGCGTCCGCCAGCTAGGTTGTCTAGCATATGCTCAGGATCACTAGTGCCTGGTGTAGCCACAGTCACTCCGGGATGCGCGATCACGAATTTGAGCATGAACTGAGCCCAGGTGTGGGCATTGAACTCCTCTGCCCAATCCGGCACTGGCCGGTCACCGATGCGGGCCCACATTCTACTTCTCCCGAACGGCAGGTATACGAGCACTCCGATTTCGCGCTCTATCGCAAGAGGCAAAATCACCTCTTCCGCGATTCGGTTGTCGACAGCGTAGTCAATACCGATGAAGTCGATTGGCTCATTCCGCATGACATCAGCGAGTGCTGCGTACTGCCTCTCACTCGTTGTTGTAATACCCATGTAACGAACACGGCCTTCAGCCTTGTATTCGCCCAATATTCCCAGTTGTGTCGGAGGGTCACCCATATTGTGGACTTGGATCAGATCGATGACCGGAATACGGAGACGGGTGAAGGACCGTTCGAGCTGAGCACGAACTGCTGCAGGGTCGGCTGCGTTGGCTTCCGCACTGCTCCCCCCACGATTCCGGCGGACCACGTTGACCTTGGTCGCCCAAAATAAGCTGTCAGCGATACCGCGCTCCTGAGCTACCCGACCAGAAACTTCTTCCGAGTCTCCATAGCCTGCAGCTGTGTCCAACACTGTTCCCCCATCGTCAAGTAGCGCCTGGAGTACGCTTCCAATCGTACTGAAGTCCTCGTTGGCTGCGACCCTCATAAAAGTGTTCGCTCCGCCGAGGCCAACGGTGGGTAGCCGTTCACTTGTGCCCGGTATCACTCGAGTGATCATCTCCTGGGCTTGGATTGCCTTGATGATCAAAGGATTCAGGCTAAGCGCTGCTCCAGCTCCAGCTGTGATTCGTAACCACTCTCGTCGAGAGATCATTCGTCGTCCCCAGATTAATGGGTTCAGGTTTATGGGAGCCTGCTCACACCGTGAAAGAAGACTAAGCTCTATGGTTCACGAAGGCGATCTAGTAGTCATCTGAGAGCATCATAGGTCCTAGGTGACCTTAATGAAGCCTCAAGGTTTTTAATGAACTGTCACCCATGTTGCCTGAAGATTGAAGACCGCTGCAGGGGAGTGGGTTAGCTTGGCTTAAGACGGATAATCCGTCCTGGTTCCTAGGTCGCGTATGTACTATTCACATAAGGTCCCAGTCGCATCTGCCCACTGGTTAGGGGCCGTCGTCCTAGTAACAGCATGCGTCGGACCAGCGCCACCTATCCTTGATGGTCGTTTCGATGAGTGGACTAGAAGCGCTCTGATTGTTCAAGACGCTGCTGACACGAGTCCTGCAGCCATTGATCTTCTTTGGGTGCGAGGACTCGACGACCCTTACTGGCTATATCTAGCTCTCGACCTGGGCCGAGAATCAAATATACAGTCGCTCCCTGGAACTCTGAGCCTGTTGATCGATGCGGACAACAATAATGCTACAGGGGGTACGCAACATTCCATGGATGGTGTGGACCTAGTACTCGAGTTGTCACAGACGAGGGACCCATTCGTGGAGGGGCGCGGGTCTGGGTTTTCATTGAGGGCTGTGGGCGCGGATGGCTTGCTAGGCGACCCAGTTCGGCATGTTCGAGGGGTAACCTCTGCTCCTTCTTGGGCCTCTCGTCAGCACGAGCTCAGGCTCGCTCGTACCGGTGATGTGGGGCTTCCAACTTTGGGTGCCGAAGCACAGATCAAGGCAGTCTACGACGTTCAAGGTTCGGTTGTGGACGAAACTCCGAGCGGCGTTTACATCTTCCAAACAGCGGTGGATGAGCGGATACAGGCCAGCCTGGAAGATAAGTTGGCTAAAGCTGCGGGCTCGATCCGCGTAGCTCAATGGAATGTTTCTAGCCAATCCTTCCTGAACGCTCCTGGAGACTTCGCTCGAATGTTGGCCGCAGTGCAGCCAGACGTGGTTCTTTTGGATGAGATATTTGGATCTGTAACCAACGAGGACGCAGCGCTCTTCTTTGCCGAGCCTCCCCTAGCCGAACTTGGCGACTGGAATTTTGTGCTGGGCGAATCAGGTGGGCGCCAGCGGACGATGGTGGGCGCGCGCGGTCGGGAGATCAGGCCAGCTGAATCGATGCGCGAGGTTCGTTATATGGCAGACGTTCTTGAGGCTTTCGAAGAAACGGTGCCTCCCTGGTTCCAGGAGATACTAAGCCTCGAGGAAGAACGGCAAATTTCAGCAACTGGCGCATGGGTCGGTGTCGGGTCTGGTGAAGTGCTATTCGTCCCATTTGATCTGCAAAGTGCTGGCTGGAGTGGAAGCCCACAGGACCGCTTGCGGGTTATTCAGGCACAAGCAATCCGTAACCATGTTCATTCTGAAGCGGGAGTTGGGGAGTGGGTTGTTTTGGGGGGAGACCTCAATCTGGTCGGGTCAGACGAGCCTCTGCAGGCGCTGATCCGAGGACTTGATAGAGATGGGTCCAATCTGTCCCCAGTAGACGCTCTGCGTCTGGGGGAAAGGACGTATGCAACGTGGAGAGATAACTTGGGTTTGTTTGCTCCTGGAAGGCTGGACTTCTTGCTTGTCCCAGACGTGCAGACCACAATCACGAATTCATTTGTCTTCACCACTGAAGACCTTGATGATGAGGCGTTAGCCC
>CEUS01193994.1_pt1 | contig 10448 bp, 9 predicted proteins | sample 427031 | NCBI WGS metagenome assembly CEUS01 (sample SAMEA2622837, study PRJEB7988) | marine metagenome | biome: marine biome (ENVO:00000447); feature: marine epipelagic mixed layer (ENVO:xxxxxxxxx); material: "saline water (ENVO:00002010), including plankton (ENVO:xxxxxxxx)" | depth 140 m | reverse complement strand
GGCCAGGTGCCTGGACGGAGGTGAAACTTGGCAGATAGAGGATCCCGCGTCAAAGGGTTATCTCATTCCTCAGGGTGACAGTCTCCATGGCACGGAGTTGCCTGGAATCCAAATCCCAAAGTCCACCGTTTGCGAGGGCGGCATTGATTTCAAGCATCCGGACTTTGCCCTCACCTCGCGAATGTCCAGCACCAAGATCGGACCCGCGCGCTTTTATTATTCGTATGACAGGGGACATCACTGGGAAGGTCAATTTGCGCTGTCTTGCACAGGAGTGGAGGGCATTGCTGCCAGAACAGACTACCTGGCGGATGGCGCAGAAACCTGCACGCTGTTCTTGACTGCCTCCAAGTCTAATGGAGGTGAAGGACGCCCATTCTGCTGTAGGACCCAGGATGGCGGCAAGCAATGGGACTTCCTATCCTGGATAGGTCCTGAACCTGAAGGGTTCGGGATTATGCCCGCTTCAGCCCGTTTTAGCGCTTCGAATATCTATGTCGTCGTCCGTAGACGGGAAGGTACCCGTCGCTGGTTGTCCGCTCATCTGTCTGAGGATAATGGCAAGAGCTGGAGGGGCATGCCGGATCCGGTGGATAATCTTGGCGAGGGGAATCCTCCCAGCCTGGTTCTGCTGGGTGATGGCAGACTTTGCCTGACCTATGGAAATCGCGCCGAACCCTACAGCATGTGTGCCAAGCTGAGTGGCGATGGCGGACAGACCTGGATAGGTCCCTTCGTTCTCCGAGATGATGGCATGTGCAAGGACATTGGATACGCTCGCAGCGTTCAGAGAAACGACGGAAAGATCGTCGTAGTGTATTATTTCAGTAGTCCTGAGTCGTCCCCTGACCGATATGTCGCAGGAACGATTTTCGATCCAGACACTGTTTGAAGACCGATTGAAGCACTAACTCTGCAAAGGGGGGAGTATGAAGGGTGTGGTCTATTTGGGTGACAGTGAAGTTGAGGTGAGGGAGATTCCAAAACCTGAACCCGGGCCCAATGAGGTAGTTATCGAGATGAAAGTCGGCGGATTATGTGGGAGTGATCTGCACAAGTACCACAGTTCCAGGGCCTGGGCACTTGAGCGAGAGGGCATGATCTCGGGGCATGAACCAACCGGCGTCGTATCGGAACTGGGCAAGGACGTATCCAACCTGTCTGTGGGCGACCGAGTATGCGTCTATCATTCTGTCGGATGCGGGCACTGCAATGTCTGTCTGTCGGGAACCCCCGTATTCTGTGAGAACGAAGGCGCATTCGGCCGGACAAGGAACGGCTGCCACGCGGACTATATGCTCTCAGAGGCACGTTATTGTCTGCCACTTCCTGATTCACTCTCATTTTCGGTAGGTGCACAGCTTGCCTGCACAGCAGGTACAGCATTCTCAGCAACGAACAAGATACCTTCCAGAGCCGGAGATACATTTGTCGTTTTTGGCCTTGGGCCAGTTGGGCTCACGGTACTTCTGTTTGGCGAAGCAATGGGGTACAAAACCATCGGTGTGGATGTACACCCATTCCGCATGAAAAACGCGGAGAGGGTTGCCGGTGGCACTATTCTAAATGGGAGAGATGTTGATCCTGTGGGGGCGATTCTAGATTTGACCGGCGGCAAGGGGGCCGAAGGTGTAGTGGAGTGTTCCGGAAACGAGATCGCGCGTGCACAGGCTGCGGCCGCCGCAAGGCTTCACGGTACAGTGGTGTATGTCGGTGCCGGAGCGGAGCATCTCAAGATCGACTTCCTTGATATTCTGAGAAAGGCGTTGACACTCAAGGGAAACTCGGTTTACTCGATGGGGGACTATTTCAAAGCGGTTGCGTTTCTGGAGAAACACGACATTCCTCTCGATGATATGGTGACACACCGGTTCAAGATCGACCAGGCCGTAGAGGCGTTCAGAACGTTCGATAGCGGGGAGACCGGGAAGGTGATCTTCGACTGGGAGAATTGAACCTGTAAGTCAAGCATTGTAGAAACTATGACGATCAAGATGACCTTGTTCTGGACGATGCTCGAACGTACGGAGTTATTGGGTAGGGAAGAAAAGCAGTGCTGATTATGCGGCCAAGCAGGGACTCAGCGGCTGTTTTTGGATGATTTGGTGGGGTGTAAGTAAGTGAGGGAAGGAAGGTCGATACCATGAGTTTGAGGCTGGAACACTGGTTGAAGTATCCCAAAATAGATGCCCATTGTCACGCGGGAGGGGAGAATCCGGGTGACCGACTTGTGGCTACAGCTGATGACCTCGGCGTGGTCGAGATGCGGTGCTCTCAGCCGATTTCTGCGGGTCGAATTGCACCGATGGACGAAGTAAGGGCAAGGAATGACAAAACGCTCGAGGCGATGAACAGGCATCCGGACCGGATTCAGGGGATGTGTTTTATAATTCCAGGGTACTTTGGCGAAGCGATAGCCGAGGTGGAACGGTGTCTCGATGCCGGGATGATTGGGATCAAGCTCTATAACTAGTACCTGATTTGCGATCCCGTGGTTGGACCAATTCTGGAGTTGGCGTCTGAGCGCAAGGTGCCGGTTTTGGAACACACGGGATTGAATCTGCTTGCAGAACAGAGCGGAGCGCAGCACTTGATCTTTGGTACTCATGTGCCATTTTCTTATCCGGGATCCGCGTTGGTGAAGCGTGCTGTTCTGCCTCTGGACAAAGACGCGCTGGCGGAGATGAGTTCAGGCAATGCGGTTAGGACGCTCGGATTGCCGAGTTAGGATCACGATAGAAAGGCTTCAGGAAGGAGCACATTGTGGCTGGATACGAGTGGAAGTGTATCACGGAGAACGCGGCGTTCGCCGGCAGAGATGGAGCCGGAGCAGTCGTATTGAATGACAAGATGTGGTTACTGGGGGGATGGAATCCCAATGACAAAGTAAACTTCCCCCAGATATGCAACAGTGAGGTCTGGTGCTCCAGCGATGGTGAGACCTGGACGGAAGTGGTCGAGCAAGCCCCATGGGAGGGAAGGCACACTGCCGGATATGTAGTGCACGATGGCAAAATGTGGATTGTTGGTGGGGATTGTAATCAGGGACATTACCAGACAGACGTATGGTCGAGTGCAGATGGTGAACACTGGGAGCAGGCGACCAGTAGTGTGCCCTGGGGACCGCGTGTCCTGCATTACTCTGCCGCATTGGGTGGCAAGATCTGGGTGATGGGCGGGCAGACCACTCCACAGTTCGCCCAAGAAGAGGAGGTCTTTTACAATGATGTCTGGTGTACCGAGAATGGGAGCCAGTGGAACCGAGTGCTTGAACACGCTCCCTGGTCAGTCCGCGGGATGATAGGTCATAGCGCGGTTCACAAAGACAGGATATGGGTGCTGGGTGGAGGGACGTACGAGACACCGACAATCAACTCCAGGCAATTCATGAATGACGTCTGGAGCACGAACGATGGGGTCAACTGGGAACTCCACACCGAATCGGCTCCCTGGACTCCCAGGCAATATCACGATGTAGCTGTCTGGGATGACAAGCTGTGGGTAATGGAAGGTTGCTACAACGCTGACGCCATCCGGTCGATGGATGAGGCAAAAGGGAGCTGGAATCGCAACGACGTGTGGTTCAGCGAAGACGGTGTGAACTGGGAAGAAGTTCCGGATACTCCGTGGGCACCCAGACATGCTGCCAGCCCTTTTGTCTACGAAGACGCGTTATGGATGGTAGCCGGAAATAACATGTTCCCGGACGTATGGAAGCTGTTTCGAAAGTAAGGGCGTCAAACCGAGAATGAATGGAGGGAAACAATGGGAAAGACACGAGTCGGTATCATTGGGTGTGGGGGCATGGCTCGGTCACACGCGAGCAGGATGATCGAGGTTCTGGACAGAGTCGATATCACCGCAGTTGTGGATCTTGACCTCGACAGAGCAAAAGCGGTGGCAGAGCATCTTCCGTCGGAACCTGCAATTTCGACGAATTACGAAGAGGTATTGGATGAGTTAGATGCTGCACTGGTAGTCCTTCCACATCATCTCCATCATCCTGTTACGGTGAAGTGTCTGGAGGCAGGCAAGCACGTGATGGTCGAGAAACCCATGGCGAATTCCGAGCAGGAATGCCTGGATATGATCGAAGCTGCCAAAAGGAATGACAGGGTGCTGATGGTGGCCTACTGCATGCGTTTCCATCCGCTGGTCCTCAAATTCAAAGAGGTCCTGGACGAAAGGAGATTCGGTGAGGTCTTCCAGATCTCCATATGGACTGAGCAACACACGCAGAGGGAACCCGACAGCTGGCATTGCAGAGCAGACACGCTCGGTGGTGGGCAGTTCTTCAGCCATGGATGTCACTACGTCGACCTCTTGCTTTGGTTGCTGGGCAGTCCCGTGAAGGGTATTCATATGGGTACCAACCTTTGTACGCCCTGGATGGAGAAGGAAGGCACCAGCAATGTGACCATAGAGTTTGAAGACGGAAGACTCGGTTACCACTTCGGTACCTGGGGCGCTAGAGGTACCCGGCTGGGATATTCATTCCATGCGCATTGCGAAAAGGGTATGGTGGAGCTCAATCTCGCCAGGGGGCAGGTCGTGTACCTTGGCGATGTGGAGAAGCATGTGATTGGCGAACACGATCCGGGGCAAAAAGAGCTGGTGCTGCTCGAGGAGAAGCATGCAAAACCTACAGAGGTCGAGATGGCCCACTTCATCGATTGTATCGAGACGGGTGAAAAGCCGTTGACCGATCCGATTTCGAGTCTGGAGGGGCTGAAGGTAATCTGGAAGCTCTATGATGCAGAGGAGAAGAACGAGATGGCGGATCTGAGGGGGATGGGGTTGGGGACCTCAGGGTAGGAGAAGGGCAGAGGTGTTTTGGGGTCCACCGTGGAAGAAATGCGACTACGGACGGCAGACCACGGACCACAACAACAAGACAGAACCAGGAGGCGAATTCGAAATGGTCTTGGCTAACCTTGGTTCTCAACCAGGCTCGAACGTACGGAGGGAGGGTATCTCGAACGTGTGGGGTGGATAATCTGCGCCAAGGATAGAATAGCAGTTAGACAGGGGGAATGATGGGAAAGAGGGAACGTGTTGGGAATGTGATGGAGGAGATGACCTTAGAGGATATGATCACTGCACTTCAGGAGGCGAGGACGGCAATCCTTGCCTGCGGTGGCACGGAACAACACGGATATCACCTTCCGCTTTCGACTGATTATCTGACGGCCTACAAGATATCCAAGTCGGTATCCGCACAAACGGGCTGTCTCGTTTTGCTTCCCCTTTGTTACAGCTACTCTGGTGGAAAACTTCCGGGGACAACTGTCATCTCTCCCGAGACCACTTCTCAGGTGGTGACAGAGATCGGGTTGTCGCTGACCGAACAAGAGGTAAGCAATATCATCCTTTTCGCCGGTCACTGTGGTACGGAACACCTGAATGCTCTGAGAGACGCCGGACACTGGATCATGGATGCCGCTCTAGGTACTTGCGTGGCCTATGTGCCCATCTTTTCACTTTCGAAATCCTGGATTGAGATGCTTGGCGGCGGTGGCGAACAAGCCGGAAAGGGAGAGCTTGAAGTTCCCCAGATTGCATCTTGACCGTCGCCTGTTTACAGATTAGTTGACCAAGCCATTTTAAAATGCGGAAGGAGTTCAAAATGGAGCGCGTGGTGCTCGGTGAGAGCGGATTGTCCGTTTCACCCATTGCTTTCGGGACCTGGCAGCTAAGTCCCAGATTCTGGGGAGAACAGTCGAAAGAGGACGCGATAGCCGCCATGCGACTTGCGTTTGACAAGGGTATCAACTTTTTCGATACCGCCGAAGCCTATGGTGACGGAGAAGCTGAACGGGTGCTTGGCCAGGCTGTCGGCGAGCTGCCAAGAGATGAGATCGTACTGGTTACAAAGGTGTTCAATCACTTTAATCCCGACGGAACCCGGTATCCCGATCTCTCACCGGAACATATTAAGGCTCGGTGCGATGTTTCTCTGGACAGGATGGGTGTGGATACAATTGACCTTTACTTGCTTCACATGTACGATTCATTAACGCCGCTTGCCGATGTTGCAGAAACACTCGAGAGGCTGAAGGAAGAAGGTAAGATACGAAGTTACGGGTTGAGCAATCATACCGTTGAGCAGTGTCGAGCACAAAGAAGATTTGGTCCCTATTCAGTAGTACAACCGCCATACAGCGTCATCGATCCTGCTGGGGAAACGGATCTGCTGCCCTATTGCCAGGCGGAGAACATTGGCGTAATGATCTATTCCCCAATGCACAAGGGGCTGCTCAGCGGCAAATACACTGGCGAAGAGACGTTCAGTGATTTCCGGATCAATCATCCAGACTTTCAGGGCGAGCGATTCAGGGAGCTGTGTGCCAAGGTGCAGAGCCTAAGGCCAGTGGCGGAGAGAAACGGTTTGACGATCTATCAGCTCGTTCTGGCAGCAACCCTGATGCACCCGGCAATCCACGTCGCGATCTGTGGAATCAAGACGCCCGACCAGATCCAGGAGGCGGTAGGGGTCATGGGGAAGCAATTGTCACGCGAGGATCACTTTGCTGTTCGAAGTGCTGTTGGGCCCGGGAGTCCAAAGATCGCGGATGCCAGTGGGAGCAGGAAGTGACGTGATCGTGAGGCGAGAAGAAGAGCTCGGGTCGCTTCTGTCTTCGCCAGGTTTTTCCCAGGAAGTAGAACTGAGTCGGCCGTATCGTAGACCCGATTATCCAAGCGATAGCTGATTCGTATTACCGGGCAAACATAACGGGCACGGGGCCCTTTTCTGTTTGACCCGGTACATTCAGCTTTTTTTCGATCCGTTGACCTGTAGGCGACAAGTCGGCCGGAAGCTCCAATTGCACTGTAACGTCCTGATCCTCCGAATAGATACACTCTCCAGAAACTGTCACATATCCAATGGAAGGACTCGACCTAATTTCCAGGGCCTCCTGATCGAACCTAACGGACAGGCACGTCTCTCGATTGGTTTGAATCCGCAAGTCGCCATATCGAACCTCCGTACTGTCGATTAGAATCAGATCCTTCAAGCGTCCCGATGCGTCAAATTCCAACCCACCCAGACCCCCAACGAATCGCAGGTTTTCGGTCCCTGTTCCCGATCCAAAGACGATCAGCCTCGAGCTTCCGTCTCTATGGGAGATCCTGAGGACTGTGGCTGACCCTTCTCGCAACAATTCCAAATCAGTGACAATTGCATGATCATGGTAGGCTTCGTGGACCGCAACAAATGGTGTGTCTGATCCCCTATGACGTACCATCAGGCTGTGTCGACTCGGATTGGGGTAGGTATCCAACAGGTAGGCTTCCTGATTCGGAGAGCCGGCGACTGTGACCCGTGAAAGGACATCCCTCCTTCTACCGACCTCGGGAGATTCTGGATCAGCAGTGATACGCCAGGTGGCGGCGAAGGTCTCCTCCCCATGTCCCTTCCTGTATTTATCTCCACCCCGCACAACGTAAAGCACCGGCTCAAACCCGGTCTTTTCCTCCATTGGTATCGTGAAATCAGGTTCTTCCCCAATTCCATGATAGAACCAATCATGGATTCTACCACCACGAACCTGGAAGAGATCCAGGAGGTATTCGTCGAACTGGCAGACTATGCGTCTGTAAACTTCCGTGTGGTCATAAATGTGGTCGCCGCGCGCTTCGGCGACTTGAGCGGCAGGTAGATCCACAAAGGTGGATACGTAAGGGATCCTGTCGCCCTGTAATTCATCGCCATGCACCTGTGATGTCTCGTCAACTGTAACCGTGTTGTGTCCGTAAGAGGCACCGCTGTATGTCCGCTGATCGGGATACTCGTACCTAGTTACCTTCTCTCCCGTAAGCATGCGATCGTGGGAGTAGGTAATCAAATTCAGACGGTCGCCGTGAGCGTGTCCGGATCCAGGTTGCAGGACATTCAATCCTGCATATTGCCGATTTTCATTGGATTCGCGCTTCAGCGAAACATAACCCGAGGTCAGGTAGGTGCTCACCCAGGGTACGGGTGTCTCCTCGATCGTGTCGGTGCCATAGAGAAGACCGATCATCCCTCGATCGCCTTCCCGCAGATCTCGGTAGGACCCGACCTCGTCAACACCCAGATACCGGTAACCGATTTCTGCAGTCAGGGGATATGAGTTCAGGCCGACTCGCCCGCCCATGTCCCCGGTGGGAGCTACCGTGAGATCCGGAAAGGTCTGCGATGTGAACCACTTAACCGCTCGCCTGAGCACCTGGGATCGAGGATTTTCGATGTGGAGTTCATCGTACATCTCAGGCGGAAAAAGGTCAGGCATTTGATTTGAGAGACGGTGTCCCAGCACAAGCACCCGACAATTCGGGCCCAACGCGTACAGATGGTAAGCGCTACATAACCCCCAGAATGCACCATCCTGAAGATAGTTGTTGGTAGTCAACCAACTCAGGCTATGGTGGTCCGGTCGCTTTTCCGTCGAATAATCTCGATACCCAAATGCCCAGTCGATATAATCCGTACTCTCGATCGCACAACCGACCATTGCGACCGAACTGAGATAGGAGTACATCCCATTGTGACGGGGACTGCTGTCCTCCTCCACTCGGAAGACGGAATCCGACCAGTATTTGAGCAAGTCGTCCTGAATGTCTCGGTGCTCGGATGTTGTGAAGAGGCCGTCTGTTGATCTGAGGAGTTCGTATGCCTCGGAAAGTGCCAGTACGATGACGCAATCACCTTCCATATTGTAGGTCCAGATTACGTACTGTGTCCCACCCCCCTGAACCGGGAGCGTTTGCACGTACTTGGCGAAAAGCTTGATGATGGCAGCACTTCTTTCCGCGTAGGTCCGATCTGCACCCAGGGCATAAAGGAACGCAAGCTGTTTTGCCATGTTGGCCATTGCCTGAATATATGAGCAACCCCAACCCTCGTAGAGCGTTCCTGCGTATTTGCCTTTGGAATGTAGAGCGACTGATTCCTGGTCGAGAGAGAAACTCTTTCTACAGTCGGGACACCGCGCCTCTTGATCGTTGAATGGATCGAAGGTGAGCCTTGTGGTACATTCCGGACAGACGAGTAGCCAGTAGACCTGCATTTTTCGTTTAGGCATCAGCTGTTCCAGGCGAGGAAGAGGCTGTGATAGCCAGGGTTGCGCATCAGCATCCAGGTCCTCGATAACCTTCTTTGCCCAATCCAGAGAATCGATCTTGCCTTCGATTTCCCCCAGCGTGGCGATGTCCAGGAATCCTGCCGGGTGTTTCCAATCCTGTTCTGTCATATCTTGGATACCTCAATTGTTGTGGAGGAACAAATATGGCTGTCCATTCCTGTTCCCAATTTTCGCTACAATTTAGCATCAACTGTCAGGAAAAGAAGAGATTTCGTGGTTGCCGGCAGGGGCCATAGAAGGTTGTTTGCATATAAGGTCTGTTTACCTATTTTGCGGGTGACGCTTGCCACGAACGAATGCAATCTGGAGGAAAAGAAATGTGTATGACGGATGAAGAGAAGTTCCAGTTTGACCTGACAGGATTTCTTGTTCGCCCTTCGATTTTGACACCTGACGAGGTTCACGAAATTGTAGATCAGATAGATCGCATCAATCACGATCCAGAGTCCCTTCCGCCTGAGCATCGATCGGTACCAGGAGGCCCATCGAGTTTGCTTATCGATCATCCCAAAGTTATCGAAGTTTTACACGAGATCATCGGGCCTGAAATAAGGATGGAGGGTTGTTTCAGTGTCTGGCGGAGTAAGGGGGAGGCGCACGGAGGCGGATTGCATGGTGGAGGGCCCAGTCAGATCGACCCAATCTTCGGTTACAGGTTTCAAAATGGGCGTATTCACGCGGGGATGGTGCGAGTGGTCTTCGAACTGACCGATGTGCAGGAGAGGGATGGGGCAACACACTTCATACCGGGAAGCCACAAGGCCAATTTCCAGATGCATCCGGACCATTTGTCAATGGCAGAGGGGGAACGCAGCAGATTTCTGACGGGCTACGACTGTCCCGCCGGCAGCGCGATTTTCTTTACGGAAAACCTCTGCCACGTCGGACCCGAGTGGACAAGGGACACGCCCAGAGTAGCCGTATTGCATGCCTATGCACACCTTGCCACGCACTGGCATCGGTTCAGTGTGAGACCGGAGGTTCTGGGAAGTCTCTCCAGAGAAAAACAGGCCTACTTCAGGGAGCCCTGGATTGCCGATTTCCGGACACAACCAGCTACACGCAATACAATGGACCACTTTGTGGATTCGGATGACCCGATGATGCGTACCGTGGCAGGCAACTAAGGAAAACGGTTTGACGGAATACTCAGGAATACAGAAGCCCAATCCGGGATATTGCTACGAATTTGGAAAGCACGAGCTCGATGCGATGAGCAAGTGTATGGATGCTCATGGATTTGCCATCATAAAGGAAGTGCTTCCAAAGGATATTGTGGAGCAACTCAAACAGGCTGTCTACGACGGCACGGACCCGGAGCGT
>CEUS01134929.1_pt1 | contig 10451 bp, 8 predicted proteins | sample 427031 | NCBI WGS metagenome assembly CEUS01 (sample SAMEA2622837, study PRJEB7988) | marine metagenome | biome: marine biome (ENVO:00000447); feature: marine epipelagic mixed layer (ENVO:xxxxxxxxx); material: "saline water (ENVO:00002010), including plankton (ENVO:xxxxxxxx)" | depth 140 m | reverse complement strand
TCCAGCGTGGCAAACTGCGTGGCATTGTGGAAAGAATGATTCAGTCCGAAGATCTAGAAACAAGCAAATAAAATACAGGTTTTAAAATGTCCAAAAAGGTACTGCTTACACCCACTTTCGAGAATGCGGAATTCAGTTCCGAACCCAGAAGCACGGGACTTGGCGACCTTGGAACCCTAGCCGACCTCGAGTATTATGAAGGTGAACTTACCGAAAACAAGGCAGAAGGTGTCATAGGTGTCATTGCAAATTCGGCATTGGTCCACCGGGGGTTTTACGAGCAAGCCGAGGACCTTCGTATCATTGCCAGGTGGGGCGTGGGCTACGAAAAGGTAAACGTCGACCTTGCCACTCAACACGGCGTCATCGTAACAATCGCAACGGAACACATGGTAACTGTGGCCGAATACGCAGTTGCACAATGGATGGCAACACTCAAGCGTGTATATACGTTGAATCGAATGTCGCATTCGGGTAATTTCTCTCTGATAAGGACCTATGAGACTGCAGACTCTGTGTTGGGACTTTACGGATTCGGTCGAATTGGTCAGGCAGTTGCTGAACGCGCAATGCACCTTCTAGGTGAGAACGGCCGGCTGCTGGTATACGATATCCGATCCGACATTGAGGAGGTGGCGGCAAAATTCGGGGCAGAGGTGGTCAGAGATCCTCTCGAACTCTTCAGATCTTGCGATACCATTTCCCTGCACGTTGCCGGTGACGACACCATCGTGAATTACGAGTGTCTCTGCACTATGCAGCCACACGCGTCTCTTATCAATCCTTCCCGAGGGAACCTCGTTGACGACGATGCGGTTAATCGTGCCATCAACGAAGACAGGCTCTGGTACTATGTTGTGGACGACCCGGTCGACGGCCCCCGGGAGATTCACAAAGGGAATCCACGAATTATCTGCACCAATCACAATGCAGGGATGACCACTGCCTCGGCAATTCGACTTGATCTCAGGACCATTGGTCAAGTTACGGATGCAATACAAGGCCGAAGGCCTGCGCACATCCTCAATGAGGAGGTGCTTGACCATCCAAGAGTCAAGACCTTCCTTAACGGATAGATCAAGAACCATCCGGGAATCGTCCGAGGGCATGACATATTTAGCCCAAGGGATCACTGCCTACAATACGGTCCACATATGAAAGTTCAGGAGAATGGTTGAGAGGGAATCTACACAGCCACACCACAGTGACAGACGGAACGCGCCCTGCAGAGGAAGTCATTGCAGATTACGAGCAAAGAGGATATGACTATCTTGCCATATCCGACCACGATCATTGCGTAAACCCTGATGATTAGCTGGATCGCACCGGGTTGATCCTGTTACCTGCGTTGGAAGTCACTGCCAGGTGCCCCCATATCCTCCACGTTGGGGCAACTGGACCAGTGGAACCCGACGAGAATCGTCAGAATGTGATAGATAGTATTTCTGCACAGAATGCGTTCTCAGTGCTGAACCACCCAAACTGGCAAAGCCACTACAACCACTGTCCTCAGGAACTGATGGAATCCCTTGTGGGCTACACAGGTATCGAGATCTACAACGGCGTTATTGAACGACTCGAAGGCATTCCGCTTGCAACCGACAGATGGGACCGGCGCTGTCTCAGGGCAAAACAGTGTGGGGGTTTGGGACTGACGACGCCCACGCACCACAGGAGGTCGACATCGCCTGGAGTGTAGTGCAGGTCGACAGCCAGTCTCCCGAGGACATTATCGAAGCGCTGCGAACAGGTGGTTTTTATGCATCCACGGGTGTGACCATCATGGAGATCGCCACTACCGAGGCAGTGATCACGGTAAGGACAGAGAATGCCGATCGGATTCGATTGATTGGTGACTACGGTGTGATACAAAAGACCGAAGAAGCGCCTTCCGCAACATTTCGGGTTCCCGATGACCTGACAAACAGAGGGAATGCGACTTATGCCCGAGTCGAATGTTACTGGTCCGGCGGTCGGATGGCGTGGACGCAACCCTTTTTCCTGTCTTGATCTATAGCTTATGTCGAAGACTGCTAATCGACAGGTCCGGTAGGCAGAAAACAACAATGCGCGGCCTATTCTCGATTCTCCTCCGCCTGCCAAAATACCTGAGGTTGTCCTGGCGCCTCATGAAGGACCCACAAGTTCCATGGTTCAGCAAGCTGATCGTCATGATTGTTGTCTTGTACGCCCTTTCTCCGGTCGATCTCATACCGGAATATCTGTTGCCCCATCTGGGCTTCGGTGAAGACCTCCTGTTCTTTCTTCTGTCCATACAGCAGCTCATCAGGAGCAGTCCAAAAGAGGTTGTCACACAACACGCCAAAGATTTAGCGGAACAACAGCAGTCCCGTGACACAACCGTGTGAATATTCAGGCAGGATGTAGTTCAGAACCAGGAATGCCAAGAAACATATGTCGAAAGACCAGAGGATCTGAGGATGGCCCGCAAACAGGCTAACAGTGCGCTCGAAACGATTGACCAGGCATACTTTTACTGTTTTTCAGGTGCCGTCATTCTGCTGCCACTGTTTTACACCCTCCCAGGTTATCGAGACTCCGCGTTCATAGCCTATTACCCCAAGCTATTTCTATTACAACTGTTTTGCTTCTTGCTGACCACCATCTGGTTTCTTCGTCAACGTGTGGAGTCCAGATCCGGATTCGTATCATCTCCCTTGCTCTTTCCCATCCTGTTGCTGCTTGGCCTATCCTCCGTTTCCACGATTTACGCGATAAACCGCGTGGAGACATTAATACAGGTCTCTCATCAGTTTTCACTCACGGCATTATTCCTGTGTTTGACGAATAACCTCCACGGTAAGGAAATAAAACGCTTTCTCCAGCCATTATCACTTACTGCAACGGCTGTGTCACTTGTCGGGCTGATTCAGTTTCCCGGTTGGGGGCTTCTGTGGATCCCTTCTTCTGGAATGCCCAGTTCAACGCTTGGGTACCGAAACTTTGCAGCGATGTACTTGATTCTCTGTATCCCATTATGCACCCTCCTGTTTGTTGAAGCACGTAGAAAAGTACACGTCTGGGTCTGGGGTCTGAGCGCGTCATCCCAAATCACATTCCTTATATGCACCCGAACAAGGGGCGCCTGGGTAGCATTAATCGCCTCACTGCTTGTTGCGGGTGCAGGTACCATCTGGTTGAAGGTCCGGGGCAAGTATCCCTCAGGGCGCGGGCTTTCTCGTTCGCATCTGCAAACTCTAGCTGTAGGTGCAGCTGCCGTCATAGTGTACACCTTCCTGGTCTCTCCGAAAATGGGGGACGTGGGTCTCGCGGCACGTTCCCCGGAGAAGGTCGGATTGACAGAAAGTGTCGTCTCCATTTTCGATAAGGAGGGCAATAAAAATAGGCTGAAGCTTTGGGAGCAAACCCTAGCCATGATAGCGGATAATCCGATCGTAGGTGTAGGGGCAGGAAACTGGCAGTTCGCTTACCCTGCTTACGATCTGGGGGAAGTTATATGGAAAGGGGCAACACCCCGGCGGCCACACAACGATTACATATGGATTACCGCCGAACTGGGCCTCCTGGGTCTGGCCGTGTTGATTTGGTTACTCTGGCTTGCTGTCTCCAGGTGTTACCGACTCTGCATCGCCTCAACCACTAGATCTGGCTATTGGGTCCCGCTTAGCCTGGCCATTTCACTAATGGCGATACTCACTCATGCACTTGTGAGCTTCCCAAAGGAACGTGTTGAAGCATCCTTCTTGATGTGGGTCGTCATTTCATGTATTGCCGTTCTCGATTTGGAGCGAAGACCCCGGCGAATGGCTCCCAATACCGGATGGCCTTCTGTTCAACTAGGAATTGGCTTAGTGCTTGTACTTACAATGTGGGTGAGTCTACGGGCTGTTGCCTTCGACAGACATCACGCAAGAGCTATCGCGTACAGCGAACGAGAAGATTGGAACAGGGTTATCAGGGAAACGACACGCGCGCTTGAAAAAGGAGTGTTCGATCCTCAGGCCTACCTGCTTCGAGGTTTGGGATTCTATGCCAGGGGCGAACACGCCGAATCGGTACGGAACAACCTTTTGTGCCTAGATTATCATCCTAATCTCAACAACGCCCTCAACAACCTGGGTATGACATACAACGGTCAGAAGAACTATGATGAAGCATTGGCAGTTCTAACACGTTTGCGTAAGCTGAATCCGAATCACGTCGAAGTTCACGCCAACCTTGCGATGTCCTATCAGGGTCTCGAGCGAAACGAGGAGGCAATTTCAGAATTTCAACAGGCAGTCGCCAGGGATACCATGACGAGCCAGTTGCGCTATCTGCTTGGAGTTGCCTACGAAAAAGATGGACAGACGAAACTGGCTGCCTCCGAATACAGGAGAATCTTACAGAAAGACCCGGAAGATATTGCAACCCGTTATCGGTTAGGGGTTGCTCTACAGGACCAGAAAGAGTATGTCAGGGCTGCCGCCGAATTGTTCCGCGTCTTGCAGACGAATCGTGAATATCTACCAGCCTACTTTAGTTTGGGCGAGGTATACGAGTCACAGGGAGACACTTCAAGGGCCATCGCCGCATACAGTGCCTTCGTAAGCAAGTGGAAACTTAACCCTAAAGCACTGGATGACGTGAAAGAAAGGCTTAGAGTCCTCCGCAAAGAATCAAACTGAGATAAACCAGCCTTCCCACACCATCATTTCATATTAACTCACACATGGCCGCGCCAGATAATTCCCCGTCAGAAATCAAGTCGCGTTTGTTGACCTGGTTCCACCAGGCGGCACGGGATCTCCCCTGGCGGAGAACGACAGATCCGTATAAGATTCTGCTGAGTGAGTTCATGCTTCAGCAAACTCAGGTTGACACGGTAATTCCCTACTACCATAAGTTCCTTGAAGAATTCCCAACGATACTCGATCTGGCAAAGGCCACTCAGTCCAGTGTGCTGAGAGCATGGGAAGGTCTGGGCTATTACGCCAGAGCACGCAATCTGCATCGGGCAGCACAGGAGATTTCTGAGAGATTTCAAGGGATGGTACCGGACCGGATTGAGGATATGTCAAGTCTTCCGGGGTTTGGTCCATACACCACGGCCGCCGTGCTGAGTATCGCTTACAATCAGAACTTCGCTGTTCTGGATGGGAACGTGATCAGGGTCCTGTGTCGTCTTTTTTTGATACAGGATGATGTCACCCAGCCAAGGGTCAGGAGACGACTCCAGGATCTGGCCACCGAGTTGTTGCAGCAAGGGAATGCAGGAGATTACAACCAGGCCGTCATGGAACTGGGGGCTACGGTCTGCCGACCAAAGGTCCAGGAGTGTCAACAGTGTCCCCTCGCGTCTTGCTGTCTTGCGTACCAATCCGGCGATCCAGCCTCTCTGCCCTTCAAAGGACCCAAGAAGAAGAGACCGCATTATCCAATGGCCGTGGGCGTGGTGTGGCACAACTCAAAAATTCTTATTGCCAGAAGACCTGAAGATGGCCTGCTGGGAGGGCTGTGGGAATTTCCGGCTGGAAGACAGGAACGTGGAGAAACGCTGCAGAATTGTTGTATCAGAAGCGTCAGAGAAGAGACCGGAGTTGAGGTTGACCTCAAGAGCCGATTCAAAACTGTAAAGCACGCATTTACGCACTTCAGTGTTACCATGCACGCATTCTCTTGCGAATACCTTGGGGGACGTGCCAGACCGATTCTGTGTACGGATGCTCGATGGGTAAATCTAAAAGAGCTTGCCGAGTATCCGTTTTCAAGGGCAAACCGCAGGCTGGTTGATGCACTCCACCCCACCTCCGGAACGCGTCCGCATTAACTCAGGCTGCTCAAAAAATCGAACCAATGCCTAGGTTATTCTGCGAAGTACGAGATTGGAGGGATATATGCAGCTGGAGAACAAAATAGCCCTGGTTACAGGGGCAGGATGCGGTATCGGCAGGGCAACCGCGCTGGAGATGGCTCGGGAGGGAGCTGACATTGTGGTCAACGATATCAATAAAGACTCCGCCGAAGAAACAGCGACCATTATAAAGGAACTGGGCCGAGAAGGAATCGCGCTACAAGCAGATGTGGGAACATCCTCTGAGGTCAACAGGGTAGTTGCACAGGCGCTGAAGGAATTTGGAAGAATCGATATCCTCGTCAATAACGCCGGAACCTATTTCCCCCATGAGGGGGGTATAGTGAATTTGCCGGATGAGGCCTGGCAGAACACGCTCAATGTCAATCTCAACGGGCCCTTCTACTGTGCGCGCGCCGTTCTGGGTGACATGATCCATCGGAAGGAAGGTGGCAAGATCATCAACATCAGCTCTGTTCAGGCAGAACTCGCCCATTTTGAGACATCCGCCTACCAACCCTCCAAATCGGCCCTCATTATGCTCACACGTTCTTTGGCGGTTGAACTTGCCCCCTACAAAATTAACGTGAACGCGATCGGGCCAGGGGCGATCGCCTCGGAAGGCATGGGTAACATTCATGGACCAAACGTGATCGACGCATACAGGAGGAGGATCCCCTGGGGAGCCAGAGGACACACGAGAGATATCGCTACTGTAGCCGTGTTCCTTGCGTCTGAAGCCTCTCGCTATATAACAGGACAGATCCTATACGTAGATGGCGGATATATGGTAGACAGTACCCCCACGGAATTGAAGTCGTTGGACCATCCGGTCCCACCAGATGATCCGGACCCCAAGTCTGAAACATGAGGATTGGTATGGCTCCAGCAAACTTCGATTTGGCAAATAAAACGGCAATCATAACAGGCTCCGCCCACGGCATCGGTAGAGCTATCGCGGAACGCCTTGTGGAATCCAACGCCAGAGTTGCAGTCACTGATATCGACATCTCAGCAGCGCAATCCACCGCATTGGAGATCGGTTCATCCGCGCTGCCCTTAGAAGTTGATGTGGCTTCAGCAGAGAGTGTCGAGTCAATGACCCAATCATTGTTGAAGGAATGGGGCAGGATCGATATCCTAGTGAACAACGCTGGAATAGTCGGCAGGGATGTTCCTGTAAGTGATCTCACAGAGGACGATTGGGACACCGTCATGGACATCAACCTGAAAGGGGTTTTTCTTTGCTCCCGAGCAGTGATCGGTGCTATGATGGAACGCGGCAAGGGCAATATCTGTTCGGTGGCTTCCGTATCCGGAAAGGAAGGCAACCCGAACATGGCACCCTATTCTGTTTCCAAGGCGGGTGTCATCTGCTTCACCAAAGCCCTCGCGAAGGAGGTCCTGGAATACGACATCAGGGTCAACTGTGTTTCACCAGCCTTAGTCGAGACCCGTCTGATAGATGGCATGGACCAGCAGCAAATCGACTATATGACGTCCAAGATCCCCTTGGGGCGACTTGGCAAGCCGTCGGAGGTGGCAGCCCTGGTCCATTTCCTTGTTTCCGATGAGTCCTCCTTTACCACAGGACAATGCCTGGATGTCAGCGGTGGAAGATCCACATATTGAAATGGCGTGGCATCGACAGCCACGCCATTTCTACCAACATCATCGAACAGATCAAACCAATTGTCTGGCCGATCAGATATCTCTCAAGCACATCACCAATCCAGCGAAAAGGGTTACAGCTACGGCAATCCCTATTGCCAGAATAATCAGAAACCATTGAGACGGCGGTTTCCTCTTGTCATTTGGTCTCTCTTCGAACCCACCCGCTTACAAAATGAGATCTCCTTCTCATTGACCAGCCTCTAGAGCTCTTACTCGGTCCCGAATGCCTTCGTCATCAGGATTCCGCTTGAGGGCCTCCCTGTAAGCCAGTTTCGCGCGTTCCACATCACCCGCAGCCTCATATACAGATCCTGTAACTGCAAACGCCTTGGCATTGTTAGCATCAATTCTCAATGCCTGCTGACAGGCCAATCGTGCATTTTCAAGTTTACCCAGGTTCAAGAAGGATACCGCGAGGTTAACCTGGTAGTCCGAACGTTTGGGGTAATCTTCGGCGACCCGGGCAAAAAGTACGTGTGCATTTTCATATTCTTTATTGAGCGAATAGCCAACAGCCAGACTATTCGTCACTTCGGCCTTGCCGGGTTTCAGTGCCAGAGCCTTCCGATAAGCCGATATCGCCTCTGCATAATTTCCAGCCTCCTTGTAGTTATATCCCAGTGCGTAGACGGCTTCCCAGGCGTTTGGATCCAGGTGGACAGCCTCTTTTAATTCTCGTATTGCTTCCTTTCCTCGTCCTTCGCGTCCCAGGGCTTCTCCCCAGCCGGTCCGGTACTCCGCTGAGAGCGGGTTCAAATCTACCGACTTCTTCAAATGTGGCAGTGCGGCATCGGTCCTGCCCAACTGAGAGAGGGTCCTTCCAAGATAGTATGAGGCAGAAGCATTGTTTCGATGTCTGAATAAGCTTTTCTGAAATGCCATCGCCGCATCCTCATACTTATTTTCGTTGTAAAGCGACATTCCCAGATTCTGGAATACGGCGAAATCGTGCGTATAACGATACGCTGATGCCTTTTCTAAGAATTCGGCAGCCTCTACATAATCTTCCCGCTGAAACCAAACCATGCCTCTGCAATAGTTGTACGCACCCAAAAGGGTCTGAACACCAAGTACAACTGTAATCGTAAGCACCAGCATCCCAGCAGAGATCAACCCAAGGGCAACACCACGCGCTTCCGTCAACAACAGACCCAGTCGGCCTTCCCCCTCCGCATTCATCTTCAGTGACCAGACCATGCCCACAACAATCCAGAAGTGAACCGCCGAAGCTGGATCGTGCAGATTCGTGCTAAAAAAGGAGTGGGTCAGTGTTGCGGCAAAGGCTCCGGCAAGTCCAACTACGAGAAGTGTTTCCTCACCTCTCAAATACCGTTTCAACAACTTTAAAAGTGCAACTGAGATCTGATACATCAAAACACAAAAAAACGCCAAACCCAAAATCCCTGTCTCTGCCCACACCTCCAAATATTCATTGTGTGCACTGTAAGCCATAAGCTCCATCTTGTTCTGCTCTTCCATCCTCATCTTCACTTCGAGGCTCTGCCGACTGGTATATGCAGGGATGTGATACTCGAAGTTTCCGACTCCGACACCAAAAAGGGGCCTGTCCAGGGCTAGCCGCAGTGTGTCTTCCCAAAGCAAGACGCGTTGCTGACTCGAATCATCCTTAAGCTTCAACGCGTCTTCTGTCCTGTTAACAGTCCGTTCCCAGTAATCCGCCGTCAAGTGCCCCAGGGTCCGATCAGCACCTACAGGAATATCCGATAGCAGGCTGGCGGCGACCGGACAACCCAATCCAATTACAACAACAACGACAACGACCGTATCCAGAATCCTTCGACTGATTCGGAAATGCCGAATAGCGACGACTATGCCCATTATCACAAGAGCAACGGTAGCCCCTAACCAGCCTCCCCTGCTACCCAGCACAACCAGGTGGCACGACATTAAAAAGCAGGACAGCAGAGCTCCGAGGCAAATCCAGAAGCGTTGAGGGATAAACAGAAGGGTAATCGCTATTGGGAAAACAACATTGTAGTATTCAGCAACGAAATTCACATTCCCGATGGTGGATATGGGGATGTTCCATCGCGAATTGAAGCTGTAAACGCCGTTGTGTTGGAGCAGGCCAACGACGGCTACTATCGACCCTGTCAATGCCATCACTCCCGCCAACTGGATTAGACCACGATTTGTTCGAACGGTGTGGAATACAAGCACAGGCAACAGGAAATAACACAGGTATCGGAAGAGCAGGTCCAGTCCCTGAAACACGTTGCTGGCCTGGTAGAGAGAAATGAAATGTACAGCAAGGAACCCAAGAAATGTGTAGTAAAGCGATGTATCCAGTATGGAGATCTCACCGTCCAGAACCATGCCCACCAGCCCCAGAACTGCAAGCAGGATGGTAATCGTCTGGAAGATCACTATTTTGGGAATCTCGTAATCGTGAAACAATGGCGAGAAATAAAGAGGTACCAGCAACAGCATCACCACCAGCCCGACAACAATGCCTTGCCTGCAGGTCTGGCCGGAGAGTGTTAGAGACAATCTGAATTTAAAGTCCTGGAATGCCACGGCAATCCCTTTTCATCTTGTGCGACCCTTAAGCGCTAAGGCGATCCTGGCCAGTACGACGGGATGTTGCTCATCCAAGAGTGACGCCTGAAGAATCCTTCTGACCTCACCCTCTTCGAGTTGACCAAGTGCTTGGGCTGCAGCTGCGCGAATCCACCAAACGCTTTCTTTAAGTTGTTGCTCTAATTCCGGGAGTGCTGGTGAATATCTCAATTCTCCCAGAATACAAATTGCCTGGAACCTGGCGATATCCGTCAGGCCATTCAACCTCCCTAACAATATCCTGCAAGCTGGCTCCCCTATCTTGATCAACAGCCCTTTGGCCGCATAGCGAACACTATGATGCGAATCCGACAGGCCATCCAGAATTGTGTCAACTTCCTTATCGCCGGATGTCCTCCCCAACGCAATGAGAGCTCGTCTC
>CEUS01281766.1_pt1 | contig 10459 bp, 10 predicted proteins | sample 427031 | NCBI WGS metagenome assembly CEUS01 (sample SAMEA2622837, study PRJEB7988) | marine metagenome | biome: marine biome (ENVO:00000447); feature: marine epipelagic mixed layer (ENVO:xxxxxxxxx); material: "saline water (ENVO:00002010), including plankton (ENVO:xxxxxxxx)" | depth 140 m | reverse complement strand
AACACCCACGAAGTTTTTTGAGCTCTCTTGGTCTGGGAACCATGGGTTTCGGGTACCCGGCTGCACTGGGCGCCAAAGTAGCTTTTCCCAACAGAGAAGTTATCGATATCGATGGTGACGGTTCGTTCCTCATGAACATCCAGGAACTCGCGACAGCCAAAGTCGAGGGCATTGGGGCGAAGGTAATGATCTTGAATAACCAACATCTGGGAATGGTTGTCCAATGGGAAGATCGGTTTTATGAAGGAGTTCGCGCCCAAACAATTTTAGGCGATCCCAATAATATTGGAAGTCCCGCCAATATGGATGCGATCTACCCCAACTACGTGGAGATAGCGCAGGGTTTTGGAGTCAAAGCTCGCCAGGTTTTCAAAAAAGAGGATCTAAGGGATGCGATTCAGGAAATGTTGGACCACTATGGTCCCTATCTCCTCGACGTCATCGTTCCCTACGACGAGCATGTTTTGCCCATGATTCCCTCCGGCAGAACGGTTGCGGACATGATCCTATCTCCAGACCAGCAAGTTAAACTGGAAAAAGGAAGCGGATTGTAAGCATCCTGCTTAACGCGAAAAAAATTGACGGAAATTCAACTAATCCCTAATTTTGACTAATCAAAGTGAAAATTTTTATTGCTCTAATTTGCTTCATTTTAATTACTCCTCTGTATGGCAAACTTCATGTGGTGACCACCACCACCATGATTACCGATCTGGTCAAGGATATCGGAGGCGGTAAAATCGAGGTGACCGGCTTGATGGGCCCTGGAGTAGATCCGCATCTCTACAAAGCCACCGCTGGAGATGTAAGAAACCTACAACGCTGTGAGGTCGTTTTCTACAACGGTCTTTACCTGGAAGGCCGGATCGGAGACGTACTGGTAAAACTCGCGCGTAAGAACAAAAAGGTCTACGCGGTAACCGAGGCCATTGACGAAATTCGGCTCCTTGAACCTCCAGAATTCGCTGGTCACTTCGATCCACACATCTGGTTCGATCCGATTCTATGGAAAGATTCTGTGGATATCGTCGTGGAAGGATTGAGCCTGTCGGATCTAGAAAATGCTTCATTTTATTACCAGGAAGGCAGCAGGGTAAAAAAGCACTACGAGCAACTAAACGATTGGGCGAAAAGCCAGATCGCTAAAATCGATCCTTCCCAGCGAATTCTCATTACCAGCCACGATGCGTTCAATTACTTTGGCCGTGCATTTGGTTTTCAAGTCGTAGGCGTACAGGGTATTTCCACCATAACAGAGGCCGGATTGGCCGACATCGCAAAAATGGTTGATTTTATTCAGGGAAACAATGTGAGGGCCATCTTTGTCGAATCCTCGGTCTCACCGGCAGCCATCAACCGAATCAGTCAGGATGCCGGCGTAAAGGTAGGCGGAGAACTTTACTCGGACGCTATGGGAATTCCAGGAGAAACTGAAACGCGACAGGGAGATACCTACGATCTGGGCACTTATGAAGGAATGCTGAAGCACAACATTTACCGGATTGTTGAAGCCTTGCAGTAGGTGAAAAAGCCAGGCAACTTCCATTAATATTTGTTCTAAAAACAAGAAAAAATCCAAAAGGATCCTATTCCCAGCGAGGAAGATCTATTGACCTTGCAAGAAGTAACAGAAGAAACGATTCCAGAGGATGGACCCTGGATTGGGGCCGATTTGGATGGTACTTTAGCGAAACATGATCTGTGATTGAGTCACAACCACATTGTGAAGTAACGAACGAGAAAAACCTCAATATGATCGAACTCTCGGATGACCGGGCGATCCAGGTTATTTCCAATACTGGTAAACCAGTAATCAATGGCAGTTATGCCAGTAGACCCAAGGCTCCCATAGGAGAGATTGAATACACCGTATCCATATAATCCCTTCAATGCGCTTGCAATTGCGGTTTTCTTGCTTCTGACTATTTTGACTGCTCAAAATTAAACTTTCTACCGCTGAAAGTCAGCATGTCTCCGGAAAATTCTATACCTCTAGAAATTCACGACCTCACGGTTGCTTATCACAAGAAACCAGTGCTCTATGGCGTCGATATGGAGGTACCAGCCGGTAAATTAGTTGGAATTATCGGGCCCAACGGAGCCGGAAAATCGACCCTTATCAAATCCATTATGGGATTGGTACCACCCAGCAGCGGCTGGGTAAAAATTTTTGGGGAAACGTACCGCAAGAACGCCAAACGGGTGGGTTACGTGCCCCAGCGCGAATCGGTAGACTGGGATTTTCCAGTCAACGTTATGGACGTGGTATTGATGGGCCGTTTTGGACATATTGGACTTTTTAAAAGGCCCGGTCGTAAGGATCGGGAAATTGCTATGGCCTGCCTGGAAAAGGTCCACATGGCCCCGTACGCAAAACGGCAAATCTCAAACTTATCCGGCGGACAACAACAAAGGGTTTTCCTGGCAAGAGCTCTAGCGCAGGAAAGTGATCTCTATTTTTTGGACGAGCCCTTTGCCGGAGTAGATGCGGCGACGGAAAGTGCCATCATAGAGATTCTCACAGAATTGCGTGATCGCGGAAAAACCCTGTTGGTAGTTCATCACGATCTGACCACAGCAAAAAGCTATTTTGATATGTTGCTCCTATTGAATATGAGGAAAGTAAACTTCGGACCGACCGAGAAAGTCTATACTTACGATAAACTGCAAAAAACGTACGGCGGAAGACTTACAATCCTATCTGAAATTGCGGAAACACGCACGAAACAATCAAGCGACATTCCGTTGGAGAAATGAAGACTCTGCATGGCAATTGGAAATACTTTTGCTGGATCGGTTTCGTATTCGTTCCAGGTGGAGATGTATTCGCGGCAAAGATCGCCGAACTTTCCAATACCCAAATCGGCGAGCAATTGGTTCGCTTCTTTTCACTACGGGACCCCTCAGTTCGGTACGCGATCATTGCATCTTTACTGCTGGGCACCTGTTGCGGCCTTCTGGGGAGTTTCATCGTCGTAAGAAAACTGGCACTCATGGGCGACACCCTGAGTCACGCCGTGCTTCCAGGAGTTGCCCTGGGTTTTCTTTGGACAATGACCAAAAACCCCATGGCCATCTTTATAGGCGCAACCATTGCCGGCCTTGTGGGAACTGTAGTCGTTCATTGGATACACACAACGACCCACATCAAGGAGGATAGCGCAATGGGCTTAGTCCTCTCGGGGTTTTATGCGATTGGAATCTGCATATTCACCATGATCCAGCACTTGCCGACAGGAAATAAAGCGGGACTCGACAAATTCATGTTTGGCCAAGCAGCGGCCCTTAGCACAATCGATCTTATCATGATCGCAGTAATCACCACCATTTCGACGCTGCTCATATTGTTGTTTTACAAGGAATTCCTCGTCACTAGCTTCGATTATGGATTTGCCAACTCAATTGGTATGCCGGCACGTTTTTTCCATTATCTCTTGATGCTTCTTTTGGCATTCTCAGTGGTTGTAGCACTTCAGGCGGTTGGGATTGTTTTGGTATCAGCAATGCTGATAACACCTGCAACTACGGCTTACTTGCTGACGGACCGGATGCATAGGATGCTGATATACTCGAGCCTTTTTGGAATGCTCGCAGGCGTTAGTGGGGCATTTTTCTCCTACCTGGGAAACAGCCTGCCAACTGGTCCCTTTATGGTAGTGGCAGCCAGCGGTCTCTTTACAATTGCCCTTCTCTTTGGAAACCGGCACGGGATAATACCGCGCTGGTTCCGCCATGCCGACAGAACCCGTCGTATTCAAATCGAAAATACATTAAAAGCGGTTTACCAAATACGAGAACGAACGCAATTTAAGGAAGATGGTGTTTCGCTTCAACAACTCGGAGGCCAAAGAAACCTCCCCTTGGTGGAAACTGCCAAAGAAGTTAAAAAACTTCTTAAAGAACGCTACGCAACAATCCCAAAAGACAAGGGCGGTCACTTTCAGCAAAACCTGAAACTTTACCTGACTCCATCCGGTTGGGAAAACGCGTGTCGCATTGTTCGCAATCACCGGCTCTGGGAACTGTACCTGACCGAATCAGCACACTATCAACCGGACCACGTGCACGACGACGCCGAAGAAATAGAACACGTCCTAGGCGAGGAAACCGTTCGGCAACTTGAACGAAACCTGAATTTTCCGATCTTCGATCCACATGGGAAACCCATTCCTAGTATCATTGACCTTGGGGAATCGGTATAAGCAAGAATACCATCCGTGAATTTAATACCTCCATTTGACCTCTGCAATTTCCTGACAACTCCCTGGGTTGATGGCTGGGAAAGCTCACTTTGGATTGTGGTAATGGGGATATTGGTAAACTCTACTTGCGGTTTAGTTGGTAATTTTCTCGTTTTGCGGCGAATGGCCCTTGTAGGCGATGCAATCAGCCACAGCCTTCTGCCAGGCATTGCGATCGTGTTCCTCATTTCCAATTCGAGATCGACGGGCTTAATGGTTACCGGGGCATTAGGAGCGGGACTGGTCACCGTTTGGCTAATTGAGTTCATCCACAAAAAGACCCGCGTAAAACCAGATGCCGCATTGGGCGTCACGTTTACTACCCTGTTTTCAATCGGGGTTATTCTCATTTCCGTTTTCGCCGATAAAGTAGACCTCGACCTAGAGTGCGTTCTCTACGGAGAAATAGGATTCATCTATTTCGAGGACGGGAAAAGCATATTCGGTCTTGAAGTGCCTCGGCCGGTGATTCGGATGGCCGGCACTTTGCTCTTTGTGACCCTCCTTCTGGTACTCTTTTACAAAGAGATGTTGGTTACATCTTTTGATTCAGGGTTGGCCACTTCCCTGGGTATCCCGACCGGATGGGTTTACTATGGATTGATGATGGTGCTCTCGCTCGTAATCGTGTTTTCGTTTGAATCGGTTGGAGCTATCATGGTAATCGCCATGCTGATCATGCCGAGTGTAACCGCCGCCCTTCTCTCCGATCGGCTACCGCACATACTGGTGATGACCGTAAGTTTTTCATCCTTCTACGCATTATCCGGGCTTCACCTGGCGTCTTGGCTTAACTGCTCTCCAGCAGGCGCCATGGTGGTATCGGGGTTTGCATTATTTTGCATGGTTTGGGCCCTCAGCCCGAGAAGAGGCCTGATCTTATTGGGCATCAAAAAATACCGACACAAAAAAGCAGAGCAGTTCGCAAGAGAACTCTAGAAATTAGCTGCAAAGAAGGGATTCACTTTCTTTTCCTCTGCCACACTTGTCATAGGCCCGTGACCGGGACATATAATTGTGTCCTCAGGCAAGGAAAATATTTCGGAAAAAGTGGTAGAAAGCGCATCCTTATACGAAACCATTCCCCCTCCCATTGATTGAGCGAATAATGCATCTCCGACAATTGCTACGGGCCTCTGCAAACCGGTAGCCACAAACGTAGTTCCACCCATGGCATGACCCCAAGTCAGCCGCGTTTCGATATGTAATCCTCCCAAATGAAACGATGTTCCCGCAGAGAATGCATTCCCAAAATTAGCCATCTCTTTTTCGGCGACATGGATAGGACAGTCGAAAGCCTTAACAATGGCTTGCAAATCCTCGATATGGTCCCTGTGAGTATGCGTCACCCAAACACCATGTGCCTTGAGAGCTTTTGAGCGAATAAACTCAATCATACCTGAGGCATCGGCACCGCTGTCAAAAATAGCAGCATCTTTGGTGGCCGGATCCCAAAGAAGAAAGGCGTTCACTTCCATATCCTCAAACGGCGTATTGAAACAAGCAAGTCCAGGTATATCGACAGGCAATGGTCTCCAGTATTTTTCTCCTAAAAGCACCAAAGCATCGGCGTCGAGGTTCAAAACAGGCGCAAGTTTTCGGGCTTGCTCCTCGACGAATTCACCTCTTAGAGCTCCACGAATCTCCTCTTTTTCCAAGCCGGTCGACTCGGCAAGTTGACCGGCAGATAATCCCAATCCTCGGGCAGATTTGGCCAATACATCTTCGTACAAGTCTTCAATAGAAATTTCCATAAGGTGAAGTTTCAAAAAATATTTCTTAATTACCGATTACTGACAAATGTAAAAACGAAACTCTATTTTAGTTTGCGGAGAACGTTGAGAAAGCTCGCAGAAAATATCTTTTAAAAGGCCTAAAAACTTCCAACCCTTTTTGCCGGTCCCTCAGCAAACCTTTGACTGGGCGGTTATGACTATCCATGAGCTAGAGCACTACTTACCCCATAGTTCCGCCAATCCTCTACACTCTCTCCAAAACGCAAAAAGCCTGATCCCAGACAATCTGGCAGTCTATGAACACGTATTGGAGGACGGTAAATCTGTTGAACTGACAATGGACAGAAACCGAGGTAAAATGATTCTGAAAACTCATCGCGGAGGAGACTAGGTGGGAGAACCCCTCAATTTCTTTTATAAGCCCGTCACCGATGCAATTCTAGGAGTAAATTGGGTTCGCCTCGAGCCTATTGAAATCGTCCATCGATTCTCGACTGCGAATCAAAGTTAAAAGCTTCTCAAACAAAAAAACTCTACGGTCCAAAAGGGTTTTTTAGAATAGAAAGAAAGGCAGATCAAGGAGTCGTGTTCGCAAGAATGGAATGCACCTGATGCCAGAAATTCCAAGGCGCTTAGCTTTCTGGATTTACGGGAAGCCTCCTCCAGAGCGCCTTGATGTCCATAGCGTTTAATCAATCCACCAGCAGCTTCTGGTAGGCTTCAAAGCTCTTCCAAGTACAACAAAAAATTGGTCTTTTTATGGGAAGCGGCCTCGTAGAGATGTATGAGTTCTCAGGCTGTCATGATTTGAGAGTTTTTCTAGTTACCGTGTTGCCCGAAATTAAAGCATGAAGTTGCAGAGAATCCATAGGAGCGTTTCCAGTAAATTTCATAGGGGTTTTCCTTACAATCGATTACGTAGAGTCTCTTTAATTTTCCTGTTGCCTGCACGTACACAATGCAGACCGTTGAACCGTGGCCGAAGACGAACCCAACTATGAAGCTCGCATCAAAAAACTGGAAGAAGATCTCACCTTTTTGGAGCAGCACGTTTCGCGACAGGATAAGGAGATTTTCAATATCCAACAAAAACTAGACAAGACAATATCAGAAATAAAAGAAATGCGCGAATACTTCAAATCAGGGGCGCCTTCAACAGGTACGACCGAAGAAAAACCTCCTCACTATTGAAGGATGTTTTTTTCTAAGCATGTGAAAGCAATCTATCATTCCGATATTTGATGACTTACGATTTTGATACCCCGACAAACCGCCGGAAGACTGGCAGTCTTAAATGGGGAAAGTACTCAGACGGAGATGTACTTCCACTCTGGGTTGCCGACATGGACTTTAAGGCAGCACCTGAAATTTTGGAGGCGCTTGAATCACGGCTCGGCCACGGAGTATTCGGATACACCATTCCCCGCGAGGAAGTCGAGGACAGCGTGATAAATTACATGGATCGGCATCACGGATACAAGATTGACCGAAGGTGGATATTTTGGTCTCCGGGCACCGTCCCTGCCTTAAATCTGTTTTGTAGGGCCTTCGGCGAGTCAGATTCCAGCGTGATGACTGCAACACCTGTGTATCCACCTTTCCTTACAGCTCCCGGTCATGCCGATAAAAATTTAATTCAAGTTGATCTGACGAGGAACGAAAATCGCTGGACATTCGATTTTGAGGCGATGGAAAACGCACTCCAGCCAGACACACGGAGCTTTATTTTGTGTAACCCCCACAATCCGGTAGGCAGAGTCTTCAGCAAAACTGAATTAGAGCAATTAGCTGATTTCTGCCTACGCCATGATCTCATTTTGTGCACAGATGAAATCCATTCTGACCTTATTTTGGAATCCGACCTGAAACACACAACGACCAATACCATTTCGGAGGAAATTAGCCAAAGGTCAGTGATGCTCACATCACCCAGCAAAACCTATAACCTACCCGGCCTTTGTTGCGCTTTTGCGATTATTGAAGATCCCAAGTTGCGAATGGCATTTAAGAAAGTTGCCAGGGGTCTTATTACAGAGATTAACGCATTCGGTTATACAGGTTGTCAGGCGGCTTATGATCACGGAGAAGCTTGGCGGCTTGAATTGATCGAGTACCTGAAATCAAACCGCGATTTCCTGTATCAATACATGGCGCAAAAAATTCCGGAAATTAAAATACACGCAATGGAAGCAACTTACCTGGCGTGGATGGATGTTTCAGAACTGGGACTAAAGGATCCAACACGCTGGTTTGAGGGCCATGGAGTTGGGCTTTCAGATGGCACATTCTTCGGGAGTGGGAACCATGTGCGCCTCAATTTCGGATGCTCAAAATCTGTACTCGAAAACGGCCTGGACCGAATAGCCCAGGCCGTTTCTAAAATTTAAAAGCAACAGTCAGTCCTCGCGATTGAGGTCCTTAAGCCAATCTCTGATCATCGCCTTGTCGTAATACAAATCATCTGTGTGGTTTGTCCGAATACGAAATTCAAAGTTAAGGTCTGACAATCGTTCTTCACCGGATTTAATGATAGTCCCTTCTTCGGCGACCAGTTCGAAACTAAAGGATATTCGTGGCGGGTAAATTCCTTTCAAAATCCTAACGTCATCCCATGGAGGAGGATGCCATCCCTCGAATTCACCAGCAAGATCGATATCGGTAATGGTCATTCTTAAGGACTGGCCATCCAAGAGGTACCTCTTTCCTTCTTTAAGAATATAGCGTTCGATTTCAGGAAGGTATATCTTTTGGCCCTGGCGGTTCCCGTGGTAACCATAATCAATGTCCCTGAATCCGGAAGGATTTTCAAAAACCACTTCAACATCCGCGTTGAGGCTGGCCACTCCAAGGATTATTGAAAGACAAAGGACATATATTGTTTTCATGGATAATCTGTGTTAAAAATTAGGGTATATAATTGATTCCTAAGACTCCAGTTTATTTATTTGACTAATAATACGCCGGTTTAACAGCAAGTGGATGAGCCACGGCTCCGGTTTTTCATCTCCGCGAACCCAATCCAGAATGGCGAGCGTGACCGGAAGCCTGAACCACCGTGGACCGGCATTCCCCGGGTTCAGGTATATAGTACCTGAAATTTCTCTAATTTCCGGCCGATGCGAATGATCGTAAATTATCAAGTGCGCACGCTCCTGCTCTGACGAGGGCAAATGAGACATATCATGAATCATAAATAGTCTCAAGTCTGCCAGAACCAAAAATAGAGTATCCGGAAGGTGCCCATTTCTGATGGATTCACTTTGCACATTTTCCAGTATCCCTTTGTATTGGGAGCAATATAATGATCTGGATATATAGAATCCTGTTTTTGCCGCTGTTCATTCTTTTGACACCTTACTTTCTTTGGCTAACAAAGCGCAGGGGCGGGCTGGACAAAGATCTCATCCAGAAATTCGGCGATCTTCCAAACCCGGGCCAAAAGGATCCAGGAAAAACCCGCCTATGGATTCAGGCGGTAAGCGTGGGTGAAGTCGGTGCGCTCAGATCCTTACTGCAAAAGATATCCATGCAACCGACGCTGGAAGTTATCCTGACAACCACCACCAATACCGGCTATCGGGTGGCAAAAAGAAACTACCGGGACCTGGCGAGGGAAATTTACTATTTTCCGCTCGATTTTGCTTATTTTAACTACCGTGCCTGGAAAAACATTGATCCGGATATTTGTATACTAACCGAAGGAGAACTGTGGCCGGAACACTTGCACCGGGCCAAGAAACAGAAAGTCCCCGTAATATTGATAAACGCCCGTATGTCGGATAAATCGTTGCGCTATAACCGATCGTTCAAATGGATAAGTAAAAGGCTTATTTCGAAACTTGATCTTGTGATCGCTGCAAGCGAGGAAAACGGAACAAGATTCCGGCAATTTGGCATTCCAGAAGCGCGGGTAAAAATCTCCGGTAACCTGAAATGTGACACATCGATGCCCGAATTGCTTTCAAAAGATGAACAATCAAGATTGTCGGCGGAGTTAGGCTTACCGGATCGAAACAATGGAACAAATCCGGGATTCATTGTTTGCGGAGCCTCAACCTGGCCCGGAGAGGAACTCGTCTTGCTTCAAGTTTGCAAGGAATTGCGCGAAGAAGGAATCCAGTTGTATCTGCTCATAACCCCGCGGCATATGGAGAGAAGAAACGAAATTCGCGATGAGCTGAATCAGTTCGAATTTTCCTGCCATTTCAGGTCAAAGGGACTAGCTAAAAAAAAGGTGGACGTGGCGATCGGAGATTCAACTGGAGAGCTTTCTAATTTCATTCAACTATCTGACATTGTATTTGTGGGGAAAAGCCTTCACCCACACACTCAGGGTCAAACACCAATCGAGGCATGTATGCTTAAAAAACCGGTGTTGTTTGGACCCGGGATGTCCAATTTCCGGGATGTCGCTAAAAGTTTAAGAAATTACGGAGTTGCCGAAAAAGTCGAGGATGCCGTCGCTCTAAAGTCAGCTATCCA
>CEUS01072778.1_pt1 | contig 10462 bp, 5 predicted proteins | sample 427031 | NCBI WGS metagenome assembly CEUS01 (sample SAMEA2622837, study PRJEB7988) | marine metagenome | biome: marine biome (ENVO:00000447); feature: marine epipelagic mixed layer (ENVO:xxxxxxxxx); material: "saline water (ENVO:00002010), including plankton (ENVO:xxxxxxxx)" | depth 140 m | reverse complement strand
GGGGTAGGGTAATCAGACGCCGCTCCTGCTACATCTACCAGATCCATAGCTCTTCGGCCTACAGTTCCGCCAAGGCTTTGAATAAGAGACTCAACCCTTAACGGAGACAGGCCAGTAACGTCTCCAATCTTATTAGCAAGAACTGGTGTTGTTGGTGTTGTCTGCCGTCGTCCGGGTCGTGTTGTTAGGTACTCAGGAACAATCGGTTTAAACCTAAAAAGATCCCTGTTAACAGCTTGTTCAATGACGGGTTGGAGCCCGGCAGGAATGGGCAACGTACCTGTAATCGGGTTAGTTGCAAACGACACTAGTGTCTCTGTAACCTCTGAAGCCAAGTCAGACCCTCGTGGGGCGGCTGAATCGATGCCTCCGCTTTGAGCCCAACGATCAAGCGCTCTTTCGGGCAAGGATGCAAAGATGTACCCAAGCTCAAACGGCTTTGGTATGCGGAAGAAGCCACCCTCCGGTTTCGGTATAAGCCAGAACATGTTTCTTTCCCACAAAGGACGATCCCAATATTCTGGATTGTCTTTGTTTGTCATCCACAATCCAACCGTGGGTGCCGACATTGCAGTGCCCATAGCAAGCATGCTTTGCGCTGACCCTGCTGCCGCAGACTTAGCAGGGTCTCCTCTAAACATTCGGCCAATCTTTGCCCAACCTTGAAGGGTAGCATTAAAAAACGGCGTAACCTCTGCTACTTTTTTTATAAATTTTGATTTTCCGCGAAGCGCAAAGGGGAGCGTAACGTCCTGTGCGGACCAGATTGCCTCTTGCACTGACGAGCCCGGCAGGTTGTCTGCTGCTCCGGCCCTCATAGCTCTGTACATTGCTAAGCGTGGCGCGTTCTCTGCAACCAAGCCAATTGTTTCTAGTACGTTTTTAGCATTGTCGAAGCCTACAAGGATGCTGTTTCTTTCGTCCTTGCCTAACAAGTGCTTCACTAATTCTGGAGCGTCTTTTTGCCCATAAGACAGTCCTGCGGTAAGCCCTCCCTCACGAACAAACTCTGCCCATTCGTCGGCCTCGATTCCTAGGCTTGCCCCAATACCGTCAAGAATATCAGAAGATGTCCTTGATGTGTTCTGAAGAAAGCGCCTCGTGCCCTCATCCAGTTTTGCTTTTGCAATTGCTCGCCCCGCACTGGCTACTTCAATTCCCGGCCTAGCAAGAACACCAAGGCCTAGCCCTGCTAAGCCAAACTGTACAGCCCTTTGAGTTTTTTCTTGCTCTGTTTCACCTGTCGCCGCTCCTGTCGCGGCCCCTATCGCACCACCAGCAAGCGACTCGGCTGCTGCACTGGCACCTCTTTGGCTCGCTCTTTGAACAGCGTATAAAGGCCAGTCACGCAAGATTGACATAACTGCAAAATCAGGCACCAGCGTAATAGACTTTCTTTTAAAATCAGCTACTTGCTTTAGTATGTCTGTTGCCCTGCCACTGGCTTCTGGACCCATGGTGTGCAGTGCGTCAAAAAGATCTTGATCTAGCACCTCATAAAAAACATCCTCTTCAGGAAGAAGGGGTGGCTTGTCCGCACCAAAAAGACCTAACTGATCTGCCTCTTCTGCAACAGGACGCCTGCGAATAGACCAAAGATTTTCGCTACCTAGGTTTCTTTTTTTAATTTCTTGCGGGCTGATTGGTCTGATAATTCCCGGTATGCCGCCGGTTTCATCCAAGAGTTCTACAAAAACATCTTCAACCTTTCTAGCGCTAATGTCTTTGTAGGTTTGTATCGTTTGAAACGGCAGGACATCAACTGGGTTTTGAACTGTTGTCAGACCCTCAACTGTTGGACTAAGGGGGTCAACACCTCTTCTGGCTTGAAAAACGTTTCTGGCGGCACGGCCCGTTGGAATCCCCCCTGCGGCCATTTCAGAGCCAAGCAAAGGGACGTAGTATTCCTGCGCCTCAATGATTGTTGCCATCTCGTCATCGTCAATAATCTTTGCTCGACGCCTAAGCTCTAGATTTTCTCTAAAAAAATCTTGCAATTCGTCGGTTGCCTTCTTGAGCTTAGCGTCTCCCATGACTTGTTGGTACAATTGATCAAGACGATCATCAGTAATATCTAACCGGCGATTTGCTCCAGCATTTCTAAGTGCTTTTTCTCGACGGATAATTGCTGCTTGTCCAATGTCATCCAGATTGTTTGCATGTCGGCGCAGCCATGGCTCATAAGCTTGCTTTAGTTTTAACATGCCGTGGCCGGTCTTTAGCGACTGTAGCCCGGATTGAGGGGAGCCAAGCATAACAGAGATAGCGCCACTAATATCGCGCTCCGCACCAAGTCCCCCCATGCGTCGGGCAGCTATTCGTATTGGATTCCACTGATCAAACCAACCAGTAGCAATTCTTTGCCTGTCTGTTAGCAGCTTGCCAACCGAGTCGTTGCCCACCTCTGATAGGGGGGCCATCTGTATGTCGCTAAATTTTCCTTTTTGGATTCCGCTAACGGGAACCCTTGAGCCTCCTGCAAAGGCGCCACCAAGCGCTGATCCTACTAACTCTATTCCAAGTTCTCTGCCAAGGCCTGTGCCTTGTCGCTCCGACCACGATGCCGCACGCGCAACAGACAATGGTGACTCAGCTACTGTAGCCCCTATTGCAGAACGAAGCCGTGACCCTCTTGTTAGCCTTTGAATGTCTGCTAGTAACTTTGGTGCTGCCGCTGCTGTCGTAGCACGCCCCACGCCCAACGTACCTATGGTGGTCCCAATCTCTCCACCTATACGACCAATAAGCTCTCCAGCCCGACCGGCACCGCCTTGCGGATCAAAATAATCTTCAGCCCTAGATTCTGCTCTTTGAGAAGCCTCTTGTATTTCTTCGCCTAGTTCGTCTACGCCCAGCCAATCCAGTATCTGGCCAAAACCCTCGCCCAAGCTTGTAACAGACCTAGTCCCACCTAGGCCAAGGCCTGCGGCAAAGTCTCCAAGGGCACCCGCAGGGTTACTTCTACCGCTCCGGCGCCCCGACCGACCCCGGTTGGTTTTTTCAAGTGCCTCTTCGTGCGACAGCCCTTGTCGACGAAATCGTCTGTATCTGTCTATAGCTGACATGAAGTTTACGGTTGAGGAATCAGCTTATCAAAACCTGTTCCTACCATCCCGCCATCACTGTACCCCGCTTCTTCGTCCTGTCCCGTAGCAAACTCAATGTTTGGAAACTTTTCTCTCAAGTAATTAATTACTTGTTGTTTCATCTGGAGATTAACTTGGTTCGTGACACCTTCTGTTGTTCCTGTCATGCTATCAATAAAAGACGCTGCTTTGTCAAAGATCTCTTGCGGTGTGCGGTCGTCTCGTGGGCTAGTTTCAAGGATGTTTTCTAATGCTTCATTTAACGTCATTCTGTTTGCCACAGCAAGTCGATCTCGCACACCCGCATTTAGCTGAGCAGATTGTACCTGTGCTTGTAAATTAAGGATTCCCAACAACAGTTCTGGGTTTATACCCCTACGCTCTATCTCGGCTTCAAGATTGGCAATTTCTAATCTTGTTTGGAACCGAGCTTCTTCGTCTGAAATGTTACCAGTGAGCATCTCTCTGCGAATACCATCTATTGCAGTTCTGGTGTCTCTTACTTGTTGCAGGCCACCCAGAGTCAAGTCGTCTAATGAATCTTCAATTCTTTCTGCCCGATCTCTTTGTTGCGACCTAAGATCAAGCAGTGACGGAACACCTGCCGCAATGCCTCCACCAATCCCGCCTTCTTGGAACCTGCCTCGGGATATGGCGCCACCCACAATACCAGCCAACGCAGCTAAACGATCTCTTTCGTCCTGCTCTGGATCAATACGGCCCTCAATGCGGCTTCTTCGTGCATCAATAAGCTCTTGCATTTGACGCCCTTGCTCTTCCTCAAAATCAATACGTCTTTGATCTAAAGCTGTAAGTCGGTCGCGGTTTTGTGTGAGCAAGTCTTCTCGCTGTCTCATCATTTCTATCAGCGCCGTTTCCTTGGGGAGCGCTTGACCTTGTTGATCTATCATGTTCATAAGTCTCTCCATAACATCGCCACCCAGACCAATTGAGCCAGAAGAGTCAGCAGAGCCAAGATTGCCGTAGTCGCCGTAGCCACCTATATCAAGAAGAATTCCATCGTCTGCCTCTTCGTCATCACCTGTGAACAATTGGTAGGCACCAACTCCTAGTAATGGCGCGAACAATGAGCGGCTTGCGCTGGTAAGCAATGAACCAAGACCCCCAAGCCGACCCCGTCTGGGAACCCTTGTTACCCCCTCACGAAGTGGCCCCTGAGTACGCGCTCTTTTCAAAACGTCATCAATGGCGTCTCCGTATCTCTGAACGTGTCTTGGTGCTGCTCCCAACAAATTTCTTACACCAGTCGTGGCAAGTGGAAGAAGCTTGCCACCGACCCTCACTAGAGGCCCTGTCTTCCTTGCAGCCACGGCGCTTCCTGTACCAATCAAGCCAGAGAGAACGGGATTTTCTTTAACAAACTCAACGACATCGTCACCAAGTTCAACAAAAGAAAGTTCATCGTCTGGCTCTATTGCTACAGAGTCAGCAAAGGCCTGAGGCTGACCACCGTCTTGGTATCCGGGTATTCTTCCGCCATCTGAATAGCCAACGATACCACCCTCTGCCATTGCGCCCATGGGCATTTGCATAGGCATACCACCTTGTGGGGGCATACCGCCCTGCATCATTGGAGGGCCCTGCTGTGCCATAGCCATAGCCGCAGGCATGGGTTGTGTCTGTTGCTGTTGTGGAATACTGCCAATGCCAGACAGTGCTCTGCTAATCAATTGATCTTTAATTGTTCCCTGCGGCATCTGCTGCATCCTAGCCTGATAGGACTCGCGCAGTTGCTGACGCCTCTGTAACTCTTGAGTGCTCAAATAAGCAGGGTACAGATTAGGGGCGTTAACCTCTTGAATTAGCCTGTCGTCAGGAATGCTCTCTAATTCTTTTTGTAGCTGTAAAATATTAGGCATTAGTATTACCGTGTTCCGTGCGGCAAGGTTTTATTTTGACCATACCCGCCTGCCCCGTAGGCCCCTATACCTGCTGCTGCTGTGCCGAGGTACCGCTGTCCGGCTGATGGTCCTGCTTGTGCCATGTTTCTTTGTTGTACCATAGTGTTCTGGTACGGAAGTTGTCCCATCGCGCCTAACGCAAAGCCAATGTTTTGACGTTCTTGGTTCATGCGGTTCTGGAAGTCTTGGTACCCAATGTCAAGCGACTGCTGTTGCATCTGACGGGCACGCTGTCCTGCATCCATCATCTGTCCAAAGCGACCGAACTGCATCTGTTGTTGCTGTCCGCCAAGAGAAGCCAAGCCTCCGCCAACATTCATTAGACCTTGGGATGCAGCCATGCGACGAGCTTGATCAGCAGCAAACGCCTGCTGTGCGTTCTCAAACGCTCTTTGCTGGCCCATGCCATAGATGTCACCAATCTGTTCACTGGTGCCCATGCGAATTGCCTGTTCGCCGAGACCGTGGCGCATGCCGCCAAAAGCGCCTGCCCTTCCGGCCTGACTACCAAGGCGTTGCATCTGCCTCTGTGCTTCGCGCCTAACCTCTCTTGCTTGTGGATCAACTACGCCCTGCATGTAACTAGACATATAAGGCTGTAAGGATCCGGGCTGACTTTGGTAGCCAACGCCACCGTAGCCACCCATGGCGCCCATCAGTGCCTGTTGCGCCGCACCCATCTCTGCGGGGCCACCGCCCATACCGTACTGATACATGCCTCGCATAGCCGCCGTTTCGGGGGCACTGAATCCCGCAAGCCGTTGCCCACCATATCCTTGATAGGGACGCATGCTTTCATTAACAATGCGATCCGTAAGCTGTGCATACGCCGGAGCAACTTCAGGTGACACAAAACTTTCTGTTACCTGTTGCGTGGCTTGATCAATCTCTCCACCCTCTTGGTATCCGGGGAGCTTGCCGCCACCGGCATACCCGCGTTCAACACCAAACTCAGCTATTTCTTTTTCGGTGAGCATTGGCGCCGTCTCTGCTGTGTACAGTGGCGGCAGTGGACGCCGAGGACGATTCATTAAAGAAATAGCGCGAAGAGCCTCATCTCTTGCCCTGCGAGCCTGAGCGCCTTCCAGCACCTTCTTGTCCCCACGACTCATGTGACTTGGGTCCATGACTGTACTCAAGTACGCCAAAAGCGCTCTTACGCCCCGTTTCCGTGGCGCAGGAACGTCCATCCGATCTCTAGGACGGGGAATTGTGCCTTGCACTCCCGGTGGCATCTGCAATGGCCTGCCTAGCGAGTCATCAACAAATCGTGTCATCTTAAGCAATCTCAACGTTCAGGGGTCTGTCTGTTTTTGACCCAGCAATATCAATATCTCTTGCAAGTTTTTTTATTCGTCTAGCGCCTTCTTCTGTGCTACCGCCGCCAACGTTTCGTACCTGACTAGCGGTTAAGACGTATTCGTTTGGGGCAATCGCGGCGCCAACTCGAACAGGTCCGCCTTCAGCTAAGTTTTCACGAAACTCCATTTCTACTAAACGGTCCATGTCATCTTGGCTTTCAACCATTGAGTTGTTACCAGCGGACAACATGTCATCCATCAGGTTTATAATAAATTCTTCACCAAATGTATTTCTTGCCAGTTCGATAATCTCACGAGCAACGGCACTGTCGGGATTACGCAATGCGTTTTTTAAGGCCAACAGCATTTCCATTTGTTCAGGACCAACCTCAGAAAGGTTCGGTTTCATTACAGCTACGCGATCATCAACAGCGCCGCTGCTTTCCATGGTGCCGTCTTCGAAGGGTTCGATAAAGCCCTCAAACGGAATGTCCTGCGGAGTCATGCCGCCATCAGCGCGACCTTCTAAGACAGGCTGTGGCATAAAGTCAGGCGATGGCTGAACTGGTTGCGGCATCTGCATAGGAGGTTGCATTTGCTGCTCAGCAGGGACCGCTCGCCTTGGCGCCTCTATCCTTGGCCTAGAAAATTTATCTCCGGGGTCAACAATTGGAGGAGGTGGCCCCATTTGAGGTGGACCTTGTTGCAAGAAGGGCATGTTCGGCACCTGTAACGAGTTTGCCGAATGTGGCATTGGTATGTTTGCGTCTTGACCTGACGGTTGTCCAGCAAACACAGAGAATGGATCCTGTCCTTGGAAGGTCTCTGGTTGCCCCGTTTCTAACGCCTGCTCAGACATTAGCCCGGCACGATACCATTCTGGAATATCCGTTATTTCATGCGCCTGAGGCCTGAACTGTCCCGTAGGTGGACCCACGGTAGTTGTCGTAGGACGTTGGTAGGTAACAGGATTTGCCATCAACTCTGCATCTCTTTGCGCCAATAGCTCTGGGTTTTGTATTCCCGGTAAAGATGTTGGCGTAGGATCGTACTCGCTTGTGTTCTCAACAAAACCTCCGTCAACACTAACGATGTCGTCTGCCGGGGTACCTTTAGCAATAGCCCGTATATTTTCAATGTCAGCAGACTCGTCTGCGCCCCCAAACTCGTCTTGAGTCTCAAACCTTTCTGCCATTAACTCCTGCTCTTCGGTCATCCGGTCGCCGTACCTGTAGCGACCTTCTTCATAAGAAGTGCCTCTTCCAGTGTCTTCCGCGCCACCTGTTGTTTCAGCCCTTTCTCCGCCAAGCTCACCAGCTTCTTCGTTTCGCCTGCGGCTGTCTCTAGACCTTCTTTCTTCACGGCGCTCGCCACCGCCTTCAATGGCTTCAACTCTGCCCTCTCCTTCACCTTCTCTAGCACGCCTACTTCTACGGTCTTCGCTTGGAGCCAACTGTCTCTCAAGCTCTTCAAAGCGATTTTCAACCGTGGACGTTTCCCTGCGTTCTGTCTTTTCCTGTGGCGTTGTTGGAATATCAACAGGCCGTTCCCTTTCTGGGCTCATTTTACGCGGAGCCCTTGGCGCGGCAGGCGGAGGAGGAAGTGTTGGTTGTGGCCTTACTTCGGGTTGCGGCTTTACTGGCTGTGGTCTTACTGGTTGTGGCGTTATTTGTGGTGGAACAAAGGGTTGTGCTACCACAGGAGGTGGAATAAAGGGTTGCGGCATTACTGGTGGCGGGCGGCGCTTCGGTGCTGGCTTGCGCCTTGAGGTTCTTCGTGAAGAACGCCTAGATGGCCGCTCTTCCTCCCCTATCATACCGCCTCTCCGTCTTCCGGGGATTTCGGCATATCCCTGCGCCCTTACTGCGTCACCCTGACGGTCAGTAACATAGCTGGGCATAACACGCTGGATAGGCTCACCTGTTGTGCTCCTTGCCGGACCCATCCTGCCTAAACTGTCCTTGCCCACACCGCCTAGCAATTGACCCAACAATGGGTAACCAAGTGCCATCATAGCGGGGTGCTGTGCGACGTTCAGAATTTTGTCCAAGGTGCTCAGAGATTCACCACCTTTGTCGTCCTGTCCGAAAAGCGATGCGTATATATCTTCCGAAGTTTCTGCTCCTTCATTAAAATTCGGGTCATAAGAACCGCCGCCGTTAAAGCCTTCTATTTCAGCGTATCCTTGCGCCTCCGACTCAGTAGCATTGCTAGGCACAACACGTCTGGAAGAGGCTGGGCCAGCACTAAAGCTTGCAGCCTCTTCTGCTCTTTCTTCTGGCGCTGCCTCGTCACCCCCACTTAGTGCTCCACTTAATGTTGTTGCCGCTTTGGCTATGTCACCTCCTCCCGTTAAGGATTGACCAGCCTTAGCACCTACAAATCCTTGTACGCCACCTTTTAAGCCACCCTTTAATCCACCCCCGTCCATCGCCCCACCTATTGCACCAGAACCTGCCGCTATAGGAATTGTAAATGCTTGGTGAGGGCCGGGAATCATAGAAGCCACAGAAGCAACTTTACTTAAGCCGCGAAAAAATCCACCTAATCCATATCCGGGTACATACATTCCACCACCCGCCATGGGAATGGTGTAAATACCACCGCCAGCCATTTGTGCGAAGTGTGGCATTGTGTAGATACCGCCGCCAGCGTAACCGTAAGGGTACATGCCGCCTCCGGCGTAACCCATTTGCTCAGGAAAGTTTGCTCGACTCATCATAATTATTCGCCGCGAATCAAACGTAGGATTTCACGTTCTGACATCATTGGGGCGCCTTGGAAGTCTGTAATTGATTCGTCAAGCAACTCACCAAATATTCCCGGTGCAGTTGGTTGCAATCTTCGGCGAGCCCTGATCATGTCTTCTGTTATTGCTGGCGGTTGAGGTCGTGACACAGTTGCTGTTCTTCTCATATGATCTGGAATGTCTAAATCATATCGTGTCCTTCCAGCGTACGGCACATTGACGCGACGGTCTCTCTGAAAACGCGCTTTTTCAAGTCTTGAAAGCGGGCGCTCCTGTGGCATAAACTGATTGTCTCTAATGGCAGGGCCTGTAAGCTCAAACTCAGAAAGAAGTTCTTCGAGGTTGCGTTCGTCTTGTCTTTGACGAGTTACCTCTGGCGCCGCAGGCCTGACCCTATTGTTGTTAAAGTCTGCTATTTCTTGTCTGCGTGCCTCTTGCCTTCTTCGCGCCGCCTCAGAAGAAAGTGTTGCTTCGTCTATGCCTGTTGCTTGTTCAACCAAGGCACGCTCAAGATCGTCTGCGCGTCGGCCAGCCATAAACCTTTCTGCCGCTTCAGTTAAAACTGGTGACCCCTCAAGCAACTGCCTTTGAAGTCGAAGATCATCTTGCTCTGCAACGCCGGGAAGGTCGTCGCGAATAATCGGGTACGCAACGTCCTTTAGTCTTTTCCCTATCTCATATGCTGTTCCCGCAGTTAGGGCCCCTTTTCCAAGGACTCTCATTCCAAGACGACCCCTTCTTAGTAGGGGGTTTGTAATACCAAGGCTTGCACCAGCAGCGCCACTCCCAAAGCCTGCTGACTGAGCAAGCGCACTTCTCAAGGCAGCGGGGTTTTGGCGAAACGCCCGAATAATAGCTTCGGTTTCTTTGCGAGGTCGGTGCCTAAGAGTGCCAAACATTCGACGAAGTTGACCTCTGGTCAGGTCAGCGCCGATGCCCTCTCCTCGCATCATTGCAGAAGCAAGTTCAGGATGATGACGAAAAATAATTTCTATAATATCCATAATTTTTTACGATGTTTCTACGCCAAAAAGATTAAATGCTACCTGATCGTGACTTGCTGTTACTGACACGATATCGCCATCACTAAGCGTAATCCCGATCACCAATGCTGCTGTAGCATTTGCATCTATGCTACGACCCTTACAAATATACTGCCGTGTTGCCAATGGCGCCCCCTTAATCCGTATGGCAACATCGTATGTTTTTGCCCCACTACCAGTATTGCAGATTACTAACGAGCTAACGGTTGTTTGTGACCCGCTAGGAACCGTGTAGAGCGTAAACAAGTCCGCAGGGACGCTAGTGTTTGTGTTCGTTAGCTGTCCCAAGACCTTCAACGCATCAGACACTGGCGCCACCCATTGTCATAAACTGATACTTACGGAGCGACAGTGATGAAGT